>Ga0315547_1001167_pt1 | contig 21634 bp, 22 predicted proteins | sample SalMarSW160240MG_2_FD_202542 | JGI IMG/M metagenome (GOLD analysis project Ga0315547, IMG submission 202542) | Salt marsh sediment microbial communities from the Plum Island Ecosystem LTER, Massachusetts, United States - Salt Marsh Sediment SW1601-240 ...
AGTGCTACAGCAGTACCTTATTTGTTCTCAGGCGGATTGTTAATAAGAATTAAGCCCTGTCCTAGCTGATTACTTTAGTGCCCATGTATTCTTGCAGCACTTCTGGCACGGCGATGGTGCCGTCGGCCTGCTGGTAGTTCTCCATGACGGCAATCATCACCCTGGGCAGGGCCAGGCCGGAGCCGTTTAGAGTGTGAACGAACCGGGGACGGGCATCCGGGGTGGGGCGGTAGCGGACATTGGCCCGCCGCGACTGAAAATCGCCGCAGTTGGAACAGGAGCTGACCTCCAGCCACTCCTGGCAGCCGGGCGACCAGACATCAATATCGTAGGAGAGGGTGGAGGCAAAACCGAGGTCGCCGGTGCAGAGCTGGCGGATACGGTAGGGCAGTCCCAGCTTCTGGCAGACTTCCTCGGCGTCATGTGTCAGCTTCTCCAGCTCGTCGTTGGAGGTCTCCGGCTCGGTGAACTTGTAAAGCTCCACTTTATCGAACTGGTGACCGCGCTTGATACCGCGCGTGTCCTTGCCGGCGGACATCTTTTCGCGGCGGAAACAGGCGGTGTAGCCGACATAGTGGAAAGGCAGCATTCCCGGGGGAATTATCTCGTCCCGGTGCAGGTTGGTCAGGGGTATCTCGGCGGTGCCCACGAACCAGAGGTCGTCCTCGACGTCGTGATAGATGTTATCGGCGAACTTGGGTAGCTGGCCGGAACCGACCATGCATTCCTCTTTGACCATGAAGGGAGGGTATATCTCCTGGTAGCCGTGCTCTTTGGTATGAAGGTCGAGCATGAAGGTGATAAGGGCTCTCTGGAGGCGGGCGCCGAGTCCCTTGAGCACGTAGAAACGGCTGCCGGATATCTTTACACCGCGCTCGAAGTCGATGATGTCCAGGTCTTCCCCCAGTTTCCAGTGGGGCAGGGCTGCGAAAGCGAGCTTCTTCGGCTCTCCCCAGGTGCGAACCTCCACATTATCGTTATCGTCCCTGCCGAGGGGGACATCGGGCTGGGGGATATTGGGGACCTGTAAGAGGAGTTCCTCAAGCTGTTCGTCGAGGCGCCTGACCTCTTCTTCCAGGTTCTGTATCTCGGTGCGGAGGGCGCGCCCTCTTTCCTGGGCTTTTTCTCTCTCCCTGGATATGGTTTTTCTCTCCTGCCGCAGGTTATCCAGCTCGCCGACTTTCTGCCGACGCTGTGTGTCAAGCTGCAGGATTTCATCCACGGGGACGCTGTCGTGGCGATTCTCTATCGCCTGTTTAACAATCTCCGGATTTTCTCTGATAAATTTAAGGTCAAGCATAATTTGGTCTACCTCACCCCCTTAATCCCCCTCTCCTGTCAAGGAGAGGGGGAGGTTTGTGAAGAGGGGCTTCGCCTCTCTTGAATTCTCCTTTGGATTTCATAACTCTTAGAAAATGGATTTGGCAATCTTTGCAACCCCTTCTATTAGTTCTTCAATCTCTTGTTGTGTGGGGTCAGTCTTTTTCTTATGGTCGCATTTATTCCTTAAGTCCCCCAGTTGTTGAATAAATCGCCAGGTAGAGACTTCAATTATGTCATTTGTTTGCAATAAATTATTAAGGTCATTTACTGCTGGGTCTTTCTTTGTAATTTTTATTTTATGGTTTTCGCATACTTGAGTTAAATGTGATTCCAAAACAACCCCTGCCATTGCGCCAGCACCACGAGTGAATCCTTTTTTATTAAGTTCTTTTGCAGCTTCTAATTCAGAATCAAAGAGGTCAGCTTGGAGTAATTGTTTAATGTCAAATAACGAACTCTCAAATCTCTTTTGTGCAGACGATAAGATATTCAGTTGCTGCTGGAATTTAGGTATTGCTGCTTCTGGAGAGACGACTTTTATTTCCAGCGCACCACGGGTGATTGTCAGACCTTGGAGGTAATCTTCAATTACGTAATTCTCATTGGTAATGGCTTTTCTCCCTTTCGGTTTCTCATATAATTTTACGAAATCGGCTACTCGGTCAGGTAATAAGAATTTTACCACTGCCAAAGACTCGGAATACCAATCTTGGTATTTGTCTTTGAAGGAAGGGAGCTTCCTTTTAAACTCCTGAATTTCACTCTTATCCTTAAAGGTTTTTATCAGCGCATTCTCAAATCTCTTAGGTAAACACTCATACTGTATTGCATTTAATAACTGCCCGCCATCGGAAATGAGTTGCTCTAAGTCCTTTTTGTATTTTTTAATGTTTGAAATCATATTGAGTTCAACTCACATTAAGCCCCAAATTAGCCTTCAGCTCTGTTTGGTTTCCCTTTATTGTTTCTCTCTCAGTTGTGGGAACAATATTACCTCGCGGATGGACTGCTGATTGGTGAGGAGCATGACCAGGCGGTCGATGCCGACGCCGAGGCCGCCGGTGGGGGGCATGCCGTACTCCAGGGCCGTCAGGTAGTCCTCGTCGATAGACCACTGCTCTTCTTCGTCGCCGTGGCGGTCCTTCATCTGCTCCTCGAAGCGTTCCCTCTGCTCGATGGGGTCGTTAAGCTCGCTGTAGGCGTTGGCAATTTCCAGTCCGCCGGCGACTGCCTGAAAGCGCTCCACCACACGTTCTTTGCCGGGCTTGCTCTTGGCCAGCGGCGACATGGAAGCGGGGTAGTCAAAGACGATGGTGGGCTGGATTAATTTGGGTCTGACGCATGTCTTGAGAAGCTCGTCAACCAGCTTGGCCCAGTTTTTATCGGGGTCGGCCTCCATGTTCAGCGAGCGCATCTTTTCCCGCAACCCGCTGGCGGTGGGGTATCTAACGTAGTCGATGCCGCTGTACTCCTTGGCGGCATCGCGCAGGGTGATGCGCTGCCAGGGTGACTTTAAATTTATGACATTATCGCTGTACTGGAATTCCAGAGTGCCCATGACCTGCCGGCCGACCCATGGTATCATCTCCTCCAGCATCTCCATAACGTCGGTGTAGTCGGCATAGGCTTCGTAACTTTCCAGCATGGTGAACTCGGGAGAATGTGTCGTAGAGATGCCTTCGTTGCGGAAGATGCGTCCTATCTCGTAGACCCTGTCAAACCCGCCGACGATGAGTCGCTTGAGGTGAAGCTCCAGGGCGATGCGCAGGTAGAAGTCCTGGTCGAGCGTATTGTGGTGGGTGATGAACGGTGTGGCCAGGGCGCCCCCGGCGGACGAATGCAGCACCGGCGTTTCCACCTCGATGAAGCCGCGTTTGTCGAGGAACTGCCGCATGGCGGCGATGACCCGACTGCGCACCTTGAAAACATCTTTTACCTCGCTGTTGGCGATGAGGTCGACATAGCGCTGTCGGTACCGCTTATCGGTATCGCTGAGGCCATGCCACTTTTCCGGCAGGGGCTGGAGCGACTTGGACAGCAGGGTAAAATAGCCGACGGCGATAGTGGGCTCGCCGGTCCTGGTACGCAGCAGCTTGCCCTCGACGCCGATGATATCGCCGATGTCCAGGTCCTTGAACAGTGCCTGCTCTTCTTCATTGAATCTGCCGTTCTGGAGAAGCAGCTGTATCTTGCCGGAGCCGTCGTGGACATCCAGGAAAGAACTCTTGCCCATTTTTCTCATGGCCGTAATACGCCCGGCGACGCTGACCGGCTCCGTTTCTTTGCCGAAGACCCGGCTTTTAGCGCGCTGGGCAGTCTCCTGCGCTTCCATCTCTTCCAGTTGCGCTATCGCTTCCTGCGTGGTGTGGGTCTGCTGATAGCGATTGGGGTAGGGGTTGATGCCCCGGGCGCGGAGTCGCTCCAGTGTCTGTTTCCTCTGCTCGTTTATATCTTCTAATCTTGATGGCATATCCAACCTGTTTGATAATAATAAAAAGACTGAGATTACTATTCTCAGTCAATGTTAACACTATTATATGTTATATGTGCGTTATGGTAAAGGGGTGGGTGGCGGATTGTCATTGCGAGACCATTGACGACGAAGTCGGAAAGGCGAAGCAATCCCTGTGATTAGCTTAAACGATAGATAGAGATTGCCACGCCTGCGTGCCGTAACATACTCCGGCGTGCAGGCACGCTACGCTCGCAATGACAGGGGGTTAAGGGGGTGGGTTGAACTGGAGCCGCTGTTCCCGCAGGGTATCCAGCCAGGCGGCTGATTTTACCTCTCTTTCCAGCAGGTGCTTGAGGTAGCCGCTGATAACGTTCTCTATCTCGTCGGCCAGTTCCGGGTCTATTTTCACGCGGCTGGCCCCGATGAAATCGGGGCCGCTCTGGAGGAGCCGCAACACTTTTTGCGCGTTAACCGAAAGGGCGTAGGAGAACGGCTGACTCAGACTGCAAGCGGGACAGAGCATGCCTCCGGCGGAGGGACTGAAGTAATTGGTGGTCGGTTCCAGTTCTTTGCGGCAGGCGACGCATTCGCGGAGCTGGGGACGGTAGCCGGCGCTTTCGAGGAGGTGCAGCTCGAAGTAGCGCAGGATGAGCTCTTTGTTGTTCTCCCCGCACAGCCGGTTTAGAGTATCCAGCATCAACTGGAAGAGCGAAAAGTTTTCCTGGTGGTCGGCGGCGAACTGGTTGACAAGCTCGGCGACGTAGAGTCCGCAGGAGGTCAGCCAGAGGTCGTTTTTCAGAGGCATAAAGCTGTTGATGGTCTGGCTGCCGGTGATGGTGTCTAAATTGCGACCGCGGGCGAAGGATACCTGGCTGTGGGTGAGTAGCTCCAGGTGCCCGGCGAGCTTGCTCCTGGGCTTGCGCAGGCTTTTGGCAAAGCCCTGGATTTTACCTAGCTGGGGGGTAAAAAAGGTGAGGATGCTGTCCGCCTCCCCCAGCTTGGTCTTCTTGATAACGATGGCTTCCGTTTGGTAATTACGCGGTTCCGGCATGGTCTATTTTATCCTGATTTTGGTATTCCCAGCCACCTGGGAGTCCTGTCCATGTAATCGTGGTAGGTACTGCCGTACTTTTTAAGGCAGGTGAGTTCTTCGATTTTTACGACAGACCACATCGCGAACATTATTAGCAGAGTTAATAACAGTAAAAGCCATGAGGCCGCGGCTATGGCTGTTCCGATAAATTGCAGGAACATGCCGACGTACATGGGATTTCTTGAGTAACGAAAAACCCCACGCATAAAAGGCTGGCCTTGAGGAGTAGCTGCGACACCCGTGAAAAACAGGGTAAGGAATAGCGTGCCGACTACATAAAGGGCAAGCCCTGTGTAAAGCCAGGCCGTACCCAGCTTTAATGGCAGGACGATGGAGTATAGAAGGATAATAAGCCAGAATATAGAAGCGATGTAGAGTCTTTTCTGCTCTTCCTGCCCGTGATCCATTTTCTCGCCAATGTCTTTTCTCACAACCATTGATACCAGGAAAATATGAAGAAAAGTAAAGACAGAGAAAATCCAGGCGTTCCAGATACCGATTTCAAAGGCTGGTACCAGCGACATGTTTCACCTCCCAGGAATATATTCGGGAAGTTTTAAAACTCAGACCTGCCCTCTAATGCCCTGGTCAGGGTAACGTCGTCGGCATATTCAAGCTCGGTGCCGAAGGGGAGGCCGCGGGCGAGGCGGGTAACCTTAATATTGAGGGGGGCAATGACGCGGCTCAGGTACATGGCGGTCTGTTCGCCTTCCAGGTTGGTATTGGTGGCCAGGATGACCTCCTGCACCGTGTTGCTTTGAAGTCGGTTGAGAAGCTCCCGGATGCGGATATCGTCGACGCCGATGCCCTCGGTGGGAGAAATGGCGCCATGGAGCACGTGGTAGAGTCCCTTATAAACGCCGGTATGCTCCAGGGCGATGACATCCTGCGGCTGCTCCACGATGCAGACCTGGCTGGCATCGCGCTGCGGGTTGCGGCAGATGGGGCAGGGGTCGGACTCGGTAACGTTGCAGCACGAGGAGCAGAGGGTAATTTTTAGCTTCAATCCCAGCAGGGCCTCGGCGAGGGCTCCGGCCTCTTCTTCGGAGGAGCGCAGGAGGTGGAAGGTGATACGCTGGGCGCTCTTGGGCCCGATGCCCGGCAGCTTGCTGAACTCCTGCACGAGCCTGCCGATGGCATCACTGGCGGGGGTGGGTTCCTGTTTCAATGCTGGCTCTCCTTGTCCTTACTACATCAGACCCGGGATTTTAAGTCCCCCGGTCAGTCCGCCCAGCTGCTTGGCGGCCAGTTCCTGCACCTTGACACTGGCTTCTCTGACAGCGGTCAGCACCATGTCCTCAAGCATCTCGACGTCTTCCGGGTCGACCACTTCCGGCGATATTTTCACCGACTGTATCTGCTGCTGGCCGTTCATCACGACCGTCACGGCACCGCCGCCGGAGCTGGCCTCCACGGTAAGGTTGGCCAGTTCCTCCTGCGCCTTAACCAGCTGTGCCTGGAGTTTCTGGGCCTGCTGCATCATGTGTTTGTTCATTTTTCCTCCCCGTTATCATGCTGGGCACCCATCTGCAACGCCGCTTTCACCAGGTGATTGTTCTCGTGTTCGTAGACACAGCGCAATTTACAGGAGCGCCCCAGGAAACTGCTCACGATTTTTTCCGCGGTCTTCTGATTATCAAGGTTGTCCATTTTTTCCTTGTGATAGGAATATTTAAAGGATACCACGATGGTGTCATCCTCGATGAATAAAGGCCTAGCGCTCCGCAGCAGGGCCGCGGTCGGGGTCTTGCCCATGCCGTCCGGCGCTTCATTTATAATTTTACTCCACTGCGATTGGAGCTGTTCGATGGCACTGCTGTCCGCCGTGGGACTGACATCGGTAGCGGCGGTCGAAGGTTCCGGTTTTTTCGAGGGTACCGGTTCCTCTTTAGCAACCGGCCCGGCTACTGCCGGTTCTGGCTCCGGTTCCGGCTTCTTTTTCTCCTCGGGTTGGACGACTTTGGGTTCGGGGGGTGGTGGGGTAGCTCTGGGGGATGTCTTTCTGGCCGCCGGTTCGGGTTCGGGCTGGCGGACAGGCTCTTCTTTCTCTTCCGCCGCGGGCAGGGTGCAGTCGACCAGGGCCAGTTCCAGAGGCAGGGTGGAATAGTTATCAAGCCCCAGGTCGAGCTGGCCGAAGCGCTTGATGGCTTTAAGTATCCGGGCAAGGGGAGCCCTGGTTGCCAGCTCCTTGAGTTCCTTGATATCCTCGGCGGTAAGTTCGATAGATTCGCTGGAGCCGGTCTTAACGAGGAGCAGCACCCGCAGGTATTCCACCACGTCACGATTGAACTGGCGCAGGTCGAGTCCGTCGTTGTTAACGTTGTTGATGGTGGCGACTCCGGCGGCAATATCTTTATTAACGATGTCTTTTACCAGCTCGCTGGCGCGCTGGTCACCGGAGATGCCGAGGAGAGTCTGCGCCTGCTGGAGGGAAATTTCGTTGCCGTAATAGGTCATCATCTGTTGCAGCAGGTTTTCGGCGTCGCGCAGGCTCCCCGTCGCAGCCCGGGAGATAAGCCTCAGCGCCTCCGGCCCGATGGTGATGCCTTCGTTCTCGCAGATGTGGGATAGTCTGGGGAGCATGTCTGCTTGTGAGAGGCGGTGAAAGTCGAAGCGCTGGCAACGCGACAGGATGGTCGGCAGGAGTTTGTGGGCTTCGGTGGTCGCCAGGATAAAGATAACGTGAGGCGGTGGCTCCTCCAGCGTCTTGAGCAGGGCATTGGAGGCTTCCTTGGTGAGCATGTGGACTTCATCGATGATGTAAATTTTGCGGCGTGCCTGGTTGGGGGCGTAGTTGACCTTCTCCCGCAGGTTCCTGATTTCGTCGATACCGCGATTGCTGGCGGCATCGACCTCAATGACATCCAGGGCCCTGCCCTCGGTGATGGCCTGGCACATGTCGCAGGTATTGCACGGCTCACCCTTGCCGTTTTCAAGGCAGTTGACCGCTTTGGCAAAGCCGCGGGCGGTACTGGTCTTGCCGGTGCCGCGTGGGCCGCAGAAGAGGTAGGCGTGCGAAACGCGCTCGCTGGCCAGAGCATTGAGCAGGGTCTGGGTGACATGCTCCTGCCCGACTACTTCGGCGAGAAGTTGGGGGCGCCACTTGCGATAAAAGACCTGAGAAGCCATTTTCTTTCGTCCTTATTATACCCTAAAACGTGCCGTTTCCCAAGATTTTTCACAGTGGGTTGTGGTCTGTTTTAATTTTTCTTTGGCTTAATTTTAACCTATTTTAACCTCAGTAGCTTGAGCCAGGGATATTACTCGGCCAGATTTCTAGCAGAGCAGGCATTAAAAATATGGCAGTATCCTGGAGCTTGAATACATGCCGCTCAGTGTAATCAGTAAAAGACACGTTTCGTCAATCTGTGCAATAAGGTAATCGGGTGATGACAAACACCTAAAATCGGATACGTACTGTTAGGCGCAGTACGTATTATTGGTGAGAGGTTGTCAGGGTTGCTTTCTTCAGAGCAGCTCTTGCCAGCAGCCTTGTTGAATCCAATGTTGGTAAGGGCAATTTTTCTTGAGTTAATAGTAGCGGTATCTCGGTACAGCCAAGAACAACGGCATCACAGCCTTGCTTTCTTAACCCACTAATTACTTGCTCAAAATTGAAACGAGCTTCCGCGGTAAAGCGGCCAAAAACCAGCTCATTGAAAATAATCTCATTAATGTACTCACGCTCCTTTACCTCAGGGAGCCTATGCTCAATGCCTATAGCAGCAAGCTTAGCACCATAAACCGGTCCCTCCATTAAAAAACGTGTGCCCAAAATTCCGAGACATTTATAGTTTTGGCGCTTTGCTTCAGCGGCAACTTCTTCGGCAATATGAAGCCATGGAATTGGTGATTTCTCAACGACAAGGTCAAATGCTTGATGCACTGTATTATCGGGACATATGGCGAAGTGTGCTCCTGCTTGGGCTACCTTGTCTACAGAGGATAAAAGCAAACTGGCTACACTTTCCCAATCACCCGCTTCGATGTATCGTACATACTCGTTAAAAGGAAAGGTATGCATGGTGACCTCCGGATGAGCGTATCTCCCCACTAGTTCCGGCCCTTCTGTACAGATTGTGCGATAACAAAGGGCTGCCCCTTCTGCGCTACACGCGACTATGCCAATGTGTTTAGTCATGCTTTTCCTCCTCGTGTGTTGCCCTGACTTCAATATACCCGCATATTTCCGACATATCAACTTTAACCGGGGCCCAGCATTTATTGGCATCTTTAACAACGCTTACGCTGGAAACGCACCTGCGATTACTTATCTGGTCTGCTAAAAACAGTTAGGCAAGCTTAATAAGAAGAGTGTTTCTTCCGCTGGATAATATGCTATTTTGTTTAGCGCTAAAGGAAGTACTCCCGACAGGCTTTTTTGATTTCCCTCTCAGCATCAGATATAATCTTTAGCAGAATTAACAGACGTGCTCTATTCTGAAGTTAGTTGCTAGTTGACATCATATGGCAGTTAATTGGGCTCAAGTTATCTTTAATTCCGCTGTTACCGGCAGCCTTTATCTGATAGGGGCCGTGGGTCTTACCTTGACCTACGGACTGTCTAAATTCCCGAATTTTGCTCATGCTGAATTGATTACCCTTGGCGCTTTTATTAGCTATTTAGTATCTGAGCAATTAGGATTAGGTTTACTGCCATCTCTGCTTGTTGCTTTCTTGGTTACCGGGGTAGTAGGCATTTTATGTTGCCGTGGTATTTTTCAGCCGCTAGCCAGGCGAGGCAGCAGCATCATCCATCTCATGGTGGCTTCGATAGCACTGGGCTTCATACTCAGGCATGGTATCGGTGCCATCTGGACCTGGAAACCCTTGTATTTTACTGGCATTGGGTCTGCCTTCGATTTTGGTCCGCTGAGAATAACTCATCTTTGGCTGTGGCTTATCTTCGCCGCTTTAGCTTTGTCACTTGCCATGCACCTCTTCCTGATGAATACCAAGATAGGCAAAGCCATTCGAGCCAGTTCCAGCAATCCAGAGCTTGCCCAGGCCTCGGGTATCAATGTCGACCGGGTAATCTGGGTAACCTGGTTTATCGGGGCCGGACTGGCGGCTATTGCCGGCGTCTTTCGTGGCGCCGATACTCAGATTTGGCCGATGACAGGCTGGGATATTATATTACCCATCTTTGCCGTTGCCATACTCGGCGGTATCGGCAACTTCTATGGGGCAATTGCCGCCGCATTTATCATTGGCCTGGCTGAAAATATCGGGGTGGTGGGTCTTATGGCCCTGGGACTTTCTACAACGTATCGTGTAGGTATAGCTTTCTTGATTCTGATAGTAACCTTAATTGTAAAGCCAGAGGGATTGGCTATGCTGTTTAGGAGGGCTTAATTTGGACCCCTTGCTCTATGTCCTTGACCTTATCGTCTTTATCGGCATCTTTGGTATAGTCTCTTTGAGTCTAAACCTTGAGTTCGGCTTTGCCGGACTGGCCAATTTCGGCAAGGTGGCTTTCTTTCTCATCGGCGCTTATACCTATGCCCTTCTTTCTCAGGCGGGTATTCCTTTTTACCTTTGCCTTATCGCCAGTGCCTTAATTTCAGCCATTTTTGGTTTGGTTATCTCTTTACCTGCCTTGAGGCTGAGGGCTGATTATCTAGCCATAGCTATTTTAGCCTTTGGTGAAATCTTGAGATTAATTGTTAAATCTGAAGATTGGCTTGCCGGTGGTGACTGGGGAGTAACTGTTGCTCGAGCAATTTCCATAACGGGCGCTTCTCACCGTGTTGATGCTCTAATCAATATAGGTTTAGTCTATTTCTGTTTGTTGATATTTTTCGTCATAATCCAGCTACTGGCTAATTCTCCTTACGGCAGGGCAATGCGCGCTATAAGGGAGGACGAATTAGCCGCTGAGGTGATGGGCAAGGACAGGACCAAATTTAAGGCTCAGGCGTTAATGCTGGGTTCGGCTATGGCTGGAGTAGCTGGAGGACTTTACGCTCAGTATCTCCATTGTGTCCTCCCGGGTATGTTTATGCCTATGATAACCTTTACCGTGTGGATAATGGTTCTTCTGGGTGGCCCCGGCAATAACTGGGGAGTCCTGTTGGGCGCTACTCTGGTGGAAGTTTTTGAGAGGGGTACAAATATCGCCAAGGATTATATCGATCTGCCGGTTGACCCCAGCAACCTGCAGTATATACTGTTTGGTGCTTTAATCATATTTGTACTGCTTTACAGGCCTCAGGGGATATTGAAGGAAAGCAAGATAAGGTCTAAGGCACAGAGGTTGGCTTTTAATGGAAGACGCTCTGCTAAAAATAAAGGGAGTTAGCAAACACTTTGGCGGCGTCTACGCCGTCAATGGTGTCAGCCTGGAAGTTAATCCCGGGGGGATTTGCGGTCTGGTGGGACCTAACGGCAGTGGTAAGTCCACTCTGTTCGGTACCATCCTGGGACTGCACAAGCCGGACCAGGGAGAGATATACTTCCAGAACGAGTTTATTAATCACCTGCCCCCTCACACTATCTACGAAAGGGGTCTGGTGAACGCTTTTCAGATTCCGCGCCTCTTCTACAGCCTGAGCGTAATGGACAATATGCTGGTGGCGGCCCGGGGTCAGGAAGGTGACAGGTTATTTAACAGCCTCTTTTTGAGGGGTAGATGGCAGAAACAGGAAAAAGGACTGATTGAGGAGGCTCTGGACACCCTGGAGATTATAGAGTTGGAGCCCTGGGCGTTTACTCCGGCGGCAGAACTCTCCGGTGGACAGAGAAAACTTCTGGAAATTGGCAGGGCACTTATGGCCAGGCCCACACTTTTACTCCTGGATGAACCGGCGGCAGGCATCAATCCTGTGTTGGGGAAGAAAATATTCCAAAAATTAAAGGCTCTGTCCGCTGCCGGGATGGCCATTTTCGTTGTGGAACACCGGTTAGAAATATTGTTTGAATTTGCCTCCTGGGTCTATGTTATGGATAAAGGCAGAATAGCCATTGCCGGAGAGCCACAGGACATTATTGACAATCCGGATTTCTATGCAATATATTTGGGGGAAGAATGACGGACAATATCCTTGTGGCTGAAAACATTGATGCTGGCTATGGTGACGCTACTATTGTCCAGAGCGTTTCTATACGCGTAGCCGAGGGCGAGATAGTAGGTATCGTTGGGCCTAACGGCAGCGGCAAGTCCACTTTGATTAAAAGCTTCCTCGGTTTTGCTAGATTGTTCAAAGGTAGAGTATTTTATCAGGGTAAGGACATAAGCGGTATAGCCCCTAACCGGGCCGTAGGCCTGGGGATAGGCTATGTCCCTCAGATAGACAATGTCTTCACCAATCTCACTATTGCTGAAAATCTGGATATGGGGGCCTATCACCGGAAGGACAGAACTTCTATCAAAGCGGGAATAACCGAAATGTATGAGATGTTCCCCGAACTCGAAGCCAGGAAAAGCAGTCCGGCGGGAAATTTAAGCGGTGGTGAAAGGCAGATGCTGGCTATAGCCAGGGCTATGATGGCGCAACCCAAGCTCCTGTTCCTTGATGAGCCGCTGGCTTCCCTGTCTCCCAAGCCGGCTGCGGTTATTCTCTCCAAGATGAAAAGCATCAGGGAAAACGGCACCGCTATAGCCATAGTGGAGCAAAATGTAAAAAAGGTCTTGAGCGTTTCGAATCGGGGCTATGTCCTGGTTAACGGCACCTGCGTCATGGAAGGAGACGCAGGCTCGCTCTTTGACGAGGATTTCTCCGAGCAGCGCTACCTGGGTCTGGATGGCAAGAGCATTAACAGTAATTGAACATCGTAATATCAAATCGTATTATTAATTGGCCTTGGGAGTTATAAGAAAGGAGGTGGTGCCCAGGTTACAGGGTTGATGTAACGTAGATATTATTCCAAGACACGTGTTACCGGGAATACAAAAGTCTTAAAAAACAGGGAGGTTATATGATTAAAAGACTGTTATTAGTAGTATTTATCGTGTCCCTTCTGGTGGGTGCAGCGGCCTGCGGCGCAGGCGAAGCCAAAACAGTCAAGATAGGCGTGGTACTCGACTTGAGTGGCGACCTGGGACCCATGGGGGCCAGGATGCTTAACGGTGCCAGGTTGGCGGCTGAGGAGATCAATGCCGCCGGGGGAGTACTGGGAAAGCAGGTAGAGCTGGTAGAGGAGGACGGTAAGACAGACCCGGCCGCAGGACTGGATAGAGTTAAAAAGCTAATTGAAATAGACGGTGTGCAGGTAATTGTTGGTCCTATGATATCCGGTAGTTCCAAGCTCGCCATCCCCTATGCCAAGGAGCATGGAGTTCCTTGCATAACGATGTCAGCCACAGCGTTTGAACTATCCGAACTGGACGGGACAGAGTGGTTCTTCCGTGCCTGTCTTCTGGATGATGCCCAGGGCAGGGTATTATCCGATGTGGTTATGGATGGAGGTTATACCAAACTGGCAACTATAGTACTGAATAACCTGTATGGCAAGGGTGTTCAGGCGGCACTTGTTGAGGGGCTGCAGGAGAAGGGCTGGACAGGGAAAGTCGTAGCCGAAGTGGAGTACGATGAGGCTAAAAAGGATTACCGCACCGAACTGGGGCAGATTAAGGATAGCAACCCGGACGTAGTCCTTCTTGTCAGCTATGCCGATGACGGCATCATAATCTTCAAGCAGTCCCTGGAGATGGGTTTGGATGACATTGCCTGGCTTGGCTGTGACGGTAACTATGGCTCCGGCTTGTTCAAAGAACCTAGAAGCGCTGAGTTCATGGAGAAAGCCATTGTCGCCGGAACCAGGACTGTTGGTTTCGGGTCAACCTATGAAGAGTTTGTCACCAAATATACTAATGAGTTTGGCGAGGCTCCCGAAATCTATTGTGATACCACTTATGACGCGGTACAGGCAGCAGCCAAGGCAATAGAACAGGCTGGTGACTATGACGGTGCCGCCATTCGGTCTGCCTTGACAAAGCTGTCGTTCGAGGGTGCCAGCGGTCCTATAAGCTTTGATGAAAAAGGCGACCGTGCTTCCGGTGCCTTTGAACTGTGGGAAGTAGTGAAAGACTCGACGACTGAAACCGGCTATAAGAACGCACAGATAAAGCTGGTTACTTTAGACTAGCCATAGCAATCGTTTCTTAGTTGCTAACTGAGGAGTAGAATGCTACCATAGCATGGTTGTGGTAGCATTTTACTTATTATCGGGGAACTCCGAAGGGGGCAGCTATGGAGAAACCGGGTGTATTAGATAATTTAAGAATCACGGTTCTGGCAGATGACTGCGTTCTTTACGAAAGTCCGTATCTGGGGCAGCATGGCGCTTCTTTCCTGCTTGAAGGCGTGAGCGGGAGAAATACAAAGAGAATCCTTGTTGATGTTGGTCAAAATTTTGAGGCCCTCCTCCATAATATGCGAACTACGGGTATTTCCCCGTCGGTCATTGATGCCATCGTGCTGACACATTGCCACTATGACCATACTCAGGGGGTAGCACGTCTGCTCAGGGAAATCGGCAGGAAAGATATCCAGGTAATTGCCCATCCGAGTATCTTTCGACTGCATTTTGTCACTGAGCCCTATCCCAGACATGTAGGTATCATGCCAGGTGATTCAAAGGCGGAGATAGAAAAAGCTGGTGGCAAATTATCCCTAACCAAAGACCCTGTGGTGATTATGCCCGGGATTATGACCTCTGGAGAGGTAAGAAGACTAACTGATTTCGAGAAAGTCACAGTAGCGGTGAAGACAATAGAGAATGGAATGGTTGTAGATGATTTAATGCTCGATGATATTTCCGTGGTGGCAAATGTAAAGGATAAGGGGCTGGTAATCATCACCGGTTGCAGTCATGCCGGTATCATTAATATTGCCAATCAGGCAAGAGAAGTTGCTGGTTGCAACAAACTAGAGAGTATTATTGGTGGCCTGCATCTTATAGAGGCGTCCGATGCTGTCATAAATAGAACGGTTGATGGCCTTTTTAAGTTGAATGTGGCATGGATAAGCGCCGGACACTGTACAGGGTTCAAAGCACAGGCTGTACTTTATCGTGTCTTCGCAGAGCGGTTTTCGCCTTTGCGTACTGGGATGCAATTCGAATTGGGGGGTAACTAGATAGGAGACTCGTCTGCACATATTAGCCACAAAGATACCCATCTGTCGATTTAACAACCAAATGCAAACAGAACCGTTTGCATTCGCAGTTGACTAATTACTTTACCCCACCACCCCTTCAGAATATCTTTTCCCACCCAAGCCTGCTTGCGCTAAAGCTCTCGCCTGCCAAAGAATTTGTCCGGCGAGCAGGTCAGCGAAGGCAAGCCACCCAGTATCATTCTCTGCTTATTCCGCAAGTTCCCCCTTTCGTAAAGGGGGACTAAGGGGGATTTCACCCCCTGTTAACAATTTCCGCCCCTACCATTGACAGCTATATTGTTATAGTGCATAATATGGAACGTATAAGATTTTATAAAAAGAAGGCAGGTATAGATGCTAAGAATCAGACTGCGGCGCGTTGGAGCCAAGAAAAAGCCCAGTTACCGACTGGTAGTCGCTGACGTACGGGCACCCCGCGACGGGGCATTTGTTGAAATTATCGGTCACTTCGATCCCATGACCGACCCGGAGACAATAGTAATCCAGGAGGAGAGAGCACTGCACTGGCTAAGTCAGGGCGCCAAACCGTCAGATACCACTGCCAGACTACTGGGTAAGGCAGGTATTCTGGAAAAGTTTAGACCAGTCAAGGAGAAATCATGAAAGACCTAGTGGAGTACATCGCCAAGTCCATCGTCAATGAACCCGATGCAGTGAATGTCGAAGAGGAGACCAATGATGAGGGCATCACGCTGAAGCTGACCGTTGCCGACGATGACAAAGGGAGAATCATCGGCAAGCAGGGTCAGATTGCCCAGGCAATGCGCACCTTGCTCAGGGTAAAAGCAGCCAAAGCTCAGACCAGAGTCAGACTCGAAATTATGTAATATAATCCCCGACCACTACTGCTTCTCCGGAGATGGGGAGCCATAGCTCTCCCCCTTCATAACTTGTGTCTCTCAATCACGAGATGCTCAGAAGTTAAATAGTACTCTGCGAAAAATGGAGCACAGCCAGGAAAACACTCTGCCCGAAGGACAATTCTACCACCACCAGATTATCGGGCTTCAGGTCAGGACAACCCGGGGTGAATATATCGGCGATATCGTTGATATTCTCACCGGGAAAAGCAACGATAACTATATCGTCCGGGGCCCCACGGGCGAAATCCTCATACCCGCCATCGAGGATGTCGTCCAGTCAATCGACCTTGACGCCGGCATCGTAACCATCGAAGCTATTGAAGGGCTGCTGGACCTCAACGTAAAAAAGCCGCCGAAATAATCCGGCGGCTCATGATAACCGGGACTCCCGTAATTACAGCTTCCGGCGTCGCTTTATCTTCTCCGCTAGCGTCAGCCTCGCCAAAGCCCGCCGCAGGGATGCCTCAACTCTGGCCACATCTGTTTCGGCAGGCTTTTCCATCAGTCTCTGCTCGGCCCTCTTCTTGGCTGCTTCGGCGCGGTCTGCGTCGATTTCCTCGGCTCTCTCAGCGCTATCCGCCAGAACGATAACCCGGTCGGGACGCACCTCCAGGAAACCGCCGGAGATAGCCAGGGTATCTTCCTCTCCACCCCTCCGCACCACCAGCTCCCCCGCCTGCAGGATGGTCATCAGGGGGGCGTGGTGCGGCAGTATCCCCAGCTGCCCTTCGACACCGGGGGCGATAACCGCATCGACGTCCTCGGAATAGACGACGCGCTCGGCGGTAACAATATCAAGTTTCAAACTAGACATTAGCCTCTGTCCCTAATTCCTTGGCGGCTTCCACCACCTCCTCTATACCACCCACCATATAGAACGCCTGCTCCGGCAGGTCGTCGTACTTACCTTCGAGGATTTCGGCGAAGCCGCGTACCGTATCCTCCACCTTGACATACTTACCCGGACGTCCGGTAAATACTTCTGTCACGAACATCGGCTGCGACAGGAACCTCTGGATGCGGCGCGCCCTGGATACGGAAAGCTTGTCTTCTTCGCTGAGTTCCTCGATGCCCAGGATGGCGATGATATCCTGGAGGTCCTTGTAACGCTGCAATACCCGCTGAACCTCGCGGGCGACGCGGTAGTGCTCCTCACCGACGACATTAGGGTCGAGTATGCGGGAGGTAGATGTCAGCGGGTCGACGGCCGGATACAGGCCCTGCTCGGCGATAGACCTCTCCAGGGCCACCACGGCGTCGAGGTGCCCGAAGGTGATTACCACGCCGGGGTCGGTATAGTCGTCGGCAGGCACGTAAATAGCCTGGAAGGAGGTAATCGACCCCTTCTTGGTGGAGGCAATCCTCTCCTGTAGCTCGCCCATTTCCGTGGCCAGCGTCGGCTGGTAACCCACCGCCGAGGGCATCCGCCCCAGCAAAGCCGATACCTCCATGCCGGCCAGCGTATAACGGTAGATATTATCGATAAACAACAGTACGTCCTGACCCTCTTCATCGCGGAAGAACTCCGCCATGGTCAGTCCGGTCAACCCTACTCTCAAGCGCACGCCGGGCGGCTCGTTCATCTGCCCGAAGACCATCACCGTCTTGTCAATCACGCCCGATTCCTTCATTTCGTTCCACAGGTCATTGCCCTCGCGCGAGCGTTCCCCGATGCCGGTAAAGACAGAAAAGCCGCCGTGCACCGAGGCGATGTTGCGGATAAGCTCCATGATGATAACCGTCTTCCCGACTCCCGCCCCGCCGTAAGCGCCGATTTTACCGCCCTTGGTAAACGGCGTTATCAGGTCGACCACCTTCAGTCCCGTCTCCAGCACCTGGGTGCTGGTCTCCTGTTCTTCAAAGGAAGGCGCCAGCCGGTGTATCGGCCAGTGGTCGTCGGCCTTGACCTCGCCGAGATTATCCAGGGGAGTCCCCGTCACGTCGAAGAGCCTGCCCAGGGTAGCTCTCCCCACCGGTACCCTCAGGGCCGACCCCGTATCGATAGCTTCGGCGCCGCGCTCCAGTCCGTCGGTCGGCGAAAGCGCCAGGCAGCGCACCCAGTTATTCCCCAGGTGGTCCTGCACCTCGAGCACAATCTTGCCGCCGCCGGAATCAATTTCGATAGCGTTAAAAAGCGCGGGCAGCTCATCGGGCGGAAATTCGATATCCACCACCGTCCCTATCACCTGAGCGACTTTTCCCTTAGCCATAATGACCTCACAAATTTTCAGTTTTTCTATTTTCAGATTGTCGATTAACGACCTGTCATTGCGAGGAGCACAGCGACGAAGCAATCTCCAAAACCGGTGATAGTGATTGCTTCGCTATGCTCACAATGACGGTGTAAATATTTCATTAGTATAGACATCTTCCATTCAAATTTATTCTTCCAGGGCCGCCACGCCTCCGGTAATATCCAGAAGCTCCTTGGTAATGGCCTCCTGGCGTGCTTTATTATACAGCAGAGTCAGGTCGCCGATAAGCTCGTTGGCGCTATCGGTAGCGTTTCTCATCGCCACCATCCTGGCCGACTGCTCGCTGGCAATCGACTCCAGAATAGCGTGGTAAATTTCCATCTCCACGAAGCGGGGCAGCAGCCCCCCCAGCACCACCTCGGCCCCGGGCTCATAGATATAGTCGACATTCTCCCCCCGGGGTATCACCGCCGGCTCCACGGGCAGCAGCTGCTTCATGACCGGCTTCTGAACCATGGTGGAAATAAACTGGGCGTAGGATATGTAAACCATATCTATCACACCGTTGGAGTAATCATCAATAACGATATGGGATATCGGAATTGTGTCCAAGAAAGCGGGCTGGTCGCCCATCTGGATAAACTCGGCGGTCATATCGCTGCCGGAGCGCACCGCGAAGTCGCGCCCCTTGCGCCCTACAGCGACAACCCTGACCGGGTCTTCCTGCTCCAGGATATAACTGCCCAGACGGCGGTTCAGATTGGCGCTAAGCCCGCCGCACAGACCGCGGTCGGGGGTGATGTGCACCACGGCTATTTTCTCCACCGGCCGCCGCTGTAAAAGCGGGTGCTGCAGTCCGATATCCGGCAGGGCCGCCAGGTCGGCGATGACCTGCTCTATCTTCTCGGAGTAAGGCCGCCCCGCCAGGCCACGCTCCTGCGCCTTCCGCATCTTGGAGGCGGCAATCATCTCCATAGCCCTCGTTATCTTGGCTATGTTCTGGACGCCCTTTATCCGGCGTTTTACTTTACGAATATCCGGCAATCTTTAATTTACCCCCATTAATAGTTATCTACCTCACCCCCTGTATCCCCCTCTCCTGCAAGGAGAGGGGGAATTTTTTGGAAAAGAGGGGCTTCGCCCCTCTTAAACGCCCCTTTTAGTCTTTAGCGAACCCCTGTTTGAACTCATCGATGGCCTTCTTCAGGGTCTCTTCGTTCTGCTCGCTGAGCTCTTTCGTCCCGGCGACGGTCTTGCCTAAATCGGCGTAGCTGGTCTCCATGAACTTGTGGAAGTCCGCCTCGAAAGCGATTACCTTATCTAATGGAATATCATCCATGTAGCCGTTAATCACGGCGTAGAGAATCATGACCTGCTTTTCCAGGGCCACCGGCACGAACTGGGCCTGCTTCAAGACCTCCTGGATGCGCTGGCCTCGTTCCAGCTGCGCCCGGGTAGCTTTATCGAGCTCGGCGGTGCCGAACTGGGCGAATGCCGCTACCTCGCGGTACTGCCCCATGTCCAGCTTGAGTCGGCCGGCCACCTGCTTCATCGCCGGGGTCTGGGCCTTACTACCGACGCGTGATACCGAGATACCTACGTTCAGGGCGGGCTTGATGCCGGCGTTAAATAAGTCCGACTCCAGGTAGAGCTGGCCGTCGGTAATGGAAATAACGTTGGTCGGGATATAGGCAGAGACATCACCCGCCTGCGTCTCGATGATGGGCAGAGCCGTCAGTGAGCCGCCGCCGTATGCTTTGTCGTATTTCGCCGCCCTTTCAAGGAGCCGACTGTGCAGGTAAAAGACATCGCCCGGGTAAGCCTCCCGTCCTGGCGGCCGGCGTAGCAGCAAGGAAAGCTGCCGGTAGGCCCAGGCGTGCTTGGAAAGGTCGTCATAGATAATCAGCACGTCCTTGCCCTGCTCCATGAACTCCTCGCCCATGGCGCAGCCGGCATAAGGGGCCAGGTACTGCAAAGCCACGGAATCTGAGGCGCTGGCCGTAACGACGATGGTATGCTCCATGGCCCCATACTGGGTCAGCGTGGCCACTACCCGCGCTACCCGGGATACCTTTTGGCCGATGGCCACGTAGATACAGATTAAGTCGCCGCCCTTCTGGTTGACGATGGCGTCGAGGGCGATGGCCGTCTTGCCGGTGGAGCGGTCGCCGATAATCAGCTCCCGCTGCCCGCGGCCGATGGGGAACATGCTGTCTACGGCTTTAATGCCCGTCTGTACCGGCGTATCCACCGAGGCGCGCAGCACCACGTTGGGTGCCACCCGCTCGACGGGCCTCATCTTGTCCGTCTTGATGGCACCCTTGCCGTCCACAGGACGCCCCAGCGGGTCGACGACGCGTCCAATCATGGTGTCACCAACGGGTACCTCGGCGATGCGCCCGGTACACTTTACCTCATCGCCTTCTTTAATCTGCGTATAGTCCCCCAGGACGACGGCAGACACGCTGTCCTCTTCCAGGTTCAGGGCAATGCCGATAATATCATTTGGAAATTGAAGCAGCTCATTGTACTTGGCCGAGGCCAGTCCGTGAATCCTGGCGATGCCGTCACCGACCTCTATCACCGTGCCGACATCCACCATGGTTACGACCGTGCCGAACTGCTCAATCTGCTGCTTGATAATGGAAACTATATCTTCGCCTCTCGTTGTCACCTGAGCTACCTCCTTTGCGGTTTTGTCTCGTCTGGTTGTTCCCTCATGTCATTGCGAGCGAAGCGAAGCAATCTCATACAGGCATCATAAGGGATTGCTTCGTCACTACGTTCCTCGCAATGACAGATAACGATAAGACACAACCAGAACCAAACAGAACCTCCTTTTCCGCATTATTAAGTTCGCCACGTCTCATTACCGCTTCCTCTCCGTGCCGACCAGTTCCCTCTTAAGAGCTGCCAGTTTACTGCGGGTGCTGCCGTCCAGCAGCTTGCCGCCGACCTTGGCGACAATCCCGCCGAGAATTTCCGGGTCTACTTCGGATTCCAGCACTACCTTCGTGCCCACCAGAGCGCCGATGTTCCCGGCCAGCTTCTCCTTATCCTTATCGTCGATGGGTACGGCGGTAATAACCTCGGCTGTCTGTATCCCGTGATAAGCGTCCAGCAGGCGCTGGTACTCCCCGGCGATTTCTCCAATCATGCTGACTCCGCCCCTGTTTATCAGCATCAGCACCAGGTTCAAAGCCAGGGGATTAATATCGCCCAGACGTTTTTTTAGCAGCTCGGTCTTCTTATCGATTTTGATTTTGGGGCTCTCCATAGCCGCCAGAAACGTATCGTCACCGATGGCGCCGACAATCTTTTGCAGGTCGGCCTGCCACCGTTCCAGTTCCTTTTTCTCCAGCGCTATCTCAAACACCGCATGAGCGTAGCGCCGGCCATAAACTTTTCTCGGCATAATATCTTCCCGAATTACCGACTATTCTTTCTTCTGGGTCGTACTTTCTTCCAGCACCTTGTCGATAAGCTCGCGGTGCTCTTCCTTGTCCAGAGACTTTTCGATAACCTTACCCGCCGCCAGCACCGTTAAATCGGCAAACTCGCGGCGTACCTCGCCGATGGCGTCG
>Ga0315547_1001168_pt1 | contig 21623 bp, 16 predicted proteins | sample SalMarSW160240MG_2_FD_202542 | JGI IMG/M metagenome (GOLD analysis project Ga0315547, IMG submission 202542) | Salt marsh sediment microbial communities from the Plum Island Ecosystem LTER, Massachusetts, United States - Salt Marsh Sediment SW1601-240 ...
TAAAACCAGAATATGTAGACCCATATTACAACTTGGCATGCCTCTATGCATTGAAAGGGAAGGTGATGAAAAGTTTGGAAAACCTGAAAAAGGCGATTTCACTGAAAAAATCGGCGAGAGAGTGGGCTCGAAAGGACAGAGACCTACAAAACATGAGGGGCGTGCCCGAGTTTGAAGAAGTGATAAGGGTAACCAAATAATTGATAGGTTAAAAACACGGCATGAGAGCAATGATAAACATGAGATATCTCCTTTTCTTTTTATGGGTAGGCCTAATATTTCTTATAAATAACCCCATGGTATTTGGTGCAAGGCTTGCTGGTGAAGAGGGCGTGATATCTGTCACTCCTGAACCTAGCCAACCTCTCAAAAAGCTTGCTCCGGCGATACCTGCTGCAGAAAAAAAGCATCCAAAAGCCCAGGTAAAGACACCAGCAAAAAAGAAAATTGCTCAGAAAAGGAAGGTCTCAGCAAAACAAGAGGCAGATAGCCGTTATGTTACCATCGATTTTGACAGTGTAGATATTAGGCTCTTTATCAAGTTTATAAGTGAGTTGACAGGTAAGAACTTTGTAGTGGATAAAGGGGTGAAGGGGAAGGTGACGATTATTTCCCCTACTAAGATATCAGCAAAAGAGGCCTATAGAGTTTTTGAATCTGTGCTGGATGTCCATGGATTTACAACTGTTCCTGCCGGAAGTATCATCAAGATTGTGCCGGCTCTCCATGCAAGGTCTAAGAACATTGAAACCAGGCTCCGAGAGGAGGCTATTGCCCCTGAAGACAAGGTGGTGACACAGCTAATTCCGCTTGCATATGCTGATCCCAATGAACTCAAAAAACTTTTTGCCCCCTTGATATCCAAGAGCAGCCTGATTGTCTCATATCTCCCTACACGTATGTTGATTGTTACTGATGTACTTTCCAATATAAAACGCTTGCTCAAGATTGTAGAAGCTATTGATGTAAAAGGCATTGGTGAAGAGATATCAGTAATTCCACTTGAATATGCAACAGCATCCTCTCTATCGAAACCATTAGTAAGTATTTTTCAAAAGGCAACTCGGAGGGCCAAAAAAGGCGCACCTATAGGCCCTGTTGTCAGAATTATGGCTGAAGAGAGGACCAATTCCTTGATAATATTGGCAACAGAGGATGATACCTTGCGGATTAAAAAGCTTATAAGACTATTGGACAAAGAGATTCCGCGAGGGGAGGGAGATATTCATGTGTATTACCTTCAGAATGCAAATGCCGAAGATCTTGTCAAGGTCTTAGCAGCACTTCCCTCTGAAGAGAAAAAGCAGGCAGCAAAGGGCAGGGCTCCTGTTATCTCCAAAGAGGTACAGATCGTGGCAGATAAGGCGACCAATTCCCTGGTAATTAAGGCAAAAAAACAAGACTATCTTGTCATCGAAGATATCATCAAGAAGCTTGATATCCCCAGGACCATGGTCTATATCGAGGCCCTGATCATGGAAGTCAATGTTGATAAGGAGTTCAGGCTTGGAGTGGAGTGGTTGGGAATGGAGGATTTTACGTATAATGGAAGGAAGGGCGGCTATTTTGCTGGCTCGGGAGGTGCTGGCGGAGTAGGGGATTACAGCGGTATTAAAGGATTGTCAGGGATTCCACCGTCTCTCCCTTCTGGTTTTTCCCTGGGGGTCGTTGGCGAGGCAATTACAATCGGAAATGTGGTTTTTCCAAATGTAGCCGCTATCTTACAGGCATACCAAAAAGATTCCGATGTGAATATACTTTCAACTCCCCAGATCTTGACAACCGATAACGAGGAGGCTGAGATAAAAGTAGGAGAAAATGTTCCGTACATCACCAAAGAGGCAACAGGGGATCAAACGTATCAGACATACGAATACAAGGATGTTGGTGTGACACTCAAAATCACCCCCCAGATTAACCAGGAGCGGTTTGTAAGGCTAAAGATCTTTCAAGAGGTAATAAAACTAAAAAAAGGCGCTGAGGAATTTAGACCGACTACTCTGAAGCGATCTGCGGAGACCACGGTCATTGTGAAGGATAAGAATACTGTGGTTATCGGTGGAATTATTGGAGAAAGCACTGAAAGAGGAGCTTATCAGGTACCCTGCCTTGGAGATATCCCGGGCTTGGGTTTGCTTTTTAAATCTAAATCCAGGTCTCGAAATAAAACCAATCTTTTCATTTTTCTGACACCCCATATCATTGAGAACCCCATCGAGGCAAAAAAGATTTATGACGAGAAGAAAGAGGAAATAGATAAAATCAGGGGGGGCGCCATAAAGATGTATAAAAAACCAGAACTCAAAGGCCAGGGCTCGACTGTTCAATGAGGATGCTTACCTTATGACTCATAAATTCATCGGAGAGATATTAAAAGAGATTTGCTCTTTTTCAGACGACATATTCAACGAGGCGCTTGAGATACAAAGGGAAAAGGGAGGCAGAATAGGAGAAATCCTTATTCAGAAAGGGGCAATAGGAGAAGGAGACCTGTTAAAGGCTCGTGGCATTCAATTTGGGCTACCCTTATGGCCCACTATTTCTACAGAAGATATGGATACCAGCTTTACAGAACGCATCCCCATCCAGTTTCTGAAAAAATACAAAATGGTCCCTGTGGTTAGATCTGACGGGGTTTATATAGCTGTCAATGACCCTACGCTGTTTCAGCCCATTGACGATTTGCATATAATCCTGGGATGGAATGGTGTAGAAACTGTGCTTGCCCCCTATTCCGCCATCCTTTCGGCCATTAATTTTGCCTATGATATGAGCAGCGATTCTGCTGAACAGGTCATCCAGGATATGCATGAGGAAGATAGGGATATGATTATATCTGCTGTTGAAGAAACAGGGGATTTACTGGACGATACCAGCGATGCCCCGATTATCAAATTGGTGAATTTGATGCTATCCCAGGCAGTAAAGGCCAGGGCCAGTGATATACATATCGAACCCTATCAAAACAGGATAAAGGTCAGGTACAGGGTAGATGGAATTCTCTATGATATGCTCTCTCCTCCTAAGCATGTTCAGTCAACACTTATATCCAGAATCAAGATTATGGCCAGGTTGAACATTGCTGAGAAAAGGCTTCCTCAGGATGGAAGGATCGAGATCAAAATAGGAGATAAAAATGTGGATATCCGCGTTTCTACAATCCCTACTGCCTTTGGTGAACGCGTTGTCCTTAGATTGCTGGATAAAACAAATGTATTGCTAAAGGTTTCTGACCTCGGTATGTCTGAGCAGAGACTGAAGATATTTAATGAGCTCATTAAATTTTCCCATGGTATTATCCTTGTTACTGGGCCGACTGGGAGCGGAAAAACCACAACCTTATATGCCGCTTTAAGTTCAATCAATAATTCAGACATAAATATTATAACTATAGAAGATCCTATTGAATACCAGATTGAGGGAATTGGGCAGATCCAGGTAAATCCCAAGATTGATATCACATTTGCAAATGGGCTGCGCTCAATTGTGCGCCAGGACCCTGACGTGATACTTGTGGGTGAGATCAGGGATCTGGAGACAGCTGAAATTGCTATTCAAGCTGCATTGACCGGTCATCTGGTATTTTCTACCCTTCATACAAACGATTCTGCTAGCGCAGTGACGAGGCTTATTGACATGAGGATAGAACCTTTTCTCGTAACCTCCTCAGTGATTGCAATCCTGGCCCAGAGGCTGGTGAGAAACGTTTGTAATGAATGCAAAGAGGAATATATCCCTGATCAAGAATCCCTGGAGAATATTGGTATAACCTCAGAGATGTCTTCAGGTAAAAAGATATACAGAGGCAAGGGTTGCCAGGGTTGTCTCAACACTGGATACAAAGGAAGGACCGGTATTTTTGAGCTCATGATCTTGGATGATCCAATTAAGAGTCTCATATTAAAGACCTCGGATTCCAATGCCATAAAGAAAAAGGCCGTTAACCAGGGAATGGCAACCCTTCGTCAAGATGGGGCCATGAAGGTGCTCAATGGGATTACCACCGTCGAGGAGATTCTTAGAATAACGCAGAAATAAATGGGTTTTTCAGTTTGTTGTGTTTGTCGTGTTTATTGAGTTTATGAACCAATCAAACTAATCAATGAAACCAATTAAACAAATCCGTTCAGTTAGTTTAATCTTCTTAATCTTTATTTTCTCCTTTGCCACAGTAGCACATGCATCTGACTTCAAAGGTCCCTGGGATCTGGATAACTCTCAAAAAATCTCCCGGAAGCAAATCGATAAAAGGGTAAACCCCCTGGAATCTCTGATTGAGGCTTATAGTAAGTATATTTCGCCAATCGATGGTAAGGATTGCCCCATGTATCCCAGCTGCTCGAAATATAGTGTACAGTGTTTTAAAAACCATGGGTTTTTTATTGGTTTGATGATAACATGTGATCGCCTGTTCCGATGTGGCAGGGATGAGTTAAGATTGTCCCCTCAGATTATAGTAAATGGGAAATTTAAATGTTATGATCCATTAGAAAATAATGATTTCTGGTGGTATCATGAACATTAAGTCCTGCAGTTTCCTATTCCTTTTTCTCTTTCTATTCGCTTCTCCTGCGAAATCAGAAAGCATCCAAACAGAAATTAACACGACAAACCCAACAAACACAACAAACTCAATAAACTTAATAAGCCCAGCACATTCATATGCCGATCAAGAAATTGTGATCGATCCAGAGCGCCAATTTCAGTTTGCCGAACACTATTTTCAAAATGGTGAATATTACAGGGCTATCGGAGAATACAAGCGTTTTATCTATTTTTTTCCTTTATCCGATAAGGTTGAGCTTGCCAGATACAAGATCGCCCTTTCTTTTCTTAATGGTGAACAGTACGCAGAAGCTATTAAGGCCTTTGATGAGCTTATAGAGGACTACAAGAATACAGAGTATGCCCTCAAATCATATCTTAAAATAAGCAGGGCATATATACTGCTCAAGCGCTATGATGCGGCCCTTATAGGCATAAAAAATTTGATAACAATCGCTCCAAATAAAGAAACCAAAAATGAGGCCTATTATCAAGGGGGCTGGGTATATCTGGAAATGGGTTTATGGGAAAAGGCTCAAAAGTACTTTGAAGAGATCTCGGTTCAAAACAGGAAAAAATACAATCTCAAGGAATTATTGATAGGACTCGACAGAAAGCTGCCTCTCAAGAGGAAAAATCCCACCACTGCTGGATTGCTTGCTATCATCCCTGGGGCAGGGCATCTATATTGTGAGAGAAAAAAAGATGCCCTTATATCATTTTTGTTGAATGGCGCAATGATTTATGCTGCTTATGAGGCCTTTGATCATGACCTGGATGTTATTGGCGGGATAATTACTTTTTTTGAGTTGGGGTTTTACTCAGGAAATATTTACAGTGCAGTAAGCAGTGCCCATAAATATAACCGGGATGAAAAAAGCAAATTTTTAGACTATCTGAAAAAAAACACAAAAATAAATCTTTCAATGAATAACACCAATCAAAACACATCTCTTTTGCTCTTATGTAATTTTTCATTTTAGCAATTTATCTCTCTCCAATGATTGAGATATCCTGTCTGGCATTTAGAAAATTTACTTACGATATACCAAGAGGTGATTGTGGCAGGAAAAACAATGTGAGACACAAATTCAAACCAACTTTCACTATTAAGTTGTTTTAGAATCTACGTCTCCTTTTATCACAGTAATGCACAAACTTTTAGACAATGGTAAAGGTTTGCCCCTGTTTTCACTTTTTTTGCCGAAATCCCAGTGAAACAGGGGAAACTTCATGAGGATAATCTGCCAGGCAGAATAACCATATAGTAAGTCAGAAGGAGGCTATACGTGGCTCTTATAAAATATTAGTTCCCCGTATGCCTCCCTTACAAATCTTCAACCTTTTAGAAAACGCCTCATTTCTAACTTGATAGTATAGGAAATCCCATTTTTGGACGCAGATTAACGCGCAGCGCAGGCGCTTGCGCCGCGTGCGCAGATTTTTTAGATTAAGAAATAAAAAATTATATCTGCATTTATCTGCGAATATCTGCGTCCTAATTAACTTGTTTTAATTTTATTCCCAGAAGCCGGTCTAAGATAGGCGCCCCAATAACTCATGCCCACAAATACCCCACCGCCAATGATGTTGCCGATCGTTACAGGCACCATGTTCTTCCATAAGAAACTAATCCAATTGAGGGATGCTGGATCGAAGGCCGCTGGACCAGCAATTCCCGCCCAATTGTGCACGAACATTCCAGCGGGAATAAAATACATATTGGCGACAACGTGCTCAAAGCCGATAGCAACGAAGGCCATGATGGGAAAGTAGATGGCAAATATCTTGCCAACGGTCTGCCGAGCTGCAAGGGCCATCCATACGGCGAGACATACCAGCCAGTTGCAGCCAATCGCACGGACAAGGGCTTCAACAAAACTAAGGTTGACCTTCATATAGGCTATAGCAACGGCAGAGCTACCCAACGCTCCGTTGCCAGCCTTCCATAGGCCTGAGAAATAAAACATCAGCGCCAAAATCAATGAACCGATGAGGTTAGCAAACCAGACAACAGCCCATCTCGCTGACATGGTTCTGAATGTGATTCTTTTAGTCATGGCACTGGATATCATCAAGTTATTACCAGTGAACAACTCTGCCCCTGCTATCACAACGAGAATCAAACCGACGCTAAAGGCTGTGCCAGCCATGAATTTCTTAAAACCAATGCCCATTATATTAGCGAGGTCAAAGGTCACGCATGTCGAAAGTAGACCTCCGAATCCAATGTATGCCCCAGCGAGAATACCCAGAACAAACACACTTAACCATGGTGAGGTTGTCTTGCTTACTCCCACTGTTGATGCGACGGTCTCTGCGATTGTCTTGGGTGGCTTATCTTCCATTGTGGAGCTTGGAAACTGTACAGATTGTATGATTTTCTCAAATCTCCCCATGGCCTTTTTCTCTTCTGTAACCTTCCTCTTCACTGCCTTTTTTACCGTATCTGTAATCTCATCAGGGGTGAATGGTTTGGAGACATAGTCCATTGCTCCCCGTTTCATGGCCTCAGCTGCCCGGCCCACAGAGGGATAGCCGCTAATCATCACCACCGCTGAATCCGGTGAGCGTCGGTCCAATTCCTCTACCACATCCATTCCGTCAAAGCCCGGCATCTTCCAGTCACACAGGATAACATCAAAGGGTGAATCTGAGGCAAGCTTGAGCCCTTCTTGAGGACTTGTTGTAATAACAACATCAAAACCCTCGGCCGTAAATATTTTGCGGCACGATTCCAACACTATCTCTTCATCGTCAATAATAAGCATTCTCTCCGTCATTGTATTACCTCCTTATGCTTACCAAATTTCTGCGCTAAGCCGCTGTTCGAGCCAAAGCTTTTGATTTGTCTTAAGCGGCCCGATGTGTTTCTCTATCCACTCAATATCGCCGGTTAACAGAGCAAGCTTCTCAGGACCTGTCAAATCGTACTCTTCGAGAGCGTCTGCACCCTCATAGAGCAATTTAGCAATGAATTCACTATCGGATGCTGCCCTCTCGAGGATTGTAATCATCTCCTCCTTGTGAATTAGGGCCTGTTCCTCCGGGGGTTTGGTAGCAGCTATATCAAGCGCCGAGGCCACTGCCCTGATAAGTTGATCAGGGGTAAATGGCTTTTCTACATAATCTGCTGCGCCAAGTTTCATGGCCTGCACCGATGATCGGACTGAGGCATAACCAGTGATCATAACCACAGGAAGGGCTGGTTTTGCCCTTTTAATATCCCTTAAAACTCTCATGCCTCCGATGTCTGGCATGCGGATGTCAGTGAGAACAATGTCATATTCTTTTTGTATGGCCTGATTCAATCCCTCACGTCCGCTAAGTGAGACATCTACCTTATAGTCCTCATCAGCAAGTATTTTGCTGACACTATCTAAAACAACCTGTTCATCATCAATTACCAGGGCCTTCTTTTTCTCCATGGTGTTCCTCCTTCTGAATTACCTTTTGTACTGTTTCGAGAAGTTCGTCAGGCGTAAATGGTTTATTAATAAATGCAACAGCCCCCATCTTATTTGCTTCTTCAATGGTTTCAGTTGTATGATAGCCACTCATGACTATAATAGGTAGACTTGGCCATCTTTCCTTAACCTCTCGCATAAGATCCATGCCATCGCGTAAAGGCATTTTTACATCCATAAGGAGAACTGAAGGCTCTTCATCCTCAATCGCCGCAATGGCCTTATCAGCAGATGTAACCAGTAATACATCGAGGCCATCTTCTTCAAGCACCCTCTGGCAGCTATCAAGTACAATACCTTCGTCATCTACAACAAGTATTTTCATGATATTAGTCCTCCACTTCTATGGGTAACCATATAAAAAATCTGGTGCCTTTACCAACCTCGCTTTGAACCCTGATTGTTCCCCCGTGTCTCTGTACGATCCCGTATGAAACTGATAGACCAAGCCCGGTCCCCTGACCCACCTCCTTTGTAGTAAAAAAGGGGTCGAACAATTTGTCAAGATTATCCGGTGGTATACCGGAACCGGTATCAGCTACGCTAATCTCAACACCCTTTTTACCAGCATCGCTTGCAGATAAGTCGGTAGCTGTGTATATATTGATGGTGCCACCTGGTTCAGAAGCATCAAGGGCATTTATAATTAAATTCATTAATACACCCTGGAACTGGCTGCGGTCCAGGGTAAGCTTGGGTAAATTCTCTCCTGGATCAAATTTTATACCTACACCTTTTACCAGCGCCTGGTTTTCCATTGGTGAAATTACGGATCGGATAAGCATGTTTACATCCGTTGGTTCTTTATCAAGCTTTGTCTGTCTGGAAAAATCAAGGAGACCCTTCACGATCTTCCTAACCCGTTCTGTAGACTCGACTATTGTTTGAAGGTCCGATCGAATATCATCTTCTATATCTTTACGTCGCAGCAGCATGTGGGTATATGTCAACACACCTGTTAGAGGGTTATTTATCTCGTGAGCAACGCCTGCTGCAAGCCTTCCGACGCTGGCCTGTTTTTCGGACTGAACGAGCCGATCTTCTGCTGCTTCTCTCCTCCGTCCCATTGATACAACCATATCCTTAAAGGTATTCTGCAAAACACCCATTTCTTCATCTTTTGATATAGGCCCAATCTCTGGCGTTAGGCTGCCCTCGGAAACCTGTTTGCTTGCCTTTATCAATTGGTGTACCGGATGCATGATCTTGTTTGCCAGGATGCATCCCAGCCCTACTGCCAATGCCATACCAGCCAAAGTTATAAGGACAAACACAGAAAGGGCCTTGCTGCGGATATCGGCATACTTTGCCTCCAATACCCCGACATAGAGCATTCCCACTCTTTTACCAAATATATCTTCGATTGGTTCATATGCTGTTATGTACCAGTCAGTTACAACAAATGCACGGTCTGTCCACTTCTTGCCCTTTGTGAGGACATATTCCTTCACCTCTTTTGATACCCGTGTTCCAATGGCACGCTTTCCGTCCGGAGTCATAACATTTGTTGAGATACGAAGGTCATTAAAAAAGATAGTGGCTGTTCCTATATTGTGGCCTTTGTATATCTCATGTTTAAATACGGTGTCCCGCACAGTGTCAACTATGCTTTCGCTCCTGTTCAGAAGAACTCCTCCATAAATAACTCCAAGTAAATCGCCCCCTTCAAATATTGGTATTGCAGTCGCAAGCGCCATTCCAGAGGTTTCCTCTTCCTCCACTCTATGAGCTGCCTTCGGTGTAGGAAGCAACCGGATTCTGGATAAATTGGCAAGCTCGGGATCCTCAGCAAAGAGAAAATCCTTGCTGAGAACAACGCTCCCTGAAATAGCAACTTTATCTTTGAGCGCTAAATCTGCTATAGGATTGTAAGTTTGAACTGTTTCCTTTGGTATAGAATTAGGTCCGATACGGCACAGCGTTGTACCATCCTTTGTTACTATGCCAGCAAAATCCAGCTCTGCTTGCTGGGCCAAACACCTTAATCGACTGATAAGTTCCGGGGCATCTTGCCTCTTAAGTGCCGAGTGGAATCCAGGCCCCAGGGAGGTAATAGTTACAGGACATCTAATAGTTTTTATACGCATCTGATATAGCTCACGGGCAGCATTCAGATCTAACCTGACGCGGTTTGTTGCCTCGCTGAGCACAGATTTGTAAAGGAGCTGGCCTCCAATAAAAAGAGAAACAACACCAACCAGAAAGGAAACTCCTAAAAAACTTGCTATGAGCTTGGATCGTGTTGATGAAAACATTTAAAATACCTATTTAAGTGTCTAAAGTTACAAAGTATGCAGTATGCAGTAAGCACTAAAACCCCTTTGGTTTTGCCTACTGCATACTGTTTACTGTTTACTGTCTAAGGGCCTATCTTTTTTCAATACAGCGCCCATAGGGCAATTCGCAAAACAGATACCACATCTTACACACGTCTCTGTGTCAATACTGCATATTGTATTGCGTTTTTTCTTTTTCCGTTTCACTTTCCCTTTCTCCTTTGTTGGTTCTTTATCTGATTGTTTGACTTCTATATCCTCTTGTGCACGTTTCCTCTCAGTAATAGCATTTGTTGGGCAACTCCTTAGACAGAGCAAACAACCTGTACATTGAGCTTCATCTATGGAGTATTCAATAAGTGCCTTGCAAACCTTGGCAGGGCACCTTTTATCAACAATATGGGCTATATATTCGTCCCTAAAGTATTTAAGAGTGGTAAGAACAGGATTTGGGGCAGTCTGGCCCAGCCCACAAAGAGAGCCGTCTTTTACTATCCCTGCAAGTTCTTCCAGTGACTCCAAATCCTCATATTCACCTTGACCATTTGTTATTTTTTCTAATATATTATACATCCTTCCGAGTCCTATGCGGCATGGTGAGCATTTCCCGCAGCTTTCTTCCCGGGTAAAATTAATAAAGTATTTGGCTATATCCACCATGCATACATCTTCATCAAGGATAATCATTCCCCCTGACCCCATGATTGATCCAGCGGCCTGGAATGACTCATAAGTTACCTCCTTATCAAGGTAGGTTTCCGGAAGGCATCCTCCTGAGGGGCCTCCAGTCTGAACGGCCTTGAATTTCTTTCCATTCGGTATTCCACCTCCAATATCATATATTATTTCTCTGAGCTTTATCCCCATTGGCACTTCAACCAGCCCAGAATTATTTATCTTTCCTGTAAGACAAAAAACGGCTGTACCCCGGGAATTTTCAAGACCAACATCAGCAAATGACTTAAACCCATTTTTGATAATAAGAGGAATAAAGGAATATGTCTTGACATTGTTGATATTTGTAGGATGCCCCCAAAGGCCTTCTACGGCAGGATATGGAGGTCGCGGGCGTGGATTTCCTCGCTTGCCCATGATAGATGCCATTAATGCGGTTTCTTCTCCGCAGACGAATGCTCCCGCACCTTGATTGATCTGGAGATCAAAATCAAAATCGGAACCAAATATTTTAGATCCAAGGAATCCCTTTTCCCTTGCCTGGGCAATAGCAACCTCGAGTCTATGAATAGCTAATGGATACTCCGCCCGAATATAGATAAAGCCCTTTGAGGCCCCTATTGCAAATGCCCCAATAAGCATACCTTCAATTATACGATGAGGAATTGATTCAAGAATAACCCGATCCATGAATGCACCGGGATCACCTTCATCTGCATTACAGATTACGTATTTTTGATCTGCCCCTCCACCATTACTGCGTCGTGCAAAATCCCATTTTACACCGGTGGGGAAGCCAGCACCACCGCGTCCACGCAATTGAGAGGATTTTATTTCCTCTATTATTTCTTCAGGTGTCATGGCCAAAATTGCCTGTCGAGCCGCCCTATATCCCCCAATAGAAATATATTCTTCTATCTCTTCTGGATTGATATATCCACAGTTGGTGGTAACCATTTTTTTCTGTCTATTATAGAAAGGAATATCCGTCCATTTTGGGATGGGTTCGCCTGTGGTAGGATCATGATAATGGAGCCTGCTTACAGGGTTCCCGTTGATAAGATGGGACTTAACAATCTCGTTTACATCATCAGGTTTTAACAGACAATATAGAATATTATCAGGTTCTACTATTACGGTCGGTCCTATCTGACAAAAACCATGGCACCCTGTTAGTTTTAACTCTACATCGGTTAATTTATGTTCCAAGATCTCCCGTTCAAATTCTCTTTGTATCTGAGGCGAGCCTGAAGATACGCACCCTGTTCCCTGACAGACAAGTATTGTTCGTTTATTCTTCATTTTTCTCCTTTGGACGCAGATAAACACAGATTATTAAGATTTCAAATATCAAGAGAAAAAATAAATATTTTCGGCGTGTATCTGCGAAAACCTGCCCGTCCCGATTATATCGGGACAGGCGGATCTGCGCCCTAATTAAACTATTTTCATTCTTTATCAGGTGGTCGTAAGGTTTCATCAGTTTCTTTGATCAAATCTTCATGTATTGCCTTTGCCGCCCTCCGACCGGCCCCCATAGCAGAGATAACCGTTGCAGCACCGGTGACAATATCTCCCCCTGCATAGACAAATTCCCTATTTGTCCTACCCCAATCATCGACTTCAATGTATCCCCACTTGTTTACCTTCATATCAGGCGTTGTTGAGGTAATCAATGGATTGGCCTGGCCACCTATACTCACAAGAACCTGGTCGCAATCAAATTCAAAGAAGGAATTTTCTATAGGAACAGGTCTTTGTCTGCCTGATTCATCAGGTTCCCCGAGTTCATATCTCTGGCACTTCATTCCAGTAGCCCATCCGTCCTCATTACCATAGATCTCAACAGGATTTGACAGAAGTTTAAACTCGATCTTTTCCTCTTCTGCATGATGGGCCTCTGCAGCCCTTGCTGGCATCTGTTCTCTTGCGCGCCTATAAACAATAGTAACCTTTTCCGCTCCTAATCGCATAGCGGTTCTTGCAGAATCCATGGCTACATTGCCACCTCCAAGAACGGCAACTTCTTTCCCTATTATCATAGGGGTTCTGTATTTTGGAAATAGATAGGACTTCATCAAATTACTGCGTGTTAGATATTCATTGGCAGAAAAAACACCGTTCAAATTCATACCAGGTATGTCTAAAAAGATTGGCAGCCCAGCCCCCACACCAATATATACTGCATTAAATCCCATGATATTAAAGAGATCATTAATCTTGTGTAGACGACCAATCACACTATTATAGTAAACTTTAACACCTAAATCCTCTAAGGCCTTTATCTCCGTCTCTACAATCTTTTTTGGCAGCCTGAACTCAGGGATACCATACACCAGTACACCCCCTCCCCGATGAAATGCCTCATAGATAGTCACCTCATAGCCAAGTTTTATCAAATCTCCAGCAACAGTCAAACCAGAGGGACCCGAACCTATAACAGCTACTTTAAAACCATTTTTTTTCGGTATTTCTGGTAGCTCCATGAGATTATTTTCTCGCTCATAATCAGCAACGAACCTCTCAAGGTTGCCTATGGCAACAGCCTGCGTTATATCCTTCTTTCCCCTTACGCATTTACCTTCACATTGATTCTCCTGCGGGCAAACACGTCCACATACAGCGGGGAGAACATTTTTAGTTTTAATTACCCTTGCTGCCTCAGCAAATTTTTTCTCAGCAATTAGGGCAATGAATTCAGGAATAGGGACTTCCACCGGGCAACCAGAAACACAGGGCTTATTTTTACAGCTCAGGCAGCGCTGTGCTTCAGCTACTGCCTCTTCCGGTGAATAGCCATATGGGACCTCTTTGAAATTACGATTTCTCAAGTCCGGTGGCTGTTCAGCCATACTGTGCCGCTCAATGGCCATTCGCTCTTTGGCAGTTAATTCCATTTTTTATATAATCCTTTTTTAAGTTTAAAATGAACTCAGGATATCTTTTAAATATTTCGGGATTCGCTTTCCTTAATTTTAGGCATTTTAGGCACTTTTAACTTTAGGAACTTCCCATCTATGGGAATAGGACTGGTACACAACTGTCTCACGTTCTACATATGCACTCTTACGTGTATATAGCTCTTTCCAATCAACCTTATGTCCATCAAATTCTGGCCCATCAACACATGTAAATTTTGTTTCTCCTCCAACACTAACCCTGCATGCACCGCACATTCCCGTGCCATCAAGCATAATGGAATTTAGGGCAACCGTGGTTGGAATAGCATAGGGGCGGGTGACCTCTGAACATCTCTCCAGCATTTGTGTGCATCCCATAAAAAAAGCATGATCAATCTTGACCCCCTTCTCAAGCATCTCTCTGATAACGTCCTCAACCTTACCTTTTTTCCCTTTAGAGCCGTCACTTGTGGCGTATAGAACCTGATCACTGACTGCGTGGAGCTCCTTTTCATGATAGAACATAAAACTGTAACGCGCTTCAATAATAGATATAACCTTATTGCCAGTCTCCTTGCATGCCTTTGCTATTGGATAAATCCCGCCAATTCCATAGCATCCACCCCCTAAAACAACGCTGCCATAATTTTTTATCTCTGAAGGGACGCCTAATGGGCCTGTTACAGCATATAGTGAATCTCCAATCTTCATGCGTGCCAACTCAAGCGTTGAGATACCAACTTCTAAAATATATAGGGTTATTGTGCCGGTATCGGTATTCCAGTCTGATACAGTCAATGGTATTCTCTCACTATACTCATTACCCATAACAATGACAAACTGCCCTGCTTGTATGGAATCTGCAATTTCAGGCGCCTTAATTACCATCTTGTGCACATTAAATATTTCGGATTTTTTTAGTATTTCATACATGATATCTCCTAATCCTTATAACTGGACCTAAAAAATAGGCTTAAGGCTAAAGGCAGAGAAAAAAAGGGGGGGAACCTCAGGCCTTTAGCCTTTTGCCATCTGAATTTAAACTATACCATACACGTCCATAAATTGCGTTTTTGTATCAAGTGAATCACTTTTTCCATTGTTCATTCCTGGAGTGCTGGAGTAATGGAGTAATGGAGTAATGGAAAGCCCCAACACTCCAATACTCCATCACTCCAATGATTGCCGTGGGTCTGAAACTTAATTTCAATTAATGAACCTAAAAGCGCTAATTATAACCGCTCAAAGTATAACTGTTAATGGTTCAGCACATAACCATTGAACCCCGCCTGCCGTCCGGCGGGCAGGCGCGAACCCAGAACTTTGAACCTATGTTACAAATCTCATAACTTAGTTGCTAAAAATGGACCTCTCCTTTTAATTTTAAACGACGTTCGATAAATATCTTAAAATCAGGAACAAAATCAGCGATAGGAAAGCCCCTATACGTTAAAGCGTCTTTCGGAACCATAGGAACAGAGGCAATAATCCATGGATGCATCTGGATATGGTTTTGTATGCTACGGAAATCTTTTATTTTGAAATCTGTATTGTGTAATACATTCCCTATGTTAGTCGTAATCTCCCAATCTGGAATGGCATTCCCGGGGGGTTTGGCTGCTTTTGCAACAGGTTCTCTGCGGCTATCTATACACGTCTTCGTGCCATTCATTTCAGTGAAAACCGTGGCTGGAAGAACAGCGCATACCTTATTTGATGTGCTGAGGGGAGAAGGGTAACTGTCCTGAATAATGATATCTTCAAGGCTTGTAAATTTCTTTATGATTTCATCAGTTACACTGTTTGCCTCTGCTACGTATAATAATTTGATATCCTTAAATATCTCATCTGATTTTTCTATATTAGGAAATATAATTTCATCATCTGCTATATAAAATATATTTGATTCTGCATAGATTCTGGCAAATTCGTTCAGGGCATAAATGGATTCATCTGTCAGATGCCTTGAAGAAAGGATTGCAATTTCGGTGGGACTATAACGAGATATTATATCAGCTACATGGTTTATTGCATTATCCCAATCAGTATAGATCATCTTACCATCATCACGGCGGATAGCAGGATATTTCAATCGATCAGGGCTGTTAAAGAGCGCTGGTAAACAACATCTGCCCTTAACACAGTATTCTCTTTTGCTGACGGTCATATCCCGGACAGGATGTGCACCCATAACCTTATTCCATTTCGTATCAATGACAAGCTCACAGCCTCGCTCACAAAGGATGCATGTTGTGGGTGTTTCTATATCAGGATTGTCATACCATTTGGATCCCCTAACTGTTAAAGCACCGGTTGGACAGACATCAACGCAATGCATGCAAAAACGACAATCGCCATCCACATGAAGTTTTCCGAAGGAGGTCCCTACTTTTGTATCGTGACCTCTTTTAACAAATGAAATGGCGCTTGTACCGATATTTTCTTCACAGGCCCTAATACATCTACCGCATAGGATGCATAGATTATAATCCCTGTCCATAAATGGATCATCTCTCTCAAGGGGAAAATCCTTATACAATAATGGATATCTGATCTCTTTTAGTCCCATATATTCAACCAATTGTCTTAATTCACAGATATCACGATTTGGGCACATATTGCAGCCTGTAACCCTTCCAGTCTTTGAAGAGGGCGCATTAAATTGCTCACATGTTTCCCTGATAGGGCATACCAGACAGGCAGAGGGATGTTCAGATAGAATTAACTCCAATATTCCCCTTCTTAATTTATCAATCTCATCTGAATTTGTAGTAACAACCATATTGGGTGTGGCAGGTGTTGTGCAGGATGTTACATACCCCCGAACGCCTTCGACTTTTACTATACATAGACGGCAAGATCCTGTAGATGGCAAATCCGGCCTTGAACACAGGGTAGGAATATAGATGCCTGATTTTCTGGCAACTTCCAATATTGTCTCACCAGATGAAAAGGATACATTTTTCCCATTCATTATCATTGTTTCTGTGGCTATATCTTTCTTTTTAGCTAACTCCATCGTAGTTCCTCACCTATATTCTGTGTTTGTTGTGTTTGTTGTGTTGAACTCAACAAACTCAATGAACTCAAAAAACACGATAAACCCGAAGGGCTATCCCTTTGATTCTGTTCGATAAATCTTATCTATAACCCTTGATAACTTTGCAGGACTCATTTGACCATGAACCTCACCATCAATGGTCACAACAGGCGCTAATGCGCAGCATCCAAGACATGCTACCGTTTCAAGACTGAACATCCCATCTTTAGTTGTTTGCCCTGGAACAATATCCAGTTTTGATTTAGCAGCCTCGAGAATCACCCCACCACCTCCAACAAAACATGCAGTCCCGGTACAGCACCTCATAAGATGTTCCCCTGGCTTTTCAAATTTGAACTGGGCATAGAATGACGCTGTGCCAAAGATTTCATGCTCACTTATATTTAATTCTCTGGCAATCATGCCGATTGTCTCATATGAAAGGTATCCAGCATATGAATGAACAGCCTGCAGGATAGGGATTAAATTATTTGTGTCCCGGGTGTATTTATTAAGTACAGCGAGAGTCATTTCCTCTAAACGTTCAGGATCAGAAAGGGCTTCCAGTGAAGGCTTTGCCTCCATTTGCCTGCGTTCATCTATTGCAGCGGAAAGGGTCTCTAACATCTTTTCATCAATGCTTGGAAGGGATATTTGTCCGGTCTTTGTCAGGGATCCAAATCTCTCAATTACCTTTCTCTCTTCTCCTTCTTTCCGCTGTATCGCCTCATCAACCGCCTTGATCATCTCATCAGGTGTAAACGGTTTGGCAACATAATCCATTGCCCCCCTCTTCATAGCCTCGGTTGCCCTTTCAATACTCGGATACCCGGTTATCATAACGACAGCAGAGCCAGGTGATGTCTCGTCAAGTCTTGTTATTACATCCATTCCATCAAGGCCAGGCATCATCCAGTCGCATAGAATCACATCAAAGTATGTATCCAGGACAAGGCTTAGCCCCTCTTCCGGACTTGTGGTAGTAACAACATCAAAATTCTCTGTCTCAAATATTCGCTGGCAAGATGATAAGACCATTGAATCATCGTCTATCACAAGCATCTTTCGAGCCATTTGGTTTGCTCCTTTTTTGTCATTGGTCATTTATATGAAAGAATCTTGAAACTGGAAACTTGAAACTAGATGAGAAGGCATTCTACCTCCTTACTAAATGAGTAACGAACGACGAAAGATTTTTTTCATAGTTCGTCAAAAGATTATTCGTTATTCGGCCCGCCCTGGGTTAGAGGACTGGGCAGGGTTGCGCTGCTCGTCTACTGGAATCCAGATAGTAAAAGTAGTCCCACGATCAATCTCACTTTGAACCCTGATTGTTCCCCAGTGTCTCTGTACGATTCCATATGAAACCGAAAGACCAAGCCCGGTACCCTTTCCTACCTCCTTTGTAGTAAAAAAAGGGTCAAACAATTTGTCAAGATCCTCTGGTGGTATACCAGAACCAGTATCAGCGACGCTAATTTCAACACCCTTTTGATCAGTATCGCTTGCGGATAAGCTGATACCGGTAGATATAATAATAGTGCCTCCCCGTTCCATAGCATCAAAGGCGTTTATAATTAAATTGATTAACACACTTTGAAACTGACTGCGGTCCAGAGTGAGCATGGGCAAATTCTCCCCTGGATTGAAGGTTATGCTTACACTTTTTACAAGCGCCTGATTTTCCATTGCTGAAATTACGGATCGGATAAACCTGTTTACATCAGTTGGCTCTGGATCAAGTTCGGTCTGTCTGGAAAAATCAAGCAGTCCCTTAACAATCTTTCTGACTCGTACAGTTGACTCAGCTATTTTTTGAAGATGAGACTGATTCTTGTCTCCTAAATCTTTACTTCGCTGAAGAATACGGGTAAATGTTAATATACCGGTTAAAGGATTATTGATCTCATGGGCAACGCCTGCAGCAAGCCTTCCAACGCTGGCCTGCTTTTCGGAGTGAACGAGCCGATCTTCGGCCTCTGCGCTCCTGCGTCCCATTGATACAACCATATCCTTAAAGGTATTCTGCAAAACACCCATTTCTTCATCTTTTGATATAGGCCCGATCTCTGGCGTTAGGCTGCCCTCTGAAACCTGTTTGCTTGCCTTTATCAATTGGTGCACAGGATGCATGATCTTGTTTGCCAGGATGTATCCCAATACCACTGCCAATGCCATACCAGCCACGATTATACTTATGAGGATTAACAGCGCCTTCCTCCTCATGTCAGCATACTTTGCCTCCAATACCCCGACATAGAGCATTCCTACCCTTTTACCAAAGATGTCCTCTATTGGTTCATATGCTGTTATGTACCAGTCACTCACCACAAATGCACGGTCTGTCCATCTCTTGCCCTTTGTGAGGACATATTCCTTCACCTCTTTTGAGACCCGTGTTCCAATGGCCCGCTTTCCGTCCGGCGTCATAACATTTGTTGATATACGAAGGTCATTAAAAAAGATGGTAGCCGTTCCTATATTGCGGCCCTTGTATATCTCATGCTGAAAGACCGTGTCCCGCACAGTGTCAACTATGGTTTGATTTCGGTTTAGAAGAACCCCTCCATAGATAACTCCAATGAAATCTCCCTCTTCAAATACTGGAATGGCAGCCGCAATAGCCATTCCGGAGGTTTCCTCCTCTTCTTCTCTCGGGGCTGCCCGTGGTGTGGGCAGCAGTTCGATTCTTGCACGATCGGCAAGTTCAGGGCTTTCAGCAGAGAGAAATTCCTTGCTCAGAATAACCGTGCCTGATACAGGAACCTTACGATCAAATACCAATCCTGCGATAGGATTAGTAATTTCCACAGCCTTACACCTCAGGGAACTTTTTCCAACGCCACAGAGTGTTTCACCCTCTTTTCTCACTATACCTACAAAGTCCAGCTCTGCACGTCGTGCCACCGTCTCTAATCGAGGTATAAGTTCAGAGATGTCTCTCTTTTTAAGGGCAGCAGAGAATACCGGTTCCAGGGAGGTAAGAGTAAGAGGGCATGTAATAGCCTTAATACGCGTCTGGTATATCTCACGGGCAGCATTGAGGTCTAACCTGACACGGTTTGTTGCCTCGCTGAGCACAGATTTGTAAAGGAGCTGGCCTCCAATAAAGAGAGAAACCGCACCAACCAGAAAGGAAACCCCTAAAAAGCTTGCTATGAGCTTGGACCGCGTTGATGAAAACATATTTAAGTGCCTAAATTAAAAAGTATGGAGTATGGAGTAAGCACTAAAAACCCTTTAGTTTTGCCTACTGCATACTGCTTACCATATAAGTGCCTATTTCAGCGCCTTTCTTGGCTAAGAGGCGCTTTGAACTTTCAAGAAAACAAGCATACGTCTCTGGGGTCGTGTTAGGCGGCCAACCTGATCTTCTATCCACGAAACATCACCAGTCACGATCGCAAGTTTCTCTGCCTTAGTTAAGTCATATTCATCTAAGGCATCCGCACCAGTTTCGAGAAGGTTAGCGAAGAATTCATCATCGGATTCAGCCCTCTCTAAAACCTTGGCCATCTCCTCTTTGTGAATCAATCCCTGTTCCTCATCTTCAGGGGAAAAACCAAGAGCTCGGGCCACTGCCTCGAGAAGTTGTTCAGGCTCAAATGGCTTTTCTATGTATTCTGCCGCCCCAAGTTTCATGGCCTGTACCGCTGACTTGGTTGTTGCGTAACCGGTGATGATTACAACAGGAAGGGATGATTTGACCCTCTTAATATCTCTCAAGACCCTCATGCCCCCAATATCCGGCATGCGGATGTCGGTAAGGATAATATCGTAAGGTCTTTCAATGGCCCAATCAAGCCCCTCACGGCCACTCAGTGAGACATCTACCTCGTAATTTTCATCGATTAGTATCTGGCTGACACTGTCTAAGACAATCTGTTCATCATCAATTACCAGGACTTTCTTTTTTTCCATGGTGTTCCTCCTTTTCAATTATTTGTCGGACTGTTTTAACAAGCTCGTCAGGCTCAAATGGTTTGGCAATAAAGCTTGCAGCTCCCACTTTAAAGGCTTCCTGAATAGTCTCTGTTGTCGAATAGCCACTCATGACAATAATGGGTATATCCGGCCATTGTTCCTTAATCTTTTTCATAAGATATATACCATCGTGCTTGGGCATCTTTACATCTACAATCAAAACACTGAAATCGTCATTTTGCATTGCTTTCAGAGCCTTATCTGCACTGGGAACAAGCATGACCTCGAAGCCCTCGAGCTCAAATACCGCCTGGCAACTCTCAAGCACAATATCTTCGTCATCTACAACAAGTATTTTCATGGTATTCATTATTATAACCTGCTCAGCCACAGATTTACGCTGATTATCGCTGATATTTTTCTTTTATCATCTATACAAATAAAACTTCTAAAAATAATATCTGTTATTCTCCTGTATTTAAACTTACCTGTATTCATCTGTGTGAACCTGCCCGCCATCCGGCAGGCGGGTCTGTGGCTGAATAGTTAGTTTATTGTTAATAAATAAATCCATCCCGTTTTTTCAGTGCATCATATTTTTGCGCGATAAAAAATGTACCAAGGTCAAAGATACGTATTGTTTTATTGAGCGCTTCTACTGCCTGTAGCTGATCCATAGGTGTGATAAAAAGCGCCTGTGAATCGGCGTATAACCACATATGTTTTTTCATCATAAAAAGGGCATATATCGCTTCAGGACAGGAAATGCCTTCATTATATGTATCTTCAGCATGTT
>Ga0315547_1001169_pt1 | contig 21623 bp, 28 predicted proteins | sample SalMarSW160240MG_2_FD_202542 | JGI IMG/M metagenome (GOLD analysis project Ga0315547, IMG submission 202542) | Salt marsh sediment microbial communities from the Plum Island Ecosystem LTER, Massachusetts, United States - Salt Marsh Sediment SW1601-240 ...
CTGCTGCGTTCTCACGATTTCCATTATCCGCTGCCCCAAGCGGCCCATGATCGATTATGGGATTTGTGGAAACGGTACCTCATTGTCGGAGGTTTGCCGGAAGCGGTTGCCCTTTACCGGGATCAAATGGATGACCAATACAAGGCTGTGAAGGATGTCCGGGAAGCTCAGCATGATCTTGTGCAGACCTACATGGCGGATATCGCCAAACACTCGGGGAAGACTAACGCCTTGCACATCGAGCGTCTTTGGCGCAACGTAACGCATCAGTTGGCGCGTTCACAAGATGGCTCCGCTTCGAAGTTCCGGTTCAAGGATGCCGTTCCCGGTATACGCGGCTATGAGCGGCTGGCTTCTCCCTTGAACTGGCTGGAGAAGGCCTGCTTGATTCTTCGTACTTCAATCGTTGAGCGGGCGGAGACACCGCTTGCCGGTTTTACACAGGAGAATCGCTTCAAACAATACTTTTTCGATGTGGGTTTGCTGGGCGCCCTCAGTGGTATCGATCCAGGCCAGTTTTTTATGTATGATTTAAAAATGTACAAAGGATATGTAGCCGAGAATTTCGTAGCCCAGGAATTGCGTTCATCCGGGGTCTCGGCCCTGTATTGCTGGATCGGACGAACCGCGGAAGTTGAATTCTTGCTCGAAACAGCCACTGGAATCATTCCCGTTGAGGTCAAGGCCGGTAACATTACGCAGTCAAAAAGCCTAAGAGTCTATGAAGAGCGTTACAAGCCGAGAATCAGCGTCGTCCTTAGTGCGAGGAATATTGAAAGCCGTGGCCCAAGACTACACGTGCCGCTCTACCTTGCCGGCATGTTGAGGAAATACTTGACGAGAATGGAATAACAAGAACCGCTGCCCAGGCCAACAGATGGCAAAACACCCATTTCCCTGATCGATCTGTTGGTGGAGCACGGGATCGGCGCTGCCATCGGATTCCGCTTCACCGGACAGGCTGACGATACCAAGGGTCTTCATACACATCTACCTCAGTTGTCGTCCCAACAACAGATCTTCTACGTTTCTTCTCACGTCGATGACCGCAAGAATGTATCCCTTGTTCTCTTTGGTTTTGTAGAAGATTCTCCACGGACTCTGAATAAGTTCGCGATACCGGTATATGTTCTGCTTCTTCAGTTCCGGTATGATCCTTCCCCTTCTGGGCAACCGCCCCAGGTTCTCTGTCTGTTTTTCAAGCATTCGTAAGGCTGTTCCTCAGTTCGCGGAACACGTGCTCGCTTCTCAGGATCTTCCCGTCTTCGATCTCTTTTTCGCCCTGAGAGATGAGTTTCAGAATTGCCATCGTGTTCAGCATCTCCTGGTATGATTCAGTATCCAGGAGTACGGCTCTTGCTTCCCCGTTCTGGGTGATCACGATTGGATTGTGTTTCATTGACTCTCTTCAGCATATCGGCGGCATTTGTTTTGATGTATGAAATGGGTTTGATATCTTCTTTGAAATTCATGCTTCCCTCCAGTGTTTCTATGGAACTAAATTTAGACTGGGCAGTAAATAGGCGCGTCAATACGCAGCTCAGCACTCCCAGCAGCCCCTCGGCTGGTGTCCGGCCGTGCCAAAAGCCGTGTTGTCAAATCTCCACAAATATGCTGTTCTTTCCTGGACGGCTATGGACCACAAGATCGGGCCTCTGCCCGGGTTTCGACTGAGAGTATGTAGATGAACGACGAACAACAGGAACGGATCAAACGGAAGTTTCAGGAAGCTGTCGGCCAAGGCGGCACGGATGATCAGGCTCTTCAGGCTGTCTTTGGCTTCCTGCGCGAGCACCTGATGCTGCCAACCAATGCAACGCTTGCCGGGTTTCCAGTGACCCTGGCCGACATCGAGTACAACGGGAACCCGCGCCTGGGCATCACCGCCGTGGTCCTGCGGCGAAACCGCCGCTACCGGGTCTGCCTGCTGGATCTCGAGTTTTCGCCGGAGCTGGCATTCTCGGCCTGCCAGGAAGCCTACCGCAACTGGGCCGGATGGCTGGTTCCATCACGGGAGGCGGGTGGGAAGCGGCGCGGCGGGGTTGTCGCCCGGAGCGGCGATGGAAGCGGGGAGGGGGAGCTGGTGGTCTTCTCGGTGGGGAAGAGAATCGCCGCCTGCCGCTTCCTGGACAGCGGAGAAGACGCCAGCGTTCACTTGAGCTCCTGGGAGCTCCTGCAGCTGATCCCCGGGGAGATCCTCACCCTGGAGATCCGCAAGGAGTGGGAATACGGCGAACAGTGCCACGTCTCCGGGAAGATGCTCGACCACATATTGGAGATCCCCCGGCTGGGCCTGACCCCCCTGCGGCTCACGGATGAGGGAGAGTGGGATCCGAAGGAGTTTTTCGAGGAGGAACTTTCCGGCAGGGCTGAAGCGGAGCTTGCCGACTTCTATGTGCCGATCCTGGCCGCAGGGAAGCGGCCCGAGTTCGAGATGGAGCAGGTTGTTCCCGGCGATCTCGATCCTTTGGCGGACGGTCCGATCCTGGAGTCGGTCTACGCTGAAGAATCGGGTGATGTGGTTCAGGCGGAGCGAATCCTGATGAATCTCCTGCGGGAGGACCTACGCTGCCTGGACGCCTACGCGCACCTGGGAAACCTCTACATCGATCGGCAGACCGAAAAGGCGGAGCGCTTCTACCGGGCCGGGTTGGATGTCGCTTCCCTCTCCTTTGCTCCGGGCTTTAATGGGGTTCTGCCGTGGGGCCTGGTGGACAACCGACCGTATCTGCGCTGCCTTCACGGCTACGGATTGTCTCTCTGGCGCCTTGGGCGTTTCACCGAGGCGGGAGAGGTTTTCGAGCGCATGTTGTGGCTCAACCCCTCCGACAATCAGGGAGCCCGCTTCCTGATTGTCGAGGTGCGGGAAAAACGACCCTGGAGACCGGATCTGTAGCCCAAACCGGCAGACCCGGGTGTGATGAGCGAAAATGCACAAGAACTTGCTTGTGCTAAAGTTGTACCTGGAATCAGTCAAGAAACGCTGCAGCCGTTCGTCGAAGCAGGAGCTCACGGAGATCATCCTGGGTCTGGCCAAAGAGGTTCCGGCAAAACAACGGCCCGGATTCCTGGAGGCGATCGACAGGCTTACCCGAGAACACTCCCCGGGGTCGTGTATGAACAGATTCTCAGGCGGATTGAGGCGCTCAAAACCGAGATCGGGCAACGAAGCACATCGATCCAGGACGGCACCTACTGCGAGGACCACTACCAAGGGTACCGAGGCTCAGGATCATGACTACCATCGGCACTCGGCCTTCCCGAGAGAGCTCGATTCGGTCATTGCCGCCTCCGGCCGGCTGCACTGAAAACCGCCGATTGGCGCATGAGGCCGCCTCGCATCCCTCGATATTTGTTCCTGAGTGGTAGTGGCGCCGGCCATTCCTGCCTAATTAATCGGCCGAAGCTGCGGAGGGATTCACAACGAGGGATCTACAACGACCAGATCTTTGAAGTAGTCCCTCAGATACCCTCGATCTCTCGCAACCAGGCGATCGGCATGAGTCGCCGCGTGGGCCCCGATCAGGAACTCGAGGACTTCTTCTCGATTGCTCAAAACCGGACATATTTCGGCGAGCACACATTCACAGACAATCAGTTTTCCTTCGCCTCGGACTTTTCGGATTGCCGCCATCGAAGCATCCGAGAAGTCGTTGTCCCCGGCAAGCACGTCCAGGATGACGGAGGTGTGTCGAACCAGCTCTGGGCAAGTTCGTAGATCCGCTCGGCATCCTCCAGTGGTACGAGCTCCCCGTCTCTGGTGATGAATCCGTCGGTAGGCTCTGCGCTCATGGATCCCCCTTCCTCCGGATGGCCAGATTGGATGGGGTCCAGAGCGCGGCCGCTTGGGCCAGCAGCTCGAACACCCGCCCGTCGTCCCGGTCGGTGGTGCGGCCGGAGAGGCTTTCGATCCACCGGCGGGGAATGCCCTTCTTGCCATGAAGTGCCCCGGCGACCGCGCCCACGATGGCGGCGATGGTGTCATTGTCTCTGGTATCGTTCACGGCCCGGACCACGGCCTGTTCGAAGTCGTGGCCGTGTTTCATCAGGATGTAGAGAACGCTGGGAACCGTTTCCAGAAGGTAGGCCCCGGAGTACCAGCGGTTGCAGGCCTCTATCACGCTCAGTCCCTGCTCGAAGGCTTCCGGCACCGCTTCGGCTACGAATCGCCAGAGCGGCCCGGCGTATCCGCTGTAGGCTCCGCCGCGCGGCCGATACGTATTATTGGTTTCCAGCTCCTGAGCCACCGCGATGTACTCCCGCACCCACCACAACGGTTCCGGGGGATCGGTTTGGTGCAGCAGCTCCCAGAGCAGATGGAGGAAAGCGAGGCAGGCCGAGATCGAAGCCGAATCGTTGTGGGTGATCATGGCGCACAGGGCCGTGTCCACCCACAGATCCGGCGAGGGGCGACCGAGGTGGGGAATCAGGACCGGTGCGATACGCATCAGAGCCCCGTTGCCGGCGGAGGATTGGCCGGCGCGCTGCCACTCAGCTCCTCCCCGGAAGGTGCGCACGAAACCGGACACCGCCGAACCGATCCCAAAGATCTGTCCGGTGCAGAAGCGGCGGGCAACGTGCTCGGGCTTCAGGCCACCGTCTGCGATCAGCTGCTCCAGGGTCCAGTAGGCGAGCTGCGTGTCGTCCGAGGGGTAGCCCCGGGGCCGCTCCCCAACGCGGTGGCGGACGTAGCGGTTGGGGAGATAGTCCCGGATCTCACCGTAGCGCCGGTGGCGCGCTTCCGGAAGCATCCCTTCGGTGGTAATGCCCAGAGCGTCTCCGACGGCCAGACCCAGCATCATCCCCTCGACACGCTGGAAGTCGAAGCCCAGAGGCAGTGGTTCCGGGAAGCGGTCGAACAACCCGCCGCGGCGGATGTCGATTCCACGGTTTGTGAACAAATCCTCGAGGGTTTCTCGATTCGTCATCCAACACCTACTGGAAAAGCATTTTCGTGATATGATGGGCGAGGTTTCCTGTTGGACCTTCCGTTTGCATCGCTTCTTCGAGGAGCGGATACGACAGGGCTCGGGAGTGACCCTCGGTCACGGGAAACAGAGTCAGATTCTCTTGGGTGATCGGCCGGCCGACGTTGAGGGATCTGAGATAGCTTTTGAGTGTTTTGATCTCTTCCATGGCTACTACTACAGCAAGTTCCGTTCCACTTCAGGGGATTCCGTTCCGGCCGGTGGTGGATTCTCCACATGGCGGTGCAGATGACGGCGCCTGCAGGAAGCATCGCAGATGCTTCGAAGCGGATCAGAGCACCTCGTCCAAGGCATCCGACACCTTCTGCTTCATCTCTTGCTCAACTTTCTGCCGCAGTCTGTCCGTCTCTCCGGCTTTTGCCTCGCCGGCCTGCCGAATCTGAGTATAGATCGTTTCCATCTCCGCCTTTTTCAGGAACTCCGCAGCCACCACGGCCTGGATGGGATCTTTAAACTCGATCCCGGAAACTTCATGCTTGTCTTCGAGAAGAAAGTTGACCCGGTTCGGTCCGGTCTCCGCCCACCCCGATAACCGTCCTCGGTAGAGGGGAGGTTTCCCCTGCAGGTGCTGAACGAGCATGATTTCGAGCAGGAAGGCGACGCTTCTGTCACGGAAAGAAATCGAATAGTTGTCGTTTCCGTGATTCTCGATATACAGCTCGTTGTGGTTGAGTACCGCCGGTGCGCTCCGCGATGCGGCCAGGACGTTGATCTTCATCCCGCTTCGCAGCACATTGTCTACTTTGCATCGCACCTTGTAGAGGATATCCAGGTTGTTCGCGTTGTAGCCTGCAAGAGTCTCAACGAAGTTGCGGACCTTCATCCTGATGAGCGCCTGCGCTGCTAGGGCGGCCTTGTTTTTCGCTTTGACTTTTTCCGCTCCACCCGTTGCTTCGACCAGAAAGCTCTTGATCGTGTTCAAGTAATCGAGCTTGTCTTTTTCAAGGGCCTGTTCTTCGAACACGCGGCTCGAAAGCAGAGCGCTGTCTATTTCGGTTTCTCCCGCAGGGATCCGGTCCAGGTGGATCCTGGAAGAGGCCAGCTTCAGTCCGTTCTTTCGGACCTTCCTGACTTGTTTTCCGGCGTCCTTAATGAAATTCTCGATGCTTTTTTCCACATCATCTATATTGAACTTGTTGACCTTCTTATAGCGCAGGTCATTGAAGAAACGGTTCAGTGAAGAGGCCAGCTCTATGATCAAGCCCTTGAGCTCGGTCTTTGCCAGCTCCTTTACGCTGTGGCTTTCTACGATCTTTAGATACAGGTATTTGATCTCCGCGATGCTCCTGTGCGTATCGAGCAGCTCACGTATAATCTTGTTGCTGAACGCCTGTTCTTGTTTACCCATGGCTTGTACTCCACCGTCATCGAGGAATGCTGCGGCCTCGATACGATTCTACCACGATTTCACCTTCTGTATACGATCTCTCCCGATTCCATAATGCTTCGGAGAAAACCGCTTCTGTCGTTGTCTTTCTCCAACAACACCGGCTCGATGCGGTCGTCAATGTCTCTCCGGATTCGGTACAACCTCGCTTCTTGATCCAGATAGTCGCCCTCTACCCGGTCCACAACTACGGCAACATCGATATCACTTGATTCGGTCTGGGTACCTCTGGCGTAGGAGCCGTACAGCACGACCATCACCGGATCGAGAATAGTTCGTACCGAGTCGCTGAACTTCCGTATTGCTACGAGAGCAAACTCTTTATCCATTGATAAAATCCTTTGTACGCGGGTGAGCGACTTGAGGAGCTTGTCCTTCTGCGTCGGATAACGTGCCTCGATGTTCATAGGTTCCAATATATCCAAGAGATCGGCGCGATCCGGCGAAATCTCGTTACTGATTCCGCTGTTGCGGAACAATCGAGTGAGGGAATGCGTATACTCTGGCTCGATTCCCCGGAGTGAACTCCTTTCTTTTCAAGACTACTGCTCTGCCTTTTTCTGTCAAGCGGTATCGTTGATCAGATCCGAGTAAACGCGTAGGTGTTGGTAACCATTGTATAAATCGTGACAGTTAATCGCAAGTTATCGTTTTGACTCATTCGATATCTTGCTGAAACCCGAGGTAATACAGCTGCGTTTTTCCAACGGGATCTCACGAAACTGTATGGGTGCCCGGCGTCATCCGAGCGGGTCAGCCGCCGACTGACGGGATCGACCCCTCACACTTCGTTGTAGACCTTGAAATAAATCCCGGTTGCCTTGTGGAGGACCTGGTAGGAGGTCATAACTTTGGCGAACGGCTCCGCTCGGTTCGGGTTCTGGCCAGGCTGTCAATAGATAAACTCGTTGAAAGGATGGGAGGCCTTGTCTCCAAGCGTCATTTATGAACGCACCGATCCCGGCTGCCGCCTCGAGATCGAGTGCCCGCGCTACCGATCCAGGGGGCGCCGCCCTCAGGAACGCTGACTGTATCTGACGCTGTCGGATTTTCTCACTTTGCCACGAAACTCGATTCAGCCGGAAACAGTCCTCCTGACGGTCTGGGAAAGGGGTGCACGAAAAGGGAGCGGAGTGCGATAATGTACATAGAGGGAAAGGTTTTTGGAGCTGCCTGTGACCGCGGCAGCTCCCGACCTCACCCTGTAAGCCATGACCGCGGATCTGGATACCAAACTCGACCGCCTCACCCGACTGGTCGGAACCGACGAGGGCTTTTACATCTTAGCCCTCCACGCCTTCATCGAGTACTTCCTGCGCTACGAGAAGAACTACGGAGAAGGGCTGAAGTTCCCCGAGCTGACCTGGGCGTTTCGGGAGGAGCTTCTCCACGACCGGGGCGAGGGGTTCATCGACGGGCTGTACTGTCTCGGCCGGCTCGGCAAGCAGCACGTCCTGACCAACATGGTCCGCCACGCCTTCGAAATGATCGATCCCGAGGAGGCCGCAGCCGCAACCCACCTGTTCGTCACCTTCTGCAAACTGGCGGGCATCGACTCGTTCAACCAGGTTCACCTGTTGAAGAAGAACCTCGAGATCTGGAGCAAGCGTACTTCGGTCCTCGAGGCCACAACGGTGATGCGCCGGATGCAGGAGGAGATCCGCAAGCTCCGCAGCCGTACCAGGAGCCTGCTGGAGCAGCGCTGGGAGTACGAGGAATTGAAGGAGCAGCTCGGTGAGTTCCAGAACCGGCTTTCCGGATACGATCGGGAGATCCGCAAAACCCGCGAGACTGATCGGCACAGGAAAGAACGGCTGGACCGGCTGCGCCGGGAGCGCAACACAGTGATCCAGGAGCGCAACGAGCTTCTCGCCCGCCTGGAGCGGTACCAGGATCTGGAGCGCTACCTTCGCTACCTCGGGCGGCTTTCCATCTACACCCGCACGCGCATGGACTACGAGCAATCCATCTCCCAGCTCACCCCGGAGCAGGAGCAGATCGTTTCTTCCATCAATCCTAATAAGAGCCTGCTGATCAAAGGAGGGGCGGGGACGGGCAAGTCCCTCGTGCTCATCGAGTGCCTGCGCCGCATCCTGCTGCAGAAGGAGCTGCCCCTGGACCAGGAACAGTCGGTAGTGCTGGTGACCTTCACCCGCACCCTGGTCAAATTTAACCGCTATATTGCGGAGTTGAAGGCCATGGACATCCCCCTGGACATCATCAGCACTGTGGACAGCCTGTTTTACCGGAAGCTTCAGCGGATCTGTCCCGAAGCGCGCTACGACTTCGAGCTGCTGGAATCCCGGATCACCACTCAGAAGACGCCGTCATTCCTCTCCCCGGAAGAGCTGATCAGCGAGATCGAGAACTTCCTCTTTGCAGGCGCGATCACCGAGAAGGAATACATCCGGGAGATTGTACCTCGTACCGGCATGCGGCGGCGGCTTTCGCGGCAGCAGCGGCAGGCGGTGTGGGAGATCCGCCGGAGCCTGGTGGAGGATATGGAATCGAGGCACGTGTACACCAAGAACTACGGCCGGCTCAAGCTCTACGAGTACCTTGAAGGTCACCGGGAGGATTGGGAGATCCGGGATATCGGCTGCCTGTTTCTCGACGAGGTGCAGGATCTCACCCCTGTTGCCCTGGGCATCCTGCGGGAGCTTACCCGGGGAGCCATGATCATGGCCGGAGACGACGGACAGAGCATCTACAGCTACCACTGGCCTTTCCACCGCAGCGGCATCCGCCTGAGGGGCGTAACCCGGATCCTGAAGACAAACTTTCGCAACACCATCCAGGTCTACAACCTGGCGGAGAACTTCCGCAGGCGATCGTTGCTTCCTGTGGAGACCCGGGAGACCGGCAGCGGTGCCGAGGAAGATGGAGGGACCCGGCCATTTCCCTTCCGGGAAGGTCCGGTCCCGGAGTGCTACACCGCCGGCAGCATGGATGAGCTAAAACGCCTGCTGCTGGAGAAAATCCTGGTGTTCATCGAGGAACTCGGCTATGATCCGGAGAACCTCTGCATCCTGGTTCCGAGGAACCGCGAGATCGATACCCTACGGAAGTACCTGGAGAAAGCGGCTCTGGAAATCGAGGACATCTCCGGCGAGGAGTTCGACTTCCGCTCGGCGAACAAGATCCGAATCTCGACCCTCCATTCGAGCAAGGGGCTGGACTTCCCGGTGGTGCTGTTGTACCTGCCGTACCTGCACCGGCGCAGGCAGTACGACGACGAGCAGACCGAAAAGCTCCTCTGTAACCTGCTCTACGTCGGCATCACCCGGGCCATGGACAATGTGAACGTGTTTGCGATCGAGTCGGAAGACCCGATCATGCGGGACTTGACCGCCTGCTTCGAGGAATAATTGAAGGATTGTTTCCCAGGAGCAATCAATTGGTTAATAAATATTGAGCGAAATGTTCCATTATTCATGACCTCAATTCTTGGTCGGGCGTTATTTTTGTCACCAATCAGAAGTTACTGCTCCACTGATACGGCCTCGGCCATAGCACAAGCAAGTTCAAAGGTTTCATCCAGATCGAACTTAGAGAAATCCTTGGGTCTCAGGACAGGTTTTAACTGACCAATAGTTTGCTGTTGTAGCTCGATCTTGCGATCTGCAGAAACATTAATCGGACTGCTACCGGGTATCGACAGTTTGGATTTCACTAGATTGACGAACTCTGGATCTTGAAAATCCAGTTCTAATTCATGCACTGCATAGAACAGATCAAAGAAATCCCGGATCGCGGGTTCTCTCCTTGACAGCGCCGCCCGGAACTTTTCTGCATATGCTTCTTTAACGCTCATAGCGCGAACACTGAAAGGGGGTAAAATGGAGCGGTTGTTAAAGGGGTTCGTAGCAATTGTGCGCGCCGGCTTGGATTCGTCGGGAGTAAATAGCGGTTCCCGCAAACTGACTTCGATCTTGATTGTTTCTTTCTTCTCGATTACCGAGGACGAATACTCGACGTATCCGATGTACTGTCTGGATTCGTTATGGCCTGATAACGGCTCGGCGATTGCCATACCCGGTACGGCATAGGGTAGATTTTTGAATAAACGCTTTATCGGTTCGATCCCGGCACGTCTCTCTTTTCGTGATGAATCCGTAACAAACGGTATTACGAAATCAAGACCTTCGCTGAGTCGATAAAACTGTGTATAGACTTTGCTGATGCATGTTCCGCCTTTGAATACAAGTTTCGATTCTCTTTCGAAGAAATTATTAAGGGTCTGTGAGCAGTAGTAGTCCTTTTCAATCAGGGACGCTGTAAAGCCTGTCGCAGATTCTGTAAAGGATAGAGTCTCCCGGAAGATATCCGGGTCCTCAATGTGCGGGAAAGGAAACTCACTCTCATCCATTGACGATAACTCCCCATTTGCGGTTGGCTTCTCCCTTTGCTGCCTTGTTTGGAATCCATGGTATCAGTGCAGCTGAATCGCTGATTCCGCGCTTGAGTTTGTTTAGTAGCTCTGGGGGTTGTCCCGACTGATCCAGAAGGTATCCGATTCTTCGGGCTGTAGCTTGATTTCCGTATCGTATGCAGACTTCGACTAACTTAGCTGCGATCTCCTGTTCTTTCTGAACTGCCTTTCGGATCCAATTGTAGCCTTGAGGAAGACCGTTGAAGCGAGACCAGTCGTAGACAGCATCCATTAGAGTTCTGGCCTTGGATGAGTAGACGAGTTGATCTTCTCCCCGGGTGCGAACAGTGACGGTGGCTCCAAGCCTCGTATCTTTAATCTTTATGAACTGGAATGTCAGCTTTCCGATCATCCGGTTCCCCGAGATACGGTTGTTGTAAACATAGGTGACATTTGGTATTTGATCATCGAATCCGTGATAGGAAAATGCCGATGGGCCGCATACTTGATACGTGCCGTCCTCCTCTTCCATTCGTTTTTGTAGAATTTTGGGAATGCCGGGGCTGTACTTCCCATCGGCTGGAATGCGTTGAGGAACGAGATATAGACCGCGCTTCAATCTGACAATCCAGCCCGAATCGGATAGTCGATACAACAAGTCACTTTCTTGTGATTGACTAATATTTAGAACCGAGCGTATCTCTCCTGTTCGGAGGGTTTCCTTCTTCTTCAGTTGTATGTATGCGAACAGTTTTGTTGAAAGAGTTCCTAGTTCCGTTCCTGGTCTTTTCATTATTTTTCCAGATAATTGGTTATTAACCGATTATCTATAAAAATCATAAATTGTCAAGTTGTTGTTCGAATCATCGAAATTCCGTATCATAAACAATAAAAACGGATTTCTCCCCTGCGGCCATGAGATCGAAACACTGGAACATGAGCAAGCCCTGGCACAAACTCGGAAGCTGCTCGAACAGAAATCGGTGATCCTCTACGAAGCGGCGATCCCATCCTGATCCAGCTCCCGGTGGATGAGATCACGGAGAAGATCTACACCGGCACCGACGGCCCGAATCGGGATCTCCCGTTTGCCGACTGGGTGGAGTTTTTGGCGGAGCACTACGAGCGGGACCGAAAGATCCGGACCGGGCTCAGAGTTGCTCCGGCCTGCAGGTGGAGAAGGCCCGCACCCGTGATCCGAACCCGTATTTCGACGGCGAGGGTCTGAATGCCGAGATGACGAAGTGGGTCTACCCACTTCACTTCATCGATTTCGAGACTACCCAGGTGGCCATTCCCTTCAATCGGGGCATGGCTCCCTACGAGGGGATCGCCTTTCAGTTCTCCCATCACCGGGTCGACGAAGAAGGCAGGATCGCCCATGTGAGCCAGTACCTCCACGGCGAAAGGGGAAGTTTCCCCAGTTTCGAATTCTTGCGGGCTCTCAAGGAAGATCTCGAGGGGGATGAGGGGACGATCTTCCGTTATGCGGACCACGAAAACACATACCTCAACATCATCTACAGCCAGCTCCAGGAGGCAGACCCCAGGAGGTGCCGGACCGGGATGAGTTTCTTAGCTGGATCACCACGGTCGCCCGCCCCACCAAAGGCAACACCGACGCCTGGGTCGCCGGCAAGCGGAGCATGGTGGACCTCCTCGATCTGGTCAAACGCTATTTCTACCACCCCGCCACCGGAGGCTCGAACTCTCTGAAAAAGGTGCTACCGGCGATTTTCGACGATGCCGGGGACAGTGAATTGGAGCATCTGATCTCAGAACCGAAGCTGGCCGACGGTGCGGCCGCCATGATCGCCTACGCCCGCATGCAGTTCTCCGAGATGGGCGAGGAGGAGCGGCGGGCCACGGAACAGGCCCTGCTGAAGTACTGCGAGCTGGACACCCTGGCCATGGTCATGCTCTGGGAGTACTGGAGCAAGGAGCTGATGGCCGGCTGAGCGGGACTGCGATATTGGAGTGTGGCGAGACCCGAGACCTGTACAGCCCACTAACCAAGACGATAGAACGTGCTGGAATCATGACTTCCGGATTTTGATACGTCCAGGTTCGATGATAGCGAGTTTACCGGATAGCTCTGAAACTAATTTTGTTTGCTTGAGGAATACTTCGAGCATTTCGAGTATGGAACTGGCCGTGGAATCCCGGTGGACATGTAGAACAACAATTCCCGCATACAGAGAAGGTGGATAATTGCGAATATCGGAGAAGTCATAATCACCTGTAATCAAACACAGGTTTCTCTCTTGGGCATACGATATGATTCTTGCATCCTTGGCCCCACGGAGGCCGATATCACGGACGTCGATTGCATTGTACCCATATTTCATAACCAAATTTGCCGTTGAGCGTGGCAGATCCTCATCGATGAGAAATTGCACGTTTTCCTCTATTTCGGCAACGGATGAAACTCCTCCTGCTCGATCAGCTCCCCAGCATAAATTAGAGCAGCCCGAATATCTTCTTCAGTAACCTCGTATTCCCTCATGATCTCTGCGTTTGTCATTCCACCAGCAAGTCCTCCAATAATCCGTACTACGGGGACTCGTGTACCTCTGATTACCGGTTTGCCGTGCTGTATATCGGGATCTATAATAATTCGATCATTCATAGCTTAACTCCCAAACATCCTAACTGGATTATATGACTCTGGTTCACACAATATCAATAGAGCGCAAGTGACTAAAATCCTTCTGCTTATGTCGTGGCGATCAAATTACCTTCATGACTATGTGATATGGATCCTATTCAATGAAGAGGAACTGGAAGGTGAGGTTTTCGGTCCTCTGAAAGACGTGGAGAAATTTAAGAGATTCCACGTGGATGCCGAGCTAAACACCGTTAAATGGGGAAACGGGGCGGATTTTGCGCCGGAATTTCTCCGTGAAAAAATGCGGGTTTTGCCCTGATCCAAGGGTTGTCAGCACACTACTTCCGCCAGGAAGATAGGTCTACGTTTTGACGAGACCGGCACACCCGTCGATCCCGCTCAATCTCTATTCTTTCTCGCATTTGATCCGCAAGAAGTAAGAGGGAATAATATAGGCCTCCGTTGAGTTGATTACTCCGGTCGAGAAGGTAGGATTCGGCTTCGTCCAGGCGTCCCACGTCGATCAGAAACCTAGCTCATCCGCGTGCTCGTCATAAGAGAGCTCGATTCGATCATCGCATCGTCCGGCCTGCTGCGCTGATTGCATAGCTCGAGACGGCTGCTGCAGCAAGGACGGGTATTTCTCCGTCAGGTTGCACATCAGGCCTGGTTGTCCCTCGTCAGGGAAGCCCAGGCCCGGAAAAAGGCCGATGGCCGCAGGCGAAACTCCGCCGTTTTCGCTGTTCGTATCGAAACCACCGGTTCGATGTCCGCCAGCCCGCCCCGGTATAGCATTTCATAACAGAACAGAGCGAACCTCCCGACAAAGCCTTCGATGTGTTCTGGCTCTTTTGCAGGCAGGAACACCTGCCAGAAGAGGCGCAAAACCTCCACGGCGTATTCCCGCACCGCTTCCATCGCCTCACCCCGGCTGCAGAGCAGGTGAAGGGCGATATTGAGGAGCGTAAAATCCGCCTCCCCCTGCGTTTTGGAGTAGAGGTCGTCAAGCCATTGTGGAAACTCCTCCAGGGAATCGGGCGGACCGTCAAAGGATCCGGCCTTCAGCTTTGAAAAACGTTTTTCAAGCTCCGGCTGAAGGGATGCGAAGGCCGCTCTGACCCTCGGGCTGTCCAGGAAGACAAACACCCCATTGTCCCACGGCGAACGGCGAAACTTCTGTCGCACGACCGGTGGCGGCGGCCGGTATCCTTCCAGCCCGCCGGCGATGTCCAGGTCCAGTCGGGAGCCTGCCCGTTCGTAGATTTTCTCGGCCTGCCGGGCGGTATCCAGGTCGATTCCGTGCTCCCGGCCCAGCTCCTCCAGGGAGTAGGGGATGCCCTCGTTGTGCCGCCGGCTCAGCTCGCTGATGAAGGCGTTCAATGTATCGAGGTACTTCCGGTCTTCCGGGGTTACCGGTTTTTGATCGACTTCGAACATGTCGACGTAGGCGGCGGCGGGAATATCTTTGCCAAGGATGTCCTTACCGGCGAGGTTCATGTTGATGGTGGCGAGCCAGTACGGTTCCTCCGAAAGGGGAATATCCTCCGCGACGACACTGCGGATCTGCCGGTACAGCTCCAGGCTGGTGGCCCGGACAAAGAGCTTTTTCTTCGTCCTGTCGTGGTACACGGCTGCGCTTCGCAAGGGGCTGTCCTGCCCTTTGAGCCTGCACCGGAGGACCTCCCCCTTGGAATCGATGTCGAAGGATCCCGGGTACCTTTGCGGATCGAAATGATCCAGAGAGGTCTCGTCGCAGCAGATCTGCACCAAATCGTCCCTGTGGGCCACAGGGGGGAACTCGGTCCAGTTGTCGAGAAGCAGGAAAGCCGCCGGGTTGTTGGCGATCGTGGCGGACAGACCGTTTTCCTCGTAGAAAAGTGGGCTCATTTGTTTGGCGAAATACTCGAAGTCGTAGGGCTGGAATCCTCGGTAGTAGTGCAGCGGTCCGAAGGTCTGGTAACAATCGCCGTTGTGAAAGAGCAGGGTGAGGTACAACCTGGCTCCAGAGCGGGAGATATCACGAACCGCCGGCGAGTGGAGAAGCAGCTTGTCCCGGGTTTCGACATCCGCTACGGTGAAAAAATCCATCTCCAGGGGTTCTTCCAGTACCAGTACGCTGTAGAACCAGGGATTCTCGATAAAGTGCCGAAGCAGCTCCTTCTGCTCCGACCTGAGCTCATCCCGGTGGTTGTGAAGGAATTTGCGGGTACGCCCGGGGTGCACGAATACCTGTCCCCCCGCAACCTGGGCCGCCGTCATATCGTGCCAGCGTTCGGAAAGCTTGTCCGCCAGTGTCTTTTTCTTGCGCAGGAAATTGTTGTACGCGCCCAGCGCTTTTTCCTTGCGCACCGCCCAGGTCAACACCGGACTTTCGATGGATTCAAGCACCCTGGAGGTTCTCTTGCAGGTCTCGAGAAAGATCTTGAGCTGGGTCTTTCGCGGTTTCATCGCCGTCCTTTTTCAGCCTAAACCGGCAAATTCGTGGTCACTATCTTGTCGTAATCTTTGTTGAAATGCAAGGTCCGGCGGAGGCAGTCCGAAAGATCAGTTTGGGAGGGGACGACGAACGTTGAATGGAACTTGACACCCTTCTTTTCCTTATTTATTATTAAATTCGTAAGGAATTCAGAATGAAATCAAAAATTACCTCCAAGTTCCAGGTAACCATCCCTCGGGAAATCCGTTCCCGACTGAAATTGAACATTTCGGACTCCATCGAGTGGAAAATCGAAGACGGCAAGGTTGTTGTGGAACCGGTCGGCAAGCCGTTTCTGGCGTATAAGGGGATCGTCAAGGTAGGGTCCGGGGATATTCGAAACGATCTCGAGGAAGCAAGAAACAAGAGAGTCGAACGGTACCGGTGAGACACATCATCGATACGAATTGTCTGCTTTCCTTCGTTACCGACCGAAATCCGATACAGAGCGAGTGCATGGCCGTGGTATTCGAGCGCGCGGCAAAACTCGAGGAAGAGATCCTGGTCATTTCGAACGTGATTTCCGAGTTCGTGTACGTGCAGCTTTCCGTGTACGCACAGGAGGAGAGCCTGATCTGCGGGATGGTCGGTGATCTATTGAAACATCCGGGGGTGCAGTATCACCACGGATTTTTCCCGGATTCGATTTTTGAGCTGTGACCCGAATCCTTCAGAGAATTTGGAGACGCCGTCATCGCCTCTGCGGCGAAACATCTCGAGCTTCCTGTGTACACCTTCGATCGAGTCTTCCGCCGGCAGTTGAAGCGAATATCGATCCCGGTCGACACACCGCGGGGCACTCCGCCCTCGGAATCACCTGGATCGGAGTGATCGAAGGTTTCCAGACACCGTGGAACGTCGGTGGAGCTCTCTCACACGAAAAAGAAGCCCCAGTAGCCCAAGAAGGCGATCAACAGCGCCTGAGACAGGGCGAAGGCGGAGTAATGCAGTCTGCCGGGAAGCCGGAAGAACTTCTTCCGCCACGACTGAACGGCGGAGGCGAGCACCAACAACACCGCTGCGGAGGCTAAATAGAGAGGAATCCCGTGGGCAGGACCGATGGGAACGAAGATGGAGGTCCCGGGAAGGGCAATCAGAACCGCCTCCAGGATTACCAGTAGCAGATATACCCGGCCGCTCCACTGAGCGAATCGCATCGCCGTTCCCCCGTTTTTCGGACGTAATCGAGGAATCAGAGTCATCAGCCCCGTCGGCGGGGCGATCAATCCGGTCAAGAAAAACAGGAGGCCGAAAATCAGGACGGTGATGCTCACAGCGGGTGTTTCGATCCAGGGAGGACGGGAGAAGAGAAACGCGGGTAAATCGTGGGCGTACAGTGACTGCACCTTTCCCCGATCATCTCGAAGAAAGACGATCCGCATTCTGCCGTCTTTCTGCTGGAAGATATCTTTTTCCACGGGCACATACACACCACCTTCCGGGTTCAGGATAGACGCTATGTGCAGGCCTTCCCGGTCTTCGCTGATTTTCGGGCTGACCAAGGTAACCGCCCCCATTATTTGAGTGGGGTCGCTTTCCGAACGGCGATTCATGGCAAAGGTACCGGTATACTCCTCCAAAACGGGATTCAGACCGGCTGCTGCAGCCATCTCGCGTCCGGTGGGGACGGGGAAAAACTCATCGAACATTTGATCCTGAAGTTTCAGCGTCAACTGCATTCCTGGGGCGCTGTTCGTGGAGATGAAGTAGGCGAAATCCTCCTCCGGCATGTAGCCGGAGATGCTGTGGAAAAAGATCGTGTCGCCGCCGTGCCCGAAGACCTTCACCTCGCCGTGCCCCAGCTCAAAAAAGCCATGGGCAAAGCCGTTTGCCCGGGAGTCGTGGCGAAACGAAGGTTCCCGCATTCTCTTGACGGTTTCTTCCTTCAGGATGCGGGCGCCGTTCAACTGTCCGTCATTGAGGTAGGCGCGGTAGAAGCGCAGCATGTCCGTTGCGGTGGTACTCAGGGCGCCGGCCGGGGCACCGTTGATGATCTCGAATTTCTGGGGGATATATTCCCCGGCAGTGTAGGTGTAGGCTGTGGCTAGATCCTCCGCCAAATCTTGTAGAGGCGGCTGCTCGAAGGTGGATCGATCCATGCCAAGAGGATCCAGGATCTTCTGTTCTACATACTCTTCGTAGGGTATTCCTGAAAGTCGCTGTATAACGTACCCGGCCAGCATTGTTCCATAGTTGGAATAGGAAACCTCTACTCCCGGCGGGCGGACGCGCCTGGGAATATCCCGGCTCACCGTTTGCTTCAAGTTCTGTTTATGTTTTTCGTCCTGGACGAAAAGGCCGATCAACTTGTCCTCGAAACCGGGGGTGTGGTTCATCAGGTCGATGATGCGGATCGGTTGATCGAAGGTGTCCGGAAGATCGAAGTCGAGATATTTATCAACCGGATCGTTGAGGTTCAATTTGCCCTCTTCTACCAGCTGCATGATCGCAGTCCAGGTAAACAGCTTGGAAATCGATCCCGCCCGGAACAGGGTCGTTTCCGGGTCCACGGCAGTTCCGGTTTCAAGGTCGGCACTACCGTACCCGCGCAGAAAGAGCGTGTTGGAACTGTCGGAGACCCCGACTACTACCCCGACGATATGGAATTCTTCCATCAGCGCCGGGACCACCGTGTCGAAGAATCGGGCAAGTTCCTCCGGGTTTGGCTTTCTCCGCGACTGGGCGCTTGCAGAAAACAAGGCGGCGAACAGAAGTACAGCGCAAACGATTCTTTTCATTTTTCAGCCTTTTTCGAGCCTGCCACGAATGATCTGCAGATAGGGAATTCTCAGAAGGATACTGAAAGCGTTGTACGCCGGGTGGGATCCGAACATCCAAGGATCGCTCCATCCACTGTTTGCTGCTATAACGGCCACCAGTGATCTCCTTCGAAAAGCTCCTCCCGGATCTCCTCCTTCTCCTCTTCGCTCATGCCGTCGTCGTGGCGAATCTCATTGTAGCGGTGCATTTTTTCCAGCAGCTCGGACTTCATGGACTCGATGTCCCGGAGGAAGTCCCTGTAAACGCTGTCGGCTGCCAACTTGCAGCGGGAGAGGAAAGAATAAAAGAGGGCGAGTGAGGTATAGATATCGTTGACTATCTCATCGTCTATGTCTCTGTGCTTGAAAATGAACTTGTGCATGATCGTTTTGAAGGACTGGTGAACGGTTTCCAGATCGTCGAACAGGAACACATCCTGAAGAGTTTTTTTGATGAAAGCAAAGAACAACACAAGGGTTGTTTTGAAATTCCATATCTGATGGGGAAGGTAATCTCCTTCCTCCAGCAGGGCTTTCTTGAAGGCCACCATTCGGCTTCGGTTGTAGTCGGCGATTACCGGGTCAAGCTCATCCCAGTCTTCGGCATCTTCCAGCTTTTGTATCCTTACATGGTCTACGGGGCGCAGTAAAAAATCCATGAAAGTTGCTCTCACTCTTTGTTTCTTCAGATAGTGGAGAACTTCCATATTAGCCCCGGCGGAATCATGTTCCGGTTCGATTGATAGCGCTTTCCCCAGAGCATGCTCAGCGCCCTCCAAGTCACCCGCTGTCAGATGAATCCAGCCGAGATTGCTACAAAAGGTTGGGTTGTCCGGATCCAGCTGCAATGCTTTTTCTTGCAGTTTCCTTGCCTCCTCAACGCTTCCGTTCCTGCTTCTCAGCTCGCTGCCTGCCCAATAGTCGTAATACAGGGCTTGCTCCGGATATATCTCGGCCAGCTTCTTCAGGTACCGGCAGCACAGATCATATCTGAGCCGGTTTTCAAGGCTTTCGATCAGCTCATCAACTACATCAATCAGTTCCTCCCCCTCCAGCAGCTCAATTATCAGCTCGAATCCGCGGTCAAGGAACGACTCCGCTTTCTTTCCGCTGCCGATACTCACGTGGTACAGTCCTCTGTGAAGCAGTGCCGGATAGAATCGGGGGCAGTACTTGAGTATTGCGGCCATCCGTTTGTCTATCTGTTCTTCGTTCAGAGGTTCGCCAAGAAAAGGCATTCGGGTGCCGACTACAACGTCTGCAAAGTCAAACTCCGCCCCCCGCCAGGCATCGGTTTGGGTTAGCTTTTTCGGATTTTTTCCCCCTCCCATGACGCCCCTTCCGCCGGATTCTCAAGAGCCTTGCTGCTGCCGGCTTGAATTGCCGGGCGATCGCCACGACATGTGTGTGGGGTTCAAGATATCCGCTGTCAGGCGCCATGTCCAGCGACCCGAACCATGACGGCTGCTTTGGACTTCTGTTTCTTGGGCGAAGAGCCCTGGGTTCAAATTTCAAAGAGATTCCTTGACAACAATTATTAAATAATTTACTTTGCAATATAAAGTGACTTTGCAATATAAAGGCTTTGGGTCGCACAAAGTCACCAGGTAATAAAAGGCGGGCCGAACAGCGGGAGGAAGGAACGATTTATGTCTGAGAATCAGAAAGATCAGAGCCTGGAGAAGTATCTGAAGGATATTGAGACAATAAAAGATCTACTTGCAGATGTTGACAAACGGCCTCTTTATGAATCCTGGGTTTTTTACGTCTGGGGCGGACTCATAGCTGTAGGCTCCTTTATTCATTTCCTGGTCGAGAAAAGCTATGATCTTCCCATTGGTGAAATATTTCTGGAAGTCTGGCTGCCTGTTATCCTGGCCATGGGATTTTTCGAGTTTCTCGCCCTTGTCCGGAATTTGGCCAGGCACTCCCTCTCCATCTTCTCAAGAGGCATGGTTAAGCTCTACATGAGCATGACCGGTTCTGTTGCCACTCTTGTCTTTATAGTCCTGCTCTTTCTAAAGTTGGACGCAATACAGTACCTGCCCATTGTCTTTCTTTTAGCAGGCGCCATTGCCTATTTCATCCTGGCCCAGCGATCAGCCTATGTATACCTGTTTGCCCATGGTTTTCTGATGGTTCTACTGGCTATTCTTTTTTATCTGTTAAAAATCGAGCACCATACCCTCTCCCTGATAGTGGGCTGCGTGGTTGCGATTTCACTAACTATAGCGGGGTTCAGTGCCGGCAGGATGGAAAAAAAGGAAAAATGAGCATGCCGGAGCTTTATACACGCTTTGATGGTGTTTTTTTTGAGAAAACACGCCTCTCCATGATGACCATTCTCTATCAGGAGGGAGTGGTCTCTTATAATCGTTTTAAAAAAATCATTGGCGGCACGGACGGGGCTGTCTACAGCCATGTCCAGAAGCTGCTTGAGGCCGGATACGTAACCGGGCAAAAAGAGATCGTCGGTAATAGAGTTCAAACGGTATACACCATGACGGAATCCGGCAAACAGCTTTTTGCAGAATATCTACGGTTTCTCGAGAACATTCTGACTGAGAAGAAGAAAGATGCTCGCAGAAAGAATACTCACACCAAATGAGGGAGCTGAAATGGAGAATAATGATAATTTAAGAATGAAACTTCTGGGTAAGTGGGGGAAATGGGCATCGATTCACTGGGGCAAGACCTTATTGATAGCCTTAGGTATTACCCTGATCATGGGAATAGGGGCTTCAAGGTTGAAGTTGGAGATGACCTTTTACTCCATGATGCCCAAAGGCTCCCAGCAGGTGAGAGACATGAAGAGAATCATCGAAAATTTTCCGGCAGCCTCCAGTATTGTGGTGGTGCTTGAGGCAAAAGAAAAAGACGACAGGGCCCAGGCGGAGATTGCAGTAAAAAAGGCTGTGGATATCTTAAGCCGGGAGCTCTTAAAGTCCGAATTTTCTGAATATATAATCCGGGTTCAGGGGAAGCTGGATATCGATTTTTTCAAAGAACACGGCCTGATGCTCTCCAAGGCCG
>Ga0315547_1001170_pt1 | contig 21616 bp, 21 predicted proteins | sample SalMarSW160240MG_2_FD_202542 | JGI IMG/M metagenome (GOLD analysis project Ga0315547, IMG submission 202542) | Salt marsh sediment microbial communities from the Plum Island Ecosystem LTER, Massachusetts, United States - Salt Marsh Sediment SW1601-240 ...
GTTTATTTCGGCGCAGTGGTCAAATTAGTCCGGCATCAGGGTGGTCAATCAAAATCGGCGGGAAGGGGTCACTTTGTCCGTTTTTTCCATCTGGACATTTCACGAAATTATATTCGTTGACAATCTTGTCTGTAAACCAAGCGAATCGATACTCTTGTTGCCATTCAAAAAGTCTTGGCTTCCGAAATACTCCCAAATTTGAATGTTTATTAGACAAACTCATGATATTATCCAGACTGATTTTATTAGGATCATTAACATCTTTTAAGTCATCTAGACTAAGTTTCGGAATACTTCTTTTTATTATTTTATGATCCAAATACTCAATATAACCTTCAAAACCTTGAATAGAATTGTTGATAGAATTTAAAATTGCCTTTCCAAACAAATGTGTATCTAAAATTTTAAAATAACCCGTGCAATTGAATTTATCTTCTCTAAGAAAGGATTCATCCTCTTTAACACTTGTACATAAAATATGAGCGTTTAGATCCTGTGTCTGATAAATACCTATTTGTCTATCACTACTATTTAGAAATAATAGGTCTGTACCTTCAAGTTTATCCTGCCTGATTGTGTCTATTTCAATTTTCTTACAGATTTTTATACAACTTAACATTAAATTACCTGTTGAAAAGAAATCATCAATATATTCTTGATCCATATATCTGTAAACAATAGGAGGAATTAATATCCAAGGTTTTATTTCAGTTTGATTTGTCATATAAGTTTTGAGTGCAATGGTTCCTCAATAAAATTTGTGCGGGTGTGAACCCGACCTTCTTGTCAGACTGTAGATTGTTTACACATTTTAGTTTACTTATCAAACCGCTAGAAGCCCCCGCCTTGATTTTGTAGCGTGTTAGCCACTGGACTATGATTTACTTAAGCCTCTTAGTTAATTTATTAAACTCTTTATCCTTAATGTATTTTTGCCTTATTGTTTGATCAATATCTTCAAATTCAATTCCTCCTTTTATGGCAATTTTAAGATTATTATAAAAATCGTTTTTGTTTTCTAGTTCTCCATAAATTTCAGCTAAAGTTAGATTTGCCCAATAAAATTCATTATTTACAGCGAGAGATTTATTTGCAAATTCTATTGCTTTATTATACTTTTTCATTTTAAAATATACATAGGCATATCCATTTAATAAATAATCCATAAAGTGAGAGTTATCTAATTTCATTGTTTGTTCAAGATTCTTTATGGCTTTATCATACTCCTCTAATTTACAAAACACTAGTGCTCTTGAATATATGGCTTCAATATTATTTGGATCATTTTCTATTGCTAGATTATAATACTCCATAGCTTTAGATAGGTCATTATTTTTAAAATATACAATACCTATTTGATGATATGTCTCAGAATCTAGTTCTAATTTATTGTCAGTCTTTTCTATTTCATTTAATGCTTTTTTTTCTTTTCCTAGAACTCTATATACAAATGCCCTATTAAGTCTAGCTTCCTCAATAGATTTATCGATTCTTAAAGCTTTGTTTAAATCAGATAATGCCAATTTATAATCTTGATTTTCTATATGAATTAATGCTCTTTGTGCAAGAAATATTGCATTCTTTTTTTCATATTTCAAAGAGTAGTTTAAATCAACTAATGCTTTGTCTTTTTGTTCCATTTTTAGGTATATTGTTCAACGAACACCATATACTGAATAAAAATCCTTTTTCTTTGAAATAATAAAGCTACAGATTTTTAAAGCTTCTTCTAATTCTTCAAGATCAACTAGACAAACAGCTTTAATGAAAAGTAATTCGATTTCATTATTGTTTTCTTTTAATAAATCATTAACTGTATCAAGAACATTTGCAAACTCATCTTTAAGAAGATAATTGTCAAGCAAAAGTTTCTTTATATCATAGTTATATGGCTCAATAATCAATGCATGATTAAGCTTTTGAATTGCTTTATCATAGTCACCTGACTTAAAGTATGCCTTTGATTCGTTTATTAATTCTGTTACTCTCATGACCTTGTGGCCAACGTTTATAGTAGCTGTGTTTTAATGCTGATTAGCATTTTACTGTAAGCTGTACTATTTTAGTTCAAATCTCACTTTTATAGAATACCCAATTTTTATCTTCTCAAATTCTAAATCAGGCATGGCTGCTGATGCTACTAATCCTGGTGCTCCTCGCAATAAAACATTCGCAACTTGTTCAGATGAATAATCTGCACCTAGTTCTTGAATATATAAAGCTCTACCAGTCGATTGATCTACTGCCATTGCAAGTGACTCAGCCTTTTCCTTGGCTGCTTTAATAGCCAAAACTTTAACTTCTTTTCTATATTGTTCTATTTCAGTATGATCTAACTTATTGATGTTAAGGTTTGAAATGTCAATTTTTTGCAGTTCAATAAATACTTTCGCAGCTGTTTTAGCGTCGTGCACTGTCAATATATACTCTTTAGTCTGGATAATATCAGTTTGAAGCATAAGAAAGAATTTAAAGTTACTCGCTAGATCTTTCACCACTAATTCTTTTTCAATATCAACTCCGATTTCAGTTAGCTTAGTAATCATCTTTCGTTCCATTTCTTCAATGGAGATCTTTCCCTTCATCTCTTTTTCATTAAGATTGATACTAATATAAATCAGATTGGGAGGTATTTCCATTTCAGCTTTCCCAATTACCTCAATATAATTCTGGTCTATAAAATTCTTTTCACCAGTTTGCGAAAATCCCCAAACTGTAAATGAAAAGAGCATAATAAAAATTGTTGTTTTCATAATATGTAGTTTTAAAATACTTTTGCTTATAACGTTTCAGCTAAACCTCGTTAATGTGGTTTAGCCTTTAAGAGGTCGTTAATAAACTAATTTAATCCTTTACAGTGTCCATAGTAAAATGATACTACATACTTAAGACTATCAATGTTTTTATCAATAGGGATTAAGAATTCATTCTCATTGTCCATATGGATTATTTCTCCAAATCTTTTTGGCTTTAATCCATGATAATTTAGGAAAAGTGTATCTCCAACTTGATCATAATCACCATAAAAAAAAGAGCTGGTAAGAACACCTGTCCAAAGTATATCAAACTTATTTCCCTCCCTCAATTTTAATGTAGCTCCATTTTGGGTCCCTTCAAAACATGCTCTAAACACTACTTTCCCATTCAATCGATCGAGATCTACTTTTAGAGGATTGAACAAACCATCGAGAAGAAGAACTAACATAATGATTGTTGGGATCATCATTTTGAGATTAATATTTTTTTGCTTTCTTAACAGCCTAATGGTATCAACGATGACTCTAATGATTAGCCAGAAAAACAATAAGATTATAATTAAGAAAAAGATGTTACCCCAGAGGCCCCAATTATTTCTCTCCCAGAAGGGACGAGTACGTATAATTAACAAAAAGAGAATTGAAAATGATATGGAGATTAACGAACGGCGATCCATAATTAAATGCAAAATTTATTTACCTCAAGTGGATAATCTCATTAAAAGCTTCATCACATAGAACATTAAACTCTCTTTCAGAAACCTTCGTATGGTATTTAAACCTTAATCCGACAATTAATTGAAAAAGGAAAATTATTGGCTGTAGGATCTCCCACATTTGTTTAATAAATGTCACCTTTAAGCAATAAGTTCTTTATTTAATAATCTGGTTTACTTTAATAAAGTTACAACTAATTGAAATTAATTAAAAATATTGACTTGGCTTCTGGTTGACGTTTCAGTTGACGCTTTTAACTACCTTCCAATCATGCACTTAACTTATTATATATTAATTAGCTACAGTTATTATTATATATATTTGCATTAAAATTGCACAATGCATTAATTATCAATCAAATACATCATTTTTCGCGAAAAAATCTTTAAATTTCTGATGGTGCGCGTGGCACCACAGAAGAGGCCACAGCGAAGTTTGTGGCCTCTTTGTTATATGTTATAAGTTAAAAGTTATAAGTTAAAAGTTATAGGTTCAGGGTCATATGTTATTGTTTAATTGGATTTTAAGGATAGATTTGTTCGACGACAATTAACATTTAACCATTAACCCCGCTTTCAGCGGGATTAATTCGACTATTGTTTTTCACTGCATAAGTTTGTGAAAACAAAGTCTCATTTACATTTAACCTTTGCAATTAGTTAGTCGGATACCGTTATTTTAAATTGGGTTGACGGATCGGTTGATGCGTTGCTTTTCTGTTATCCGACCGGCTTATATTTCTGATAATAGATTGAATAAATCAATATGGATATAGATTATCTCCTTTCCAATTTTTTTAGGAACCATTATTCCTAATTCTGCCATCTGGCCCAGGTATTTTTTTGCTGTGTTAAGACTTTTAATGTTCTGGTCAACCAACACTTTTGGACTTATATAAGGTTGTTCAAATATCCTTTCTACGACTTCTTTGCGTATGTGTGGTAATTTTTCATTTACAAGCTCATGTGTTTTCTGGAACAGCCGGTCTATCTCTTGAATTTTGTTAATCGTGTAGGTTGCTGTTTCCTCGACAGCTTTGAGCATATATTGAATCCAATCTTTCCAGTTTCTGAGTGCGGTTACTCTATTTAGCAGAGCATAGTAATCGTCCTTGTTAGCAATGATGTATGCACTTAAATAAAGAATTGGGACATCGAGCAGTTTTTTCTGAATCATCAGCAATATGCTAAGAATCCTTCCTGTTCGTCCGTTTCCGTCTCTGAATGGGTGTATTGCCTCAAACTGATAGTGAGAAACAGCAAGCTTTATTAAAGGATCATAATCATATTTTTCATCATTATTCAGGTATTCAATGAGGTTGTCCAGTTTTTCTTTAATTACTTTTTCTCCTCTCGGGGGAGTATACACAACAGTACCTCCTATCATCCCACTACCTCTCTTTTTAATATTTGTTTCAGTTTGTGGTGGTCGGATACTGTCTTTTACTTCCTTGATTTCCTGATATATTTTTATCATTAAATCTGTGTCGAAATCCCCTTTGTCTTGAATTTTCTGAAATCCCTTCCACAAAGCCTGCCGGTATCTCAACACTTCTTTAGCGTTTCCTTTTAATCCTGAACCACTTCCTGAAAGTGCTTTATAAAGTTCATCATCGGTTGTAAAAATATTCTCAATTTCAGTACTGGACTTTGCTTCCCGAAGTGCAATAGTATTAACCAGCATAGATTGGTTAGGAAGTTTTTTTGCATATCCTTTGAGTTCTGCAAGTGCTTTATTCGCCTTGTTTACATCTTTCATGATTTCCACACTAATTACCTTTTCGTCGGGAGGCGGTAATAAAGGCAATTGGTTGTATGGCTTGTTTCGGTCGTATGGAATCGGCGTTGACATCGAAGTTTGATTTTGTCAAAAATACAAATAATTTGATATTTAATTAGCAAAAAGTGTCAAAAAAATGGGGAAAATGACTTTTGCAAATGATAGTGTCAGAATTTGACAGTAAAATGAATAATTATCAAATTATCGATTATTTTGACAGATAGACAAAAAACTGTCAAAATGTTTTGCGTATCGATCTTTTTCGCATGGGCTACTAGAGGGAAGCTGTAAAAGTCAAATTTTAAGTCATCCGGAACTCGTTTAAGGATCTTAAACACTTGGTAATCTTTATGATGGGATTCTGAATTAAATTACTCCCTATGGTCGTGAGATCGCTTCACTTAGTTCAGAATGACGAATTCTCGGCCTTTTGATACAACCTCATTCCTTTTCAAAAAATAACTCTTCTTTCAGTTTTTTTATTCTTGATTCCAAATACCTTACATATTGTGGATCAGTATACTTGCCTTGATTATTCAGAACTTTTTCATAATATTCAAGTGCCTTTTTTTTGTTATTCAGATCCTTATCGTACATCTCAGCCAGCTCAAAATTTACACTATTAATAAATGATTGTGAATATTTCCCAAATTGCATATGATACAGCTCTTCATATGTTTGAATAGCGTTCTGAAATTCTTCGTTTTTGCGATAGCTTTTGGCCAAATCTATCTTGAGATTAAACAAAATAAAAGGTTCAGGAACCATTTGTTCAATGGCAGCTTTGAAAAACATAATGCTTGAATCGGGTTGATCGAGTTTGTAATATATTTCTCCTAACAGTTGATTTATTCTGGGCTCAAGAAAATAGGGCAGTGCCAACAACAAATATTTTTTAGCCAATTGGTACTTCTCGATTCTGGAATAACCAATACCAACATTTTTGGGTAACCAGGGAGAATCATCTCCTAATTCTATTGCCTTCAGATATATAGGAATAGCAATGTATTGATGATTTCTGGAAAAATGGATGTCTCCCAGCAATACATACAATTCGGAATTTGCTTTATCTAAACGGATTGCTTTTTCCAACACTTTTATGGCTTTATCATCCTCGTTAAGAGCCTGGTAAACCCTGGCTAAATATTCATAAGATTTTATATCCAGACTATCAATTTCGATGGCGCGTTCAAAACAACGGATTGCCTCTTCTGCTTCCTTTGTCTTTATTTTACACACCCCCATTTGGCGGAACAGATAATTATTGGTAGCGTCTATTTTTGACAACGATTCGAAGATTTTAAAAGCTCTTTCAAATTCATTTTTATTAAAACAAATTCGCGCTAAATACAATCCGGAAATATAGTTATCGGAATCCAACATGAGAATATTTGAGAAAATCGAATCTGCCTTACTTAGCATATTCAACGTATAGCAAACCTTACCAAACTCGATTTGGATATTTAAGTTTTCAGGATCGAGATTATAAGCATGTTTAATGGAAGCATGGGCCATTTTATAATTATTCACAGACCGATATGCAATACTTTGTTTATAGAAAATTTCCGGACTGAGAAAATTATTTCTAACAGCACTATCACAAAGAGTTAACGCTTTTGTGTAATCCGAGGTTAAGATCGCCATATTTATTTCTCTTAGTATCTCCTCATTTTGTCCCAGGACTCTTAAGGGAGACAAAATAATCAGAACAAAAACGATATGACTTATTTGAATTTTAGTCATGATACATTGACGAAAAAAATGAAAATGATACTATTCATACCTAAGCGTCTCAACCGGACTCCTTTTAGCAGCTTTAAGGCTTTGCCAGATCACTGAAAAAAGTGCAATCACAATTGAAATTAATCCGACAAGCAGGAAAACCCACCATTTTATCTCAACGCGATACGCGAAATTTTCAAGCCAATCAGATATGATAATATAAACAACAGGACATGAAATTATAAAAGCAGCTAATACCCACCTGGTGAAATCGATAGCAAGCAACGAGGTGATATTCAGCACCTTGGCACCAAATATTTTCCGGATACCAATCTCTTTGGATTTCTGCTCAATAGTAAAAGAGGCAAATCCTATTAAGGCAACTATACTCATAATCACAGAAATGATCGCAAAATACGTAACAATCTTTGCAATGATTTGATCTTTCCTGTACATCATATCTAAATGTTGATCAAAGAACTCATATTCAAAAGGTAATCCGGGATTGACTTCATGGAATAAGGTTTCTATTTGATTCATGCTTTCCGGTAAAGTTCCTTCTCTGATTTTTATCATTAGCGGTTCCCACTTATACGGTAAGCAAACAAGTATCAAAGGCTCAATTGGTGCTGACATATGTTTATAATGAAAGTCATCAATCACACCAATTATTTCGTAATTACCCCAACTTAAATTCTCTATAACTGTTCCAATCGGATCTTGCAACTTAAATACATCAACAGCCTTTTTATTAACAACTACATGGGAAGTACTACTATCACCAAAGGTAGTTCTGGCCCCAAGTAATTCTGAAAAGAATGAGCCCTCCAGGGTATTTATATCAAATAATTCAGCAAACTTATACCCTATGGCTAGTGTATTTAATGTTAACTGATCAACTGTCCCATCAATTGGGATTTTCCAATCCATTTGAGAAACTTCAGTCGGGAATTTACCGTTATCAAAGCAAATAAAATTCGGATTCTTACCTAATTCGGAATCGAGATATTGAATCATCCCATTGTAATTATCTCTATCGGTCATCATCAGAAAGAAATTAATAAAGTTCACCTTAACGATGTTATCCTTATTGTACCCCGGATTTTTTGATTGCATGTAGTTTAACTGTAAGATTAGAAAAAATGTTGAGATCAGAAGGATTATAGAAAAAGAGAAGAGACCTATTACCAATCCTCGTCGAAAATATCTGATTGACTTTTTTGTAATAAATATGCCCTTGATAGAGTTTATTGGGCTATAGGATGTAAACAAAATTGCCGGGAATAATCCGGATACAATAAATGTGAATAGTAGAATTGCGGCGAATAATGTAAGAATATCCAAATTGGAAAAATCCAAAAAGAGACTCTTGTTGGACAAAGAATTTACTGCCGGCAGGAATAAAACCGTTATCCCAATTGCCAATGTTGCTGCAATAATTGTCAAAATGAAAGATTCTGCCAGAAATTGAAATACAAGCTGTCTTCTAAATGCACCCATGACCTTGTTCACTCCAAGGTCTTTTGCCCGCTTTACAATCCTTGCAGTAGCCAGACTCATATAATTAACAACTGAAGTGAAAAGAATAATTATAGCAATTAAAGCTAATATTTGAGGATACTTTTTCTCTCCATGCAGAAACGGATAGAAATCGGAGTTAAAATAAACTTCTGAAAAAGGAAATAACCGGATGATGCTTTCTTCATCGCCCATAAACATTGTTGTTTCTCTTGCCGCAAATTTTATTTTTTCATTTACTTCATCAGGATCTGCGCCGGGAGATAGAAGTACCAACTCGGCGGCCATCCTTCCCCATTGAGCTGCCTCATTTGGAACCAGATAATCGAATTTAATTGAGGAATTGCCCGGAACATTCTCAAAAATACCGGAAACCTGAAAGGGTAAAACCTGTCTGTGTCTGACAGTAACAGTCTTTCCCAAAGGGTCTTCATCACCGAAAAGTCTTTCAGCCGCTTCCTTAGTTAATAGAATCGAATTATTATCCGTTAAGGCTGTACCAGCATCTCCGGCTGTTAGTTCAAACCCCAGAATATTCAGAAACCCTTGTTGAGTTGCAATCCCATTCATATAGAACCATTGATTCTCATCTGATGATAATTGCTGCCTGTCAAGCGGTACAATAGAAGCATATTCCTCTATTTCGGGATACTTTTCTTTTAGGATACTTGCACAATGGAATGCAAAGTACTGCCATTTTTCAACGTCAGGATTCTTTTTCCCGGTTACCAGGTATAATCGTTCAAGATTTGGATGAAATTTATCACTGCCCAATTCATCTGTAACCCATAAGAATATTAATAATACCGAAGCCAATCCTATGGATAGAATAAACAAGCTCGTTACTGTGTATGCTTTTTGCCGTAGAAAATAACGGAATATAATCTTGATGTTATGTAGTATCATATTTGATTATATTAAGATTCTCGCTTGGTTCAGCTTAATGAGTACTCACTTGCTACGTGAATAAATGAAAAGCCTTTAAACTCAAAATAGGTTGAGCAGTTGTTTGGTTTACTTGAATAAAATTACATCTATTTTTTTAATTGATTATAACTTTAAATAATAAAGTTATTGGTTTAGAATGCAATTTACGCATAAAATAGTTAAATAACGCATAAAATAGTTGATAAACTTAATTTTGCGTTGTATCTTTATATTATGGAAAAATTGACAATTAAAGAAGAAGAAATAATGCAGATCCTCTGGGAGATTGAAAGAGCACTGGTAAATGATGTTATTGCAAGATTCCCGGATCCTAAACCACCTTATACAACTGTTTCCTCCGTTGTAAGAAGATTAGAAAAAAAGGGATATGTCGGATATAAAGCCTACGGGAAAACGCATGAATACTTCCCTCTGATTACAAAAAAGGACTATAGAAAGAGGACATTTAAACGCTTACTTCAAAACTACTTCGACAATTCAGTTGAAAGCATTGTGTCGTTTATTGTCAAGGAAGAAAATTTAAACACTGAAGATATTGAAGAATTAAATAAGCTGATTCAACAGGATTCAAAATTTCAAAAACCAAAAAATGAATAATCAATTCATATCATATTTATATGAATCCAGTGTCAGCATAACTTTACTTTACATATTTTACTGGCTATTTCTCAGGAAGGATACCTTTCATAATTTAAATCGGCTATATCTACTCATATCCATTCTATTTTCATTTACCCTTCCATTATTAAAGTTTAACCTGTTCACTCAAGGTTCAGAAGCATATGATTTTGTTTCAAGAGTTAGCAATCCAGGTAATATCTCCACCAATAGTATTAACCTTGGATTATATGAGAATAATTCCAACGTTTTGCACTGGACTAAGTTCCTTTCATATTTATACCTGGCAGGGGTATGCTATTTTACAATCAGATTTATATCCGGTGTACTTAAGATCATTAAACTTGCCAGAACTGGAGATCGGAAAACATATAAAGAAATTTCGGTGATATTTACAAAACAAGATTTTACACCTTTCTCTTTCCTGAATATGATATTCATTAACAAGGCATTGATAAAAGAAGACCAACTGAACGAAATAATTGATCACGAATCCGTTCATGCTAAACAATTTCATAGTATTGATCTGCTGATCATGGAATTATTTCTCATTATTCAATGGTTTAATCCTATCGTTTGGTTAGTCAGGAAATCATTAAAAGAGACTCATGAGTATATAGCTGATAGTGAAATTGTGAAAAAAGGTTATGATAGAAGAAACTACAATAAGTTGTTATTATGCTGCATAAAAGGTGTCAAGACCGTTAAAATTGCCAATGAGTTTAACCGGTTTCTTTTGAAAAGTAGAATTCGAATGATGATGCGACCACAATCCAATAAATTTGCAAGATTAAAATTTGTTATTTCCGTCCCTCTCATACTATTCATCCTTACAATATTCGCTTGCTCAGGGTCAAGAGATAATACAAACCAGACTGCTGTAATTTCAGTTCCTGAACCTGAGCACATAGTTCCTGATCCGAATGATACCACGAATTATGCTGACATGATTTTTTTCACGGTTGATGAAATGCCAACATTTCAAGAAGGTAATATCTATCTATTTCAACAATATGTGAAAAAGGAGGTTAAGATTCCCAAAGGAATAATTGAAGATAAATCCTTCGTCATTTTCGCACAATTTGTTGTCACTGTTGAAGGTGAAATTGAACAAGCACAAATCATTATACCTGTACATCCCGATATTGATCGTGAAGTATTGAGGGTTATAAATTCTTGCCCAAAATGGAAGCCAGGGAAAGAAAATGGATATTTGACAAATGTTGCATATACAACCAGGTTCGATATTCCGATAAAATAGTTGTCTATTTCAATATTTAAAAGAATAGATGTTAAAAAAATTGTTATGAAGGCGAAACAAATAGTTGGCTATGGAGTCACCTTTCTAATCATAATTTTAATTGGGTGTAATCCAAATACTACCATTGCAACGATCAATATAAAAGTAATTGATGATAATGCAGATTCGGTTCATTATTATGTTTCAAAAGATGGATTTTGGGCTTATTCTTTATGGGGTTGGAATACAGTGTTTCTTGATTCCACCGGCTCTTCTGCAATTACAATTGATGATGATATCGGCAACGTTATTTTAATCATGCCATCATCAGCAGGCATCTTTGATAGAGTCTATTTATATATTCGACCAGGAGAAGACTATGATGTTACCTTCAATAAGAAATCATCCCAAAGAGTGACAATTAGCGGGCAATATGCTGAAGGTCAAAAGTTATACACAGAATACTTCAACAAGAAACCACCCGGCGTCAGATATCCATTACTTAATGATTTTTATTCGGATACAATTCCTCAAAATATGCTGGCGAAGCTGGAAGGTTTCCTTAAAGATGATTTACAACCGTTTGATATTCTCCTGGAAGAAAGAAAAATTGATAAAGAGTTTTATTCAATCGCAAAAACACAAATTGAATACTCCTATATGGATGGATTAATGAGCATTTTAGCAAGAAGAAATTATGCGGAAAAGTGTGAACGACTCAAATATCCTGATAATGTTTTGCTTGTACCGATTCAAATAAAAAGTCCAGAATACAAGAATTTACTGGCACAAATCTTTGAAAGATATCCACACGATAGTCCATTAGCTAAATCATATGACAGGTTTAATTTGTATTTATTGAATTATTTATGGTATAAAGGGATGGAAGATGATTTGATGGATGGTCCCTGGGATAGAAAAGAAAAAATTTTAGCATGTGCCGAAAGGTTTCTGAATGAGGAGTTATTTGAATTCTATTATGCAGTACAGTTTCAAGGTTACAGTATTGATGACAGGAATGGTGCAATGGAAGAGAGGTTTGAAGATTTCAAATCAAGATTCCCCGATAGTCCCTATCTGCCAAAAGTTACTGAAACGGTTAACATGTGGCCCCCCACAATAAAAAGTATAACAACATACCCGGTTGATACAACAAAAATTGATAATTAACATTTAACCCTTAACGGTTCTGTGCCATATGAAAGTTTACCCCCTTGTGTAGACTTAATTGAGAAAAAAAAGTAGAATCAACATATTTAAACCAGTTACATTAAAATCGAAATTCTGCTATTATTCAGGTAGATAAACTCCGCATATCCCACCTGCAGATTCCTTCCAATTAACTGCTCCAGGATATACAGATATTGGTATATTTTTATCACTTGTACAACCAAACATTGTTAGTCCAATAATTAAAGCGAATATATTTCTTTTCATATATTTTGCCTAACATTAAATCTGGGAATGCCTCTAATCAATTCTGTTAAAAGAATATTCCGTATTTGACTAATTTCTACTCATGACGTACCATATTGTAATCATTCCAATTCTTTATCAAGCCGTTTCTTACCCAATATTGAAAGCAATATCCAAAATCCCATAATTATACCTGTTATGGTAACAATTATAATAAATTTATCAAACAGCTGCTTATATGATAATCCAGGACTCTGGAAGATGTTATAGTTTGCATAAGTAAATAAACTACCAGACACAACTAAGACAACATAAATTAATATAATGCTCTTCACTTTTAATCTCCTGATTGGTATTGCTCCAAAATATAAAAGAGCACTTATAAGGAACAAAGAGTTTATTGTCAAAATGATGCCAATATCTTCATACTCACTTAACTCTTGTCCGAGAACAAACTGTCGATACAATAAAATGCCCACTATGGCAAAATAGGTTAGAAAATACATTATAGCTATTACCTTAAGAGCTATTTGCTTATTTCTTTCGTCCATAATTAAAAATGTTTTTTTATTCTTTGTTTTAATTCCAAAATAAATCGTTTAAGGTCCTGTCTAATGTCTTAGCAATCCTGACACATAAATTTAAAGAGGGATTATACTTACCTTTTTCGATCAAGCCAATAGTTTGTCTTGTTGCGTTAACCAAATCAGCAAGGTCTTGTTGTGATAAACCTTTTTCAACCCTTGCTATTTTGAGTTTTATGTTTTCCATAATGCAAATGTAATATAAATATTCCTAAATGCAAAATATAAGTTACATTAAGTTGCATATATTTTGCAATACTACGGATGTCCTGGAATCGCTTTTATTAAAAGTTTTAGTGATTTGGATAGTCCGCTTTAATGAGGAAAACGCATAACTGCCATATGGCATTTAATTATGTTTCTTCCTGAAGAGGTATGTTGTATCAGCAGGAACTACTACTACCATATCCAGCTCTTCACCATCCCTGGTTACATTCAGGTTAAATTTCTGGCCAGCCTGTGCTTCCTACCACATCTTCATAATCTTAAAATAATGCTTACCGGGTCCGGGATCATGAGATATGCTTAAATTTAATACCTTTAAACAGAACATTGCAGGATTGTTTTTTACTATTCAATGAAATTTAATACAGGATTCCGGGAAATATTTACAAAGCCACATCCTCTTGGCTTAAATATAGTACGGAATATTATTGGTTCTATCGCTTTAGGAGCCTTTATTTTTCTATTTCTGTATATTTTTAAACCATTCGGGTTAGAGGTATTATCGGGCAAAGAGTTAGTTAAGCTTACCTGTGGATACGGTTTGGTTACAACAACGTATCTGATAATACATTGGTTTATTATAGTATTCTTATTTCATGAGAAGATCTGGACTGTCTGGAAAGATATAGCAAATACCCTGATAATCATTGCAATGATCGGGTTATGCAATTATGTATATCATTCCATTTATTTTTCCCGCACTTTTGTATTCATTAAACTTGTAGAATTTCAATTGGAAACACTGGCTATTAGCTTTCTTCCTGTTTCCCTTATTACCTTGTTAAAACAAAATTTTCTACTGAAAAAGTATCTTCAGGAAGCGGAAGCAATTAACCAAAGGAAGGATCAACTATTCTCTGACAACAGGGATGATAAAATCATTACCATTTCGGCCCAGAACCCAAGAAATGATCTTACATGCAATGGCAATGATATAGTTTACCTGCAGGCGCTGGATAATTATGTTGTCATTCATTTCATTAAGGATTCAAAGGACATGAAAGAAATAATCCGGACAACACTGAAGAAAGTCAAAGAGAACCTGAATGAATATCCCAATTTTTTTCATTGCCATAAAAGCTACATTGTTAACCTTGATAAAGTATTAAAGGTTAGCGGAAATGCACAAGGTTTAAGACTTCATTGTGATTATATTGATGAAATCATTCCGGTTTCACGTCAGTTGCATAAGGAATTCAAACATCTTTTTGGCATAAATTAACTCAAGTTGAACCCTAGGTACACCTATGGAGCTACTTATTGTTAATAGTCATATCATTTACAAATTGATTATTTGAGACATTTATTAATTTATTATTTGAGGCATTAAAACTATCTATCCCCTACAGGGAATAGGTTGATTTCGGATTTCACACATCTACCAGAATGTATGGCCTACGGCCAAAATTATTATACCGTGTAGCCCTGCCTACTGCAGGCAGGGGTTACATTATTGTAGAAAATTATCGCGAAAAACAACTATTCGTCGTAGACGATAGATGAAATCTTTTCCATTTGAGATAATCATTCTTCTGATGCAAGGGTAAGAAGCTCTCCAGAGTCGTCGATTATTGTATACCCTGAAAAATTTCCCGAACTCAACAATTACCTGCAGCTTACCACAATTTCTTACCAGACACCACATAAAATTGGCAAGCCCATTTGTCTTCTATAACTTTCCGGAAATAAAAATTTATATCATCATGAAACACACATTTATTTTATTGCTTCTGAGCAGCTTCTTTGCTACCGGTCAAAGCCAGACTGATTCACTACCGAAACCAACAGGTAACTATTTTGTTGGAGTAACCTACCTGAGTTTTGTTGATAATAACCGAAAAGAGTTATTTGATAACAGTCATCAAAAAAACAGGGAAATTGTAGTGAAGGCATGGTATCCTGCTGATATCAGATCTGATTTTGAAACATACTTATTGCACGCCGAGTCAGAATTTGCAACTACCTACCTTCAATTTCCTGAGATGTTCAAAACCCTGAGAACGAATTCAAGCCGTGATGTGCCTTTGTCTTCTAAAGAAAGCGAATATCCTGTATTGATATTTTCTCATGGCTGGGGTGAGCACTATTCCCAAAATTCAATACTGATGGAGGAGCTGGCAAGTCATGGCTATGTTGTTTTCAGCATTGCCCACCTTTATGAATGTAAATTTTCGTCATACCCTGATGGACGGTTTATCTATATTGATATGAATAGCCATAGGCTACAGAAAATGATGGGTGAAATGGCAAACCCTGAAGTTTTGGCACTGTTACAAAAGTTTTCCAGCGCAAGCAATGACGAAGAGCGTCTTCAGGTTTTTGCCGATATGGAAAAAGTATTACCTACAGGTCTTTCAGAAAGTCCGAAGTATTGGGCAGAAGACATTTCTTTTTTCATTGATCAAATCTATGGATTAAACAATGAAAACAAATTTTATAAAAATAAACTAAACCTGGATGAAATTGGAGTTTTTGGAATGTCTTTGGGTGGTTTTGCATCAAATGAAGTAAGTATGTTGGATAATAGGGTCAAGACATGTGTAAATATGGATGGTGGATTCCACGGTTTAATATCAAAAAGTGAGATTCTGGTACCTACTATGTTTCTTAATAGTAATAGGTATTTAGGGTACGGTAACATTTTTACAAACAGGTCTAAAATGGATTGTTACTCTTTTACTGTCAAGAACTCAGACCACTTCAATTTTACTGATTATTCCATTTATCCTGTTCCATCGGTTCAAGCTCTTTTAGGATCTATTGATGGTGCTAAAACCATTGAGATTATGAACGTAATGGTTCTGAATTTTTTTGATAAATATCTGAAAGAGAAAGATGACATTGACTTAATGAAAAAAGCAGAATGGTTTTCAGAGATCGAAGCAGTGACAAATCAATGATCTGCAAGCATGTTGAAATTGCATTTAGATGAAATCATTCCAATAATTACACCCATTGCTATGCACAGCAATATTAACAATGCTCTCGGAGTTTTTATTTCCCAAAACCACAATGTAATCCCCACAGTTTCCGTGTTTTGTAAAGCGAAAAATAACGAATAGTAATAAAAGCAGAATAAAAATAATGTTAAACTACCATTTCACAAAACACACTTGAGTTGTCAATTTCAAAAATTGTTGTTTTCACATTAAAATTGGAGGATAATTCAAGAAACTCCTGTTCAGAATAGGTAACTGCTTTGAATCCATCTTTGCAAACAATTACTCCATTTTTAGTTTGTTGATAATCAATTTCACCTATTAGCCCGTGTTCGGACTGAATTTGAAACCATGTAAGCCTTTCGTTCCAAAATTTTTCCGAGTAGGATGAAAACAGCACAGTACCACCCTTTCTGGTAACCCGAATGGATTCTTCTATCAATTTAAGGGGATCAACGTTAAAGGCGGAAATACCATTCTGAACACAAATAACCGTATCAAAAGAGTGATCATTAAATTTCAAATCAATTGCATCCATCACATAAAACTCAACCTGTTCTCTGTTTCCAACCATTTCTTTTGCCAATTGTACATTATCTTTTGAGATATCAATCCCAACGACTTTCTTGACTTTTTCCAATAACCTGATTGACACCCGACCGTATCCGCAACCTAAATCCAATACCATATCATGGGTACTTATTTTACTCAACACAAAGGAAATTTCTGCTTCCAGAAATTGTTGTACCCTGAGGGGTGCAATTTCGTAGCATTTTCTCAATTGATTAGAATTAAGCAAGTTTGAATAATAATTTGTCATATTTTTATAGTCCTAATTTACGAAGCAGGAGGCTGGAAAACGAAGTAAATTTACAACAAGAATATCATAACTTCATGCAAGATGTACCAATTGCATAATTTTACTTATTTTCATAACAAATTCTGACAATTGAATATCCTGAATTCAACGATAGGGATATAAATCCGTCGTTCTTTTATAAGGGATGAATTTTATCAACATTGATTATGGTAAGAAAGAAAAAAAACCGCAGGCAATTCATACGGGAAACAGGATTGGCTTTTTTAGGTGCAGGGTTATTGCCTAACGAAAGCATGAATTCTTTTCATTATGACTCCCAGGATGACCCACCAAAGATAAGGCAGTACAGAAGGCTTGGCAGAACCAATGCTATGGTATCAGATATCGGTTCCGGGGAACCAACCAGTAGTTCTGTCCTCAAAGCGGTTCTTGAATCAGGAGTAAATTTTATAGAAACATCAGAAAGCTACAACAACGGAAGGAATGAAGTGCTGATCGGGAATGTTATTAAAGAGTTTGAAAGAGAAAAGTTGTTCATTGCTACAAAAGCATTCCCAGCCATGAGGCTGTTTAAATCCCCGGATGATGTCATTCAAAGGGCAGAAGAAAGCCTTAAGCGGTTACAGACTGATTATATTGATCTCTATATGATTCACCAGGCACAGAACATTTTCAGGGTGAAGGATGATTATTTCCATAGGGCAGCAGACATACTGAAGAAGCAAGGAAAAATTCGTTTTACAGGATTATCCTGTCATGGACCGGAATGGGGACCTGAAGCAAGCGAGAACCTGGAAGATATTCTTATGGCAGCAATAGAGGATGGGCGGTTTGATGTAATTTTCATTCCTTATAATTTTCTCTCTTATGAAATGGGTGATCGAATACTCAAAGCCTGTAAAGAACATGATATTGGTACAATGATTATGAAGTCAAACCCGGTTCTTGCTTATGAAAACTATTCCTCCCTGATGGAAAGAGGTCGTGAAATAAACCGGGAAGAACAAAAATACTATGAAGGATTACATGAAGCGATGGAGAAGGCTGACAGTTTTTTCAGGAAGTACAATATGAATGATATAGAACAGTTAAAGGAGGGTGCAATACAATTCATTCTTTCAAATCCTTATGTACATACCATATGCTGCCGTTTCCGCAATTTTTCTGACGTAGATAAATATGTCAGACTCTCAGGAACAACCCTGGATAGCCGAATTGCCATGTTGATGGACGACTTCATAAGTAAACTTGGATTTCTCAACTGCCGTATCGGGTGTAACCTGTGCGAGAGCAAGTGTCCTCATAAAGTCCCGGTAAATACAATCATGAGGTATAATTATTATTTCCATTCCCAGGGTATGGAAAAAATGGCAATGCAGTATTACCAGGATATGGATGGTAAAGCTGCAGGTCTTTGCAAGGATTGTGAGGGATATTGCGAGAAAGCCTGTCCTCATGGTGTCCATACACGGTTCTTGCTTTCCCAAATCCATAATGACCTGAGTTTTGACAAGGGTATTACAAAGCCATGACGGACTTCCGATTAATTAAAGACCCAGAACTGTTTATACTCCATATATTCGTAATATGCACGGCGATACCCTCATACCGATCTATACGTTTGTGATCATCACCATCCTGATCACAGGACTGATATTCAAGACCATTCGTATCCCTTTTGTTGTGAGTTATCTCGTTGTGGGGGTATTGCTGGGACCTCATGGTATCGGATTTGTCCAGGACATTTCACTGATAAAGCAATTTGAAATGGTGGGACTGGTCTTCCTTCTGTTTTTTGTTGGGATGGAGATTTCCCTGGAAGAGTTGCTCAGGAACTGGAAGATACCGATCGTTGGAACCCTGATTCAGATTGCCCTGACTGTGGGTATTATCGCTCTTCTGGGAACCTTTGTGGATTGGAGGTTCATCCGATCACTGCTCATTGGTTTTGTTATTAGCATCAGCAGCACCGCAGTGGTGATCAAATTGCTCCATGAGTGGAAGCTGAATGATACACACGTCGGGAGGAATGTTATTGGGGTATTGCTGGTACAGGACATCGCCCTGATTCCCATGATCATCATCATAGACCTGATGCAGGGGCATTCCGTTCCCGTAAAAGACCTGGTCCTTCAATTCATCGGGGGAGCTGTACTGGTTATTCTGATGATCTACCTGTTGCGTAAGAAAGAGATCCACCTGCCCTTTCTGAATTATTTCCAGGGTCATAAAGAACTCCAGATTTTTGCAGCGCTGGCCATCTGTTTTGGGATGGTTATGCTCACTGAATTTTTCAGGCTTTCTCCCTTTCTCGGTGCTTTTCTGGCTGGTATTTATGTCCGGGCGACCCGTGAGACTGATTGGATCCACATTACCCTGGAACCGTTTTACATTTTCTTTGTAGCCATATTTTTTGTATCTGTGGGGATGATGCTTGATGTTGATTTTGTCCTCGAAAACTGGAGCATCATACTTATTCTGGTTGGCCTGGTTTTTATCGTAAATTCTGCGGTCAACACCGGCATTATGCGCATGCTTGGCGAACCTTGGCGGGAGAGTTTGCTGGGTGGTGCGATGCTGGCCCAGGTGGGAGAGTTCAGTTTCGTGATCCTTTCCGTGGGGGAACAGCACGGAATTGTTTCAGATTACACCTACCAGGTCATCCTGGCACTCATTACCCTGACCCTGATCTTAAGTCCTGCATGGATTGCACCGTTCAAGAGACTAACCGGGATACATTAATACGATTCTCCGCTGAAAAACGGACAGGTTATCCTGATTGTAAAATAGGATCTGCTAATCCTTTCCCGCCTGCCGGCCGGGCAGGCAAGCCCTATGGGATGTTCGATTTATTATGCGTACCTTTACAACAGATTCAAAGTGAAGTGCCTGATTAATTTAAGTTCTTCGTTGCTTTCTTTTTTTGAGCCTGCCTTTTTATCGTATTAATCTAAAAAATCAATTATGAAAAAAGCCGGAAAAAACGATTCCGTAAAAGTGCATTATACGTGTACAACTGACGAGGGTCTGGTGTTCTCTTCAAAGGACCAGGACAAACCTTTGAAATTCATTGTTGGCAAAGGGAATCTGCTTCAGCCTATCGAGGAGGGTGTTGTTGGCATGGAGTTAAATGAGACAAAGGTCATTAACATTCCCCATCAGGAGGCTTATGGAGAGGTGTATAAAGAGCTGATCCAGGAAGTTGATAAAACCCTTTTGCCGGAGAATGTCGAAGTAAAAGTGGGATTACAACTCACTTCAACACAGGAGGATGGATCAGAAATTCATTTTCGTGTTACCAAGGTTATGGAAAATAGTGTCATGGTTGATGGGAACCATCCTCTGGCTGGTAAAGACCTCGAGTTTGCAATTGAACTTGTCGAAATCGTTTAAACAAATGATTATGAATAAAGGTATTAACAAAACTCCGGAAAATTCGAAATCTGAATGGTTTTTTGTAACTTGCATGCATTTCGATAACAGTTGTCGTTTTGAGCTATTTGATTGGTCGGTGATTTTATTAAAAAGTTGACATCGATGAGATAGGTTAACCGTAACAAATAGTCATCATTTTAGTAAAAATTTCCTCTATTGGATTATCAAAAAAATCAGGTCAAGATTTCTTTCAGGGATGAATTGGGCCGGTTGTTTATTCTGAGCTTTGGTGTTTTTCTTTTTATTCTTTTCTTTCAGCCATTTCCGCTTGAGCAACTTGATTACAATAACCGTTTGTTATTTGTCACCGGGTTAGGTGTAGTTTACTTCCTGGTAGCATGTATTATCCTTATTCTTTTACCCTTTTCGACTCCTAAATGGTTTAGAATCAGTGAGTGGGAAAGTGGCCCACCCTTTCTTTTAATCTTATTGTTACTGGTTTTTACCGTTACTGCTTTTGCATTTTATATACGGTATGTTGGTAAAGTTGAGCTTTCGCTATACATTATGTTTAAAATGGTTTTGGTGTGCCTATTACCATTAATTATTTTATTAATCCTTTATAAAAACAAGTCCCAGGCGGTTGTTATAGATATATTACAGGAGCAAAACAAATATTATATATCGAAAATAAGGGACTTTGATCAAATCGGTTTGGAAGAAGAAATTGATATCATTTCCAATAACAAATCCGATAATCTGACCCTTAAGTATAAGAATATTATTTACATAAAGTCAGCCGATAACTATATTGAAATACATTACCTGGAAAACGATATGGTTGAGAAAAGATTAATACGGAATACCTTAAAAAATATCGAATCTCAACTGGCAAATCAGCATTTTTTCATTCGTTGTCATCGTGCAAGCATTGTCAATGTTATGTACATCGATAAGCT
>Ga0315547_1001171_pt1 | contig 21609 bp, 19 predicted proteins | sample SalMarSW160240MG_2_FD_202542 | JGI IMG/M metagenome (GOLD analysis project Ga0315547, IMG submission 202542) | Salt marsh sediment microbial communities from the Plum Island Ecosystem LTER, Massachusetts, United States - Salt Marsh Sediment SW1601-240 ...
AGGGCCCCGATGGTCCACATGATAAACCTGGTGTCGCCGGCCCCCTTGATCGCCCCTGAGAAGACCAGGTTCAGGGCATCAAAAAAGCAGAATACGGCCACGAATCGCATCAGGACGATCCCCAGATCCGTTATCTGAGCATACTCGGAGGGGGTGTGGTGATGCGCCTTGAACAGATGAAGGAGCGGCTCGGGCGTAAAGATGAAGGCAGCTGCCACGAACATCATGTAGGCCATGATGAGGTGGAGCGCGCTTGTGGTCGAATAGGCGCCCTGCTCCGGCCTCCCCCGGCCTATGGCCTGACCGACTAAGGTGGCGTTTCCTACGTGAAAGCCGATCATGGGCATAAAGGAGAGCGACTCAATAGAAAGCACGATATTGGATGCGGCCAGCTCTATATCTCCCAGACGTCCCAATATCTGTATGAAGAAGGTAATCCCGAAGATCTCCAGAAAGAACTGAATCCCGCTGGGAAGTCCGTAGTGCATCAATCTTCCGAAGAGCTCTCCATCGAAGGCCTTACTGTCCCAGGTGCCGAACCTCCTCCGATTGGCAGGCCGGAAGATGAGTATGACCAGGATAGCCACAATAGCGGCGGAGGCGGTCACTGTGGCGATTGCTGCGCCTGCGATACCCAGTTCCGGAAACGGACCTACACCATTAATCAGACAGTAGTCCAACGGTATATTGATAGCCGCCCCTGCCATGTGGACCACCATCACCGTCCAGGTAAGGCCCCTGCCCGTATAGAAGCTGGCCAGCGCCGCGCCGAGCACTACCAGCCCTGCCCCCAGGGTAAGTATGTTGAAATAGGTCACCTCCAAGGCCTGTATGTGCGGTGAGTGGCCGATGAGCCCAAACAGCGTTCCGGAGATGAAGTAAAGCGATGCCAGCAGGCAAGAGGATCCCAGGGAAAAGTAGATGCCTTGCCACAGAGAGGCCCCGACCCGGTTATAGGCATGGGCCCCTATATACTGGGCAACAAAGGCATTGGTGTAATTGGCAACTCCCATGAAGAAGGCAATACAGGTAAAAGAAGCGATCCCGGCCGGCAGGGCCGCGGAAATGGCATCGACCGAGTAGTTCGCCAGAAATATCCTGTCGGTGAACTGCATCAGGGTGATTGAGCCCATAGAGGCAACCAGCGGCAGGCTGATGGCCAGGACATCCCTGTATCCGTTCTGTTTTGACCAGCGCTCAATCATGATCTCGTGGACCTCGCTGCCTCAGGTATTTCCTGGTGCCCGGTGATCCCAGGTTTTCCGTCCTTCTCTTTCATCGTTGTTTACCTTCAGCTTTTCGGGGCACCTGAGACATGATGTACTCGGCCATTGCCGTGATGGTGAGCGAGGGGTTCACGCCGAGGTTCACCGGCACATTGGAACCATCCACCACGTAGAGGTTGCGATATCCGTGGACCTCGCCGTTGAAGCCCGCCACCCCTTTGTCCGGGGTTTCCCCCATCACGGCGCCTCCCAGGATGTGCGCGGTAATCGGCACATCGAACACCACCTCCGGCCAGGAACTCATGGGCTGACCATTGATTCTCTTGGCCATGCGCCTTGCGATCTCGTTAGCCACGGGGATATAGGAGGGGATCTTCTTGGCCCCGGGCGCGAGCCTGGAGTTCATGCTCTTCCTGCCAAGGCGCCACCAGCGCCTCCCATAGCCGAAGCGCAGGTAGCTCTCTATGGTCTGCATCACCAGGAGTATCGGGGTTCGCGCAGCCCAGCCGAAGGGTGACAAGGACTTCAGGAACTCCCACGGATGGATAAGCGCATTGCCGAGGAATCGCATCCAGCGAGGGATGCGGCCCCTTCCATCGATGAGCAAGGTGGCCAGAAATGCCAGCACATCGGAGCCCTTGTTAAAGCGCACCACCTCAACAAGGGTATTCTCATCCGGATAGATGCCCGAGGTAATCGAGATCTGATCGGAATAGTCGGCGTTTCTGTCCCTGGCAGTAGCGCCCACCAGGGTCTCGGAGTTGGTGCGGACATAGTTCCCCAGTTGATCGGAAAGATGAGGGAGCAATTCCTCTGCCTTGCATCTGAGGAGCAATTTTACCGAGCCCATCACACCTCCGCTGACCACTACGCCCTGTGCCCGAAAGATCCTCTTGCTGTGGAGAACCCCGGTGGATTTCCGGGCGAGCACCTCGTATCCCTTCCCGAGGGGCCGGATGCCCGTGACCTCGGTTTCAGGGACTATTTCTACGCCGTGCTTCTGTTCCGCGAGATAGAGGTAGTTCTTATCCAAGGTGTTTTTTGCCCCTGCCCTGCATCCCACGATACACGCGCCGCAGAACGTACAGCCCGTCCTCTCCGGTCCCTCTCCGTTAAAGTAGGGGTCGGGGACGGTCTTGTTGGGTTCACCGAAGAATACGCCCACATCATTAATATGGAAGGTATCCTTTCCCCGGATCTCCCTGCCGATCTCGGCTAGGATCTCATCCGCCCTGCCCACCCGTGGGCTTGGGTTTGCACCCAGCATGCGTTGGGCAACCGCATAGAAGGGCTCTAATCTCGCCTTCCAGTCGCCAGGGCCCCATTCGGGCTTTTCGAACACTTCATCAGGCGGCACCAGGAGCTGGTTGCAGTAGTTAAGGCTTCCTCCCCCCACCCCCGCTCCGTGGAGCACGAACACGTGTTTGAGGAAGGTGAGGGCGAAGATTCCGTAGAGCCCGAGCTGTGGCATCCACAAGCTTTTTCGAACGTTCCAGTTAGTGCGGGGGAAATCCTCGGTGCGGTAGCGCCTTCCCTTCTCAAGTACTGCCACCCTGTAGCCCTTCTCCCCGAGGCGCAGGGCCGAAACGCTCCCGCCGAACCCCGATCCAATGATTACATAGTCGAAGTCAAATTGTTCCTTCGGTTCCATGGAACCCCTCTATAAAGGCTTCAGGCAAAAACCTCGGTATATTCATCATTCTCTATACGAGATGCAACCAAATCTTATGCCAAGTTGCAATCATGTCATTGCGAGGAGTGAAGCGACGTGGCAATCTATCCTATTGGGATTGCTTCACATTCGTTCGCAATGACTTTCATCAATAGTAGCGGTTTGAATGCAATTTGTTATTAGATAGCAATCCAACAGCCTGATGAATCATAGTTGCTTCATGGGATCATAGTCAAGACAGAATGGCCCTTTCCATTTTGTGTGGCTTCCGACATATGCCCGAGATGGGATGAAGTCGTTCTGATCTCCACCTGTCTCGGTATATGCAGAATTCTTGAAAGGATGCGGAAGTGATGTGACAAAGCTACGTATCTGGTATCCGTAAGTTTTATGTACAAAGATTTCTTGATTTACGGGGATTGTTGACTTATAGTTCCCATGGTTTCGGGAATGGCGAATGGGGGATCGCATTGCCGAGATAGGATCTCGAAAGGTAGGGGATTGATGACAAAAGGAACATTCAAAAAGATAGGGAAATCCAGGCAAAGGATGTATGGGCCTCGGGGAATCCTGGCGTGCGGGTATCTGCCGGGAGAGCAATCATCCCTGCTCTGCCTCTTGGAGCAGAACGGGTTCAAGGATATGCCGGTAATCTTCGTCACTGATGACGACTCAACCGAGACCCTTAAAAAATTATTGGCCTCAGAGAATAAGGCAGGACTCGGAGAAAGATCCGAGATGAGAAGAGCGATCATCATGTCCGGATTTACCCAGAAGGAGCTCTATCGACTCATGGCTATCTACCGTCTCTCGGAATTCTCCGCCCCCCTCTGGGCATCCCTTACCCCCATATCGGAAACCTGGACCATATCTCATCTGCTCAATGAACTGGCCGCAGAATCTGAGGCCATGAAGCTGAAAAAAGAGCGTTTGAAAAGTTACACCCATGAAAATCAGATTGAATAAACGCCGGACGAAAACCTGACTCATTTCTCAAGCGTAGCACAAAGATTCGATTGAGGGCGAGGTCTCTTACCTTAATAGGATAAAAGATGGTCGATTCCTTTCCTGAATATTTCAAATATTGGGGGAAGGCTGATCCCAATTATTCCGGTGAACCCAAATGGCATCCGGTGGCCTATTAACAATTAAATGGGCTTATATGAAATATTGGGCAAAGACTACTGAAGAGGGAAAGGCTGGCATTTCAGTTTATGATCACATGTTGAATGTAGGGCACGTTGCACGCTGTATTGCTGAAAGTTCGCCTAAAATTCTTGAGCGGTTTCATTTGCAATCATCCGTGGTTGGCGCTCTTGCTGCTCTCCACGACCTTGGCAAGATATCTCCGGGCTTTCAGCGAAAGTGTGAAGCATGGCTTGAAGAAAATCATCTGCTAACAGTTGCCCGCAACGGCTGCTGGGATACGGCAATGGAACCGGATCACGGCAAGGTGTCCCACTCCGCCATTCAAGCTTTTCTTCTCGAAAGCGGCATCGATCCGAAGGCAGCCAAGTATGTTTCAGCTGTGTTGGGTGCCCATCATGGTCGCCTGAACCCTCCAAATGATCGCGGATACCGCCCACAAAAGGCAGTTGTTGAGGCTCGTAGCAATATTGACTGGCATACTGAGCGGATGGAGAATGCACGAATGATTTGGGATCACTTTCTGGAAGATAGCATCCCTTTTTCACCAACCGAAGATTCACCTTCGCTTTGGTGGCTTGCCGGACTCACTTCTGTTGCCGACTGGATCGGTTCAGATGAGAGGTTTTTTCCGTCAAATCATACTGAAAAACCAATCAATAAAACCGCTGCTGTGGTGCATGCTCTCGATGTTATAGGCTTTCGGAAGCCTGATTTTGCACGAGGCCTTTCATTTCATGATCTATTCCATGATCCAAAAAAACCTGAAAAAATATGGATTCCAAATGAGATGCAAGAGAAGACACTCGCTACGGTATGTGGTCCCGGAGTCTATGTTGTCGAAGCGCCAATGGGGATGGGCAAGACCGAAGCGGCACTGTGGGCAGCCTACCATTTACTTACTTCGGGAAAGGCCACGGGCATCTATTTCGCGCTTCCCACCCAAGCGACAAGTAACCGCATCCATCTAAGAATGAATGATTTTCTGCGGCGAATTGCTCCGGAAACTCCCTCAAGCCGTCTCATTCATGGCAATTCCTGGCTCATGACAAATGATTGTGTGGTTCACCCGGTAGCGACTGAGGAAAAAGGAGCACCCACCGATGATGCAAGAGCCAGCCGTGATTGGTTTGCATCGCCAAAACGAGCCCTGATTGCCCCTTTTGGTGTTGGTACAGTTGACCAGGCCCTGCTTGGTGTTGTGGCGGCAAAACATTTCTTCGTGCGCCACTTTGCTCTTGCCGGGAAGGTGGTGATTCTCGATGAAGTGCATTCGTATGACCTTTATACGGGTACGCTTATTGACAAGCTGATTACAACCCTTGAAGGGCTGGGCTGTACGGTGATTGTTCTGTCCGCCACCCTTTCGGGAAAGCGGCGTGCACAAATTGTCTCTTACCCGGAAGATGTTGAAGGTGAGGCTGGACGACCCTATCCTCTCATTGCAGGGCGTAACGAAGGTCAAACGCTCAAACCGGTTGCAGCAGCTCCGCCGAAGTCACAAACCGTCAAAATCGATTTTGTTACCCGCGAAAATGGCATCGAGGAGGCGATTACGATTGTCCGAAACGGTGGTGCTGTGGTCTGGATATGCAACACCATTGATGCAGCGCAGAAGCAATATCGACGTTTTACGGGATCGGTACAAAAAGAGTTCCCAGTCGGCCTGCTCCATTCTCGGTTTCCCTACTGGCTGCGTGAAGAACTCGAAACCGAATGGATGGGGCGACTTGATAAAGATGGGAAAACAAGATGCGGCTGTATTCTTGTCTCCACTCAAATTGTAGAACAAAGCGTAGACCTTGACGCTGACCTTTTGATTAGCGAATTGGCCCCTACCGATATGCTTCTGCAACGTCTTGGGCGGCTGTGGCGGCATGAACGGGAACAGCGACCGGTTGATGTGCCCCGCCTCTGTATTATCAAAGAGGAAAAGAGTCTTGAAGAGTTTCAAAGTATGGAACCAAAGGCGATAGTGAAAGCACTCGGAAGCAAGGCATATGTGTATGCTCCGTTTGTCCTTCTTCGCACTCTTGAAATTTGGAAGAAGCAAAGCAAGGAGCATGGCTGGGTATCTATCCCCTCGCAGATTCGACAGTTGATTGAATCGACTTACCAAGAAAGAGAAATAGAACCCGATTCGTGGCTCCAGCTCTTCAATGATTGGTTTGGAACGGACTCGGCAAAAAAAATAATTGCCTTTCGCAACTGTAATCTCTGGCAGGTGGCACTTGAAGATGAAGAAGGCGTGCAGACCCGCCTTAACGAGATGCCCACGGTTTTGGTGGTCCTCTGCCAAAACCTAAACAAACAGGAAGCCGTCTTTGTTGACGGCACATCAGTGAAACTCGATGGTGAAAAGTTTCGACTTACCACGGCTCAGGGGATTCACAAGAACCTGGTTAAAGTTCCGGAATACTGTTTTGACAATATTGAGCCGTGTCCCTTTTTTACTGCCTATCTTTACGGGCAGCAGAGTGTAGGACTAGTTGAGGAGAGTGGCACGGTTAAAGTGGGAGGACTAAAAGAAGGAACCCGGCTATTCTATTCTAACGAATTTGGACTTATCATCGAAAAATTGTCCTGAAAGGAGGGAATATGAATGTTGCCTTTGATCCGTGGATACCAGTGGTAACCACTTCGGGAGAACGAAAACTGGCGAGTCTGAATATGGTGCTCACCGAAGGGGAGAAATTCGCTGATCTTGCAGTTCGGCCCCACGAAAGGGTTTCCCTGATGCGTCTTTCCCTTTGTGTCGCTCATGCCTCACTTAATGGGCCAAAGAATTACGACGAGTGGTGCGACGTGCCGAAACGGTTGCCTGAAGCAGCGCAAAAGTACTTGAGGGATTGGGAAGATTCGTTCGAATTATTCCATCCAAAAAAACCGTGGTTGCAGGTTGTGGGGCTTAAACCCGCAAAAGAGAATGATGAAAGTGCATTTACACCCATATCAAAACTTGATTTTTCTCTAGCAAGCGGATCAAATTCAACCCTTTTTGATCATCAAGGGGCCAATAACTCGGATCGATTTTTTGACAATACCCAATTGATACTTGGACTCATTTCAATCCAAAACTTTTCAACGTGTGGACTGTTATCTCGCCCGATTTGGAACAGTAAGCCTACACCTAACTCTGCAAAAGATGCTCCATGTGCAACCTCCTCAATGTACCACGTTTTTCTTGTCTGTAAAAATTTGGCTGAAACAATCCACTCTAACATATGTGATTTTGAAGAGTTGGCTTTGCGCCTAAAAAACACCCCAGATGCAGATTGGCTTGGTCGGCCAGTATGGGAAAAAATGCCTCAGAGCGTTTCAGATTCTAAATCCACAGAAACATATCTTGGAAGATTAACGCCAGTCTCAAGGGCAATCGGTTTGTATGAAGGGAGTTCAAAAATGCTATATGGTGAGGCTTTGAGATACGCCACCTATCCTGACTTCACACAAGAATTCAATACTTCAGTAGCAATTAAACGTAAGAATAAAAGAGAAATGAGATATTTAGTTGGAGCAAAATTGGGAATTAGACCATGGCGACAATTGGATGCAATTCTTCAGTACAATCTCACAGAAAAAACCCCTTCGCATGCAATCAATTTAGACCATTTAGCTGGTGAGGCAATTGATATATGGGTAGGAGCATTAATTAGAAACCCAGGGAAACAAGACATCATAGATTCTATAGAATCAAGATTCCACATTTCCAAGCAATTCCGGTCTGTTGAGGGATGCGCAGCCTATGCCAACGAAGTACAAAAAGCACAAGGTATATCAAAGAAGCTAGAAATAGCGGTATATGTGTATCGTATAGAGCTTGACTCGAGGAATGACACAGGTCTTGGTTCAATTGCAATTACCTACTATTGGACAACGGTCGAAAAAAACCTTTCGCTTCTGATTGCACACATCGAAGCTATAGGTACTGATGCCGCCATACCTACCCGTGAGATATGGCGAAAAATGCTCTTTTCTGCTGCCTGTGAAGCTTACCGCCTTGCCTGCGGGCAGGAGACATCACGGCAGATGCGAGCTTTTGTTAAAGGGTGGCAGAAACTTACATCAAAGAAAAACGAGCGTAAATCGGATTCACCAGAAACCAAGGAGGTAAAATATGAGTCGACTACTCGAAAAACTCCGCAAGTACAAAGATGACCGGGGAATGATGGCCAACCTTCGATGCGTACTTGTGAAAAATAAAAGGCACCGTGCCTGGCCAGCATTGAATCGTTTGGGGGTGGAGATCAAAGATGATGATTCGGCATATATTGCCGGGCTCTTCGCCACACATCCTGAAGAGGCATCCATCGGTAATTTCGGCACGACCTGCAAGACGATTGAGCAACTGCGACATAAAAAATCGAGCGATGACAACAAGGTGACGCCGACCGAACGGAGGTTCCAGCATTTGCTCACAGCAGAAAAGGGGCCTGAGTTGCACGGCCGAGTACTGAGGATGGTACTCATGGCAAAATCACAAGAGGTGCGTGTCAATTACGAACGACTGGAAACCGATCTGAAATTTTGGAACGACCGGACCAAAACCGAGTGGGCATCCACTTTTTGGGCTCAAGGCGCCACGCCAATGCCCGAGGAGGTACTATGAGCTGGCTTGCACGTTTAGAAATTGATGCGGAAATCGCCTATAATGAGAAGCTTTCAGACAGCTATGCCTGGCATAAGATGATATGGGAAAGTTTCCCTGATTCACCAGATGCCAAGCGGGAGTTCCTGTGGAGAATCGATCAGATCGAAGGCGCTTTTCGGCTTTGGATTCTTACCCAGAGAAAACCTTCGCGACCCCAATGGTGCCTGTCTGATAGTTTTGCCCTCAAGGAAATTACCCCCTCGTTTCTTTCTCACAGGAACTATGCCTTTGATCTGCGGGCCAATCCCACAAAATGTATTGTTCAACGGGACGCCGATGGAGTTCGAAAGCGTCAAGGCAAACGCATTCCCTTGGTGAAACATGATGAGCTAAGCGCTTGGCTTGCGCGGAAAGGCAACGTGAGGTGTAAGGATAAGGAAACAGGATTAGATGTCCCTGGTGGATTTCAAATTGTAGAAGAAAAACCGCTCGAAATAAGTCCGATGGTGAAAAACCATTTTCGCAAAAAAGGGCAATCTGGCTACCACGGTGGGGTACAATTTCGCGGGATTCTGGAAGTGACTGATTCGGAAAAATTTATCAAAACGTATTATTCTGGTATCGGCAGCGCCAAGAGCTTCGGTTTTGGGCTGCTGTTACTTGCCCCAATCAACCTGTAAATACAACAAAACTATAAGGAGGATAATAATGAAACACATGGAATTGCACATTCTTCAATCCGTCCCTGTTGCCTGCCTCAACCGTGATGATCTCAATTCACCCAAGACGGCAGTCTTCGGCGGCGTCCAGAGGGCGCGAGTATCGAGCCAGTCATGGAAGCGGGAAATTCGCAAGATGGCAAAAGAAATGGATACCTCAATGTTCAATGGAAATCGATCTAGACGCATGGTTTATGAACTATCAAAGAAACTTGTATCCAAAGAAATTTCGAAAAACATTGCTGTAATCATCGCTGAGCAGGTTGCAGGTATCGTTGAAACGTTGGATTCAAAACTCGATACTGACGGTTTCAAAAAGATTAAGACACTGATGTTCTTCTCCGATGCAGAATATGATGCGATTGCAAATGCTGTAACGAGCGACGTTAAGGCATTTGCTGAAAAAGTTATGAATTCCTCAAATGTAATCGAAGCCCTTAAGGAAAAAATGAAAAAACTTGACGGGGAGGAAAAAGAAAACAAACTAGAGGAGGAAAAGAAGAATCTGGAGCAATTGGAAAAGCAATTGAAAAAGGATGAAGCTGCACTATTAAAAGCTTTTGATGATAAATCAATCAGGGCTGCCATAAAATCCGCTCAACTAAAGGATGCCGCTGATATCGCCTTGTTTGGTCGGATGGTTGCCAACGACCCCTCATTGACCGTCGAAGCAGCCTCGATGTTTTCACATGCTCTTTCGACCCACAAAGTTGACAACGAAATAGACTTCTTTGCAGCCGTGGACGATCTACAACCCAAGGAGGAAATCGGTGCTGGCATGACCAGCACGCTGGAGTTCAATTCCGCAACCTACTACCGCTTTGCCGCGCTCAACCTTGATATGCTTGCCGATGCAGAACACCTGGCAAGCATGACTCGTGAAGAGCGACAAAATATAATTCGTACCTTTGTCGAAGCAACGGTCAAGGCCATTCCCAGTGCCCGCAAGAACACCATGAATAGCAATACCCTTCCTGACTATGTGCTTGCCGTTTTAAGGGAAAAAGGGCATCCAATTCAGTTGGCTAATGCCTTTGAGAATCCGATTAAATCTTCTCAGGGGTATGTTGTGGAATCGATAAAGCGGTTGAATGCCGAATATTCGGATCTCAAGGAAACTTGGGGTATTGAAGGATCTGCGAAAATAACAATAAAAAATTCTTTGAAGGATCAACTCAATGGGGGACCAGATAAGAAGCCTGGGGACAAGTCTGAAGTAAATACCATTGATGGACTGGAAGTGGTTTCTTTGAAAGAGCTTATTGAAGAGGTGGTGAAATATGTCATCTGATAAAAGCTTTCTGGCTCTTCGCTTCGAGGGTCCCCTCCAATCTTGGGGATTCGACAGCCAGTACAACCGCCGTAATACCGGCCTGATGCCGACCAAGAGCGCGCTCGCCGGGATATGCTGCGCCGCGTTTGGGTATCCGCGTGGAAGCGACAAAGAACATGAGTTCCTGTCCTCCTTCGGCAAGGTACGAATGACCGCTATCGATATCCCTCGAAGTGTATCCAAAAAGGAACTGCCGGTTCGACGGTTGCAGGACTTCCATACTGTACAGAATACGAGGCGAGCGAGCGGATCAATCAACAAAGATTGCGTCCTAACCTATCGCCAATACCTGACGGATGCAGCCTTTGGCATCCTCTTGGAAGGGGATACGGTTCTTTTAGGTAAAATCGCAACCGCTCTTGCTGATCCGAAGTGGGGCATCTGGCTCGGTCGAAAAACCTGTATTCCGTCAGCTCCAGTGCTTATCGGCCTAAAGGAAAAGCACGGCAATGTGCAGGGCCTCCTGAAAAAAAGTCGAGACGAAGCGCTACGTCTCATCATTGGTGAAAAACCGCTTGAATCATTCACCCATCAGGAGGAGGTTCAGACTTTTACCGAGGGAAGGGACACGCTTCCAGATGTGCCGTTGTCATTTGCCACAGAGAAGAGGTTATTCTCGCCGAGAAGAGTTAATACTTGGCAAGGGAGAGGAGCGCGTCTGAGGATCGAGGGTTAAAGGCATTCTTTAATCTATTTAATCCTCTTGAAAGCGTGTTGATGTATGGCTTTCACAGGAGCTGGTAAGGCGGATTTTGATTATCACATTAGCCTCCCGAACAGGCATGACATGCAGTGCGAGTTTGAATTGAAATGGATTTGAATTGTAATTGATGTATCGTAACTAAATGAAATTAAAGAATTTTGGGGATTTGCCAATATTGGCATTTTGGCCAAATAGTACAATGAAATTAAAACAAATTATTCCAATATGCTATTAACGCTTTGAAGAATTTTCTTAAACTATTTTTGCCGGGGTTCTTTACTGCAGAGGAAAAGTATGATGACTGAGGAAAAATCACTAGTTACCACCGACAAAATCTACCGGCAGATTCGAGAGGTTCTCATTCAGGCCCGTTCACGGGCACTGCAGGCCGTCAACACCGAAATGGTGGCTTGCTATTGAGAGATTGGTCGGCTGATTATTGAAGAGGAGCAACAGGGTGAGGTGAGGGCTGAATATGGGAAATAGTTGATCCAGGAGCTTTCAAAGAGGCTCACGAATGAGTTTGGCAAAGGCTTTCATCAGCGTAACCTATGGTTTATGAGAACCTTTTTCCTGGCTTATCCGAAAGTGAACGCGCTGCGTCGAGAATTGTCCTGGACCCACTATCGTCTGCTCCTCCGGGTGGAAAGCCCGAATGCCCGCGGTTTTTATGAAGCCGAAGCCGTAAATTCCCGATGGTCAACCCGTGAGCTGGAACGGCAGATCAACTCAATGCTTTTTGAGCGATTGGCACTTTCGCGTGACCGAAAAGGTGTGCAGAGCGAAGCTGTAGTGCGATACACCCTTCCAGAGGAAAACAAACAGATTTTTGCTTCGCGCTATAAACTCTACTTGCCGACTGAGGAAGAACTGGCGGCTGAAATCGTCAGGGAACGCACAACAATCGAGATGGAAAAGCGTTTATCCAGGAGTCTTGATCATGAGCCAGGCTGATTTTGTTCCTTTAAAACCCATCCCCATCAAGGATCGGCTATCTATGATCTTTGTCTACTATGGTAGGATCGATGTGAAGGATGGCGCCTTTGTGGTAGTGGATGAAGTAAACGGGGAGCGGAAGCATATCCCCGTTGGGTCGGTGGCTTCGATTATGCTTGAGCCGGGAACTCGAATTAGCCACGCTGCTGTTAGGCTTGCCGCTATCACCGGTACGTTACTCATCTGGGTGGGCGAAGCAGGCGTGCGCCTATACTCCTCGGGCCAGCCGGGCGGGGCGCGTTCGGACAAGCTGCTCTATCAGGCCAAGCTTGCCCTGGATGAAAACCTGCGGCTTAAAGTGGTACGCAAGATGTTTGAGATGCGTTTTGGCGAGAAACCGCCGGAACGCCGGAGCGTTGACCAACTGCGTGGTATCGAGGGCATCAGAGTAAAGAAGCTCTATGAATTAATGGCCAGACAGTACCATGTGAAGTGGCGAGGCCGGAGGTACGATCCAAGGGATTGGTCGGCAGGTGATATAGCCAATAAATGTGTCAGTGCCGCTACTTCCTGTCTGTATGGCGTAACAGAAGCCGCAATTTTAGCAGCCGGCTATGCACCTGCGGTTGGGTTTCTGCACAGCGGAAAACCGCTTTCCTTTGTTTACGACATCGCGGATATCTTTAAGTTTGAAACTGTAGTACCGGTGGCCTTTAAGGTCGCTGCTAAAAACCCGGCCCAACCCGACCATGCAGTACGTATTGCTTGCCGGGACGTTTTTAGGGAAACGCGCCTTCTTAAAAGGATTATTCCCGGTATCGAAGAGGTCCTTTCCGCTGGAGGAATAGAACCACCTCCACCACCGAAAGATGCGCAGCCGCCGGCTATACCCGAGCCGGAAAAACTTGGCGACGAGGGTCATAGGAGTAAATAAAATGAGCGTGATGGTTGTAGTAACGGAAAATGTACCTCCCAGGCTGCGCGGTAGATTGGCTGTGTGGCTCTTAGAAATTCGTGCGGGTGTATATGTAGGTGATGTTTCCAAGCGCATACGGGAGATGATTTGGGAACAAATAACTATACTGGCCGAAACCGGAAACGTGGCCATGGCGTGGGGCACTAATACCGAATCCGGCTTCGATTTTCAAACCTTCGGCGAAAATCGCCGAGTCCCGATAGAGTATGACGGACTGCGTCTGGTTTCATTTATGCCTCCAGAGCAAGAGGAAGATATGGGAGGCACCGATCTTTGACAATTGAAATGTTGTGCGCGGGAACAATGAAATATATTGGTAAAAAATTGAGCACCAAAAAATCTTCCTGAATTCAGCCGGTTCCAGGAAGCGAGTTCCCCACATGCGTGGGGATGAACCGGAAACGTACAGCTATGAATTGAAAGAAACGGAGAGTTCCCCACATGCGTGGGGATGAACCGTGTTTGCTCAATACCAGTTCAGACATCATTCCGAGTTCCCCACATGCGTGGGGATGAACCGTAATAATATGAGCCGTTAGAATCCATTTATTCGAGTTCCCCACATGCGTGGGGATGAACCGTTGATTATCTCCTTATAAGATTTAACGCTTAGGAGTTCCCCACATGCGTGGGGATGAACCGGGACAGAGGAACCCAGGGGTCCGCTTATCCCCGAGTTCCCCACATGCGTGGGGATGAACCGGTGTGGAACCATAGCCCCGATGGGTTCAACTGGAGTTCCCCACATGCGTGGGGATGAACCGTTAATAATCTTACCTTGTCCTTCGTAAATTAGGAGTTCCCCACATGCGTGGGGATGAACCGGTGACTTCGATACCGAAAAGTGCAATAAGGGAGAGTTCCCCACATGCGTGGGGATGAACCGTGTGGACTGGATATCCTGAAGACGAAAAAGAAGAGTTCCCCACATGCGTGGGGATGAACCGGAGATAATTTTTTATAGCTGGCCTGGCTATACGAGTTCCCCACATGCGTGGGGATGAACCGCACGGCAACCGGCATGATGAGCTGCGCCAGGAGGAGTTCCCCACATGCGTGGGGATGAACCGCTCCTCCATCCGTTTCTCATTATGTTTGATACGAGTTCCCCACATGCGTGGGGATGAACCGGCGGGAAATGTTATGGGAAACAGAGAGCACAGGAGTTCCCCACATGCGTGGGGATGAACCGAAATGGTTCGCCAAGAAGGCAGCACTGTACGCGAGTTCCCCACATGCGTGGGGATGAACCGGGTGGGAAATTCATGATGGGCAAACTGACACCGAGTTCCCCACATGCGTGGGGATGAACCGCCGTAGTAAATAATACGCATGATTGCCGTCAAGAGTTCCCCACATGCGTGGGGATGAACCGTCGTCTACATGCTCCTTGATGGTTTCCGCTACGAGTTCCCCACATGCGTGGGGATGAACCGCCAGGACCGGATGTTCGAGGTCGCCTATTTCAGAGTTCCCCACATGCGTGGGGATGAACCGACGATGGAGATTATCCGGGATGACCGGAACAAGAGTTCCCCACATGCGTGGGGATGAACCGAGAACCTTAAATTGATGGCAGACATGACCGAGGAGTTCCCCACATGCGTGGGGATGAACCGCTCATTTAGCAGGCCATACTTTCTCTTAAATAGAGTTCCCCACATGCGTGGGGATGAACCGCCCTCTCAGGTTAGCGAGGGTGCCCCACAGTCGAGTTCCCCACATGCGTGGGGATGAACCGGACCCGGAGGCGGAGCTCACTGACGAGGAAGCGAGTTCCCCACATGCGTGGGGATGAACCGATCGGGGATCCGAAGACGGCCTCGATGGTGAGGAGTTCCCCACATGCGTGGGGATGAACCGGCGGGCGAGCAGAACACCGGACTTATTGCAGGGAGTTCCCCACATGCGTGGGGATGAACCGCATATCGGCGTATATGTGCGTATGGGTGAGATGAGTTCCCCACATGCGTGGGGATGAACCGTCGTCTTTGTCGTTGATATGTATCTCGATGAAGAGTTCCCCACATGCGTGGGGATGAACCGTTGATCATACTGTTTGCGTAACTTAGCTGTGCGAGTTCCCCACATGCGTGGGGATGAACCGATATTCGTGGATACTTCGGTGCCCTCAGAGCAGAGTTCCCCACATGCGTGGGGATGAACCGGAATTCTACCGTACACGAGCCGATAGAGCTGAGAGTTCCCCACATGCGTGGGGATGAACCGCCATACTCTCTCTGATTACGAGAAGCAGATGTGAGTTCCCCACATGCGTGGGGATGAACCGGTTTATTTTTGTTTACGGGATGATAACTACAGGAGTTCCCCACATGCGTGGGGATGAACCGTAGGCTAAAATGAAAAGAAAAGCTGTGAGATAGAGTTCCCCACATGCGTGGGGATGAACCGGCCTTGTAGCGGATATCATGGGCCTTCATGCGGAGTTCCCCACATGCGTGGGGATGAACCGTATGGTTTCATATTCTCGTATCAAAGCGAGAAGAGTTCCCCACATGCGTGGGGATGAACCGGCCATGATTCATATTACTTAGATTTACAGGCAGAGTTCCCCACATGCGTGGGGATGAACCGCATTAGGATTGGCAGGATCTATGTCATAGAGTGAGTTCCCCACATGCGTGGGGATGAACCGTTTTGGAATACATTAAATCGCTGTGAATTTGAGAGTTCCCCACATGCGTGGGGATGAACCTCGAACTGACAGGGCCAGGGTATGAACCCTAGGAGTTCCCCACATGCGTGGGGATGAACCGGTGATGGGGACCAGGGTGGCCGGGATCGTGGGGAGTTCCCCACATGCGTGGGGATGAACCGGGGATGGGGACCAGGGTGGCCGGGATCGTGGGGAGTTCCCCACATGCGTGGGGATGAACCGAGAATGGAATCGTATAATCGTAATGGTCGACCGAGTTCCCCACATGCGTGGGGATGAACCGCGTGTGTTTTTCCTCTCTTTATCCTCTCTAAAGAGTTCCCCACATGCGTGGGGATGAACCGTAATTGATGATCCAGACGCCCCGTTTGGCCGTGAGTTCCCCACATGCGTGGGGATGAACCGGCGGAGAAGTCACACACATATGCACAGATTCAGAGTTCCCCACATGCGTGGGGATGAACCGTCAGACCGTTAAACTTTCATGAGAGCGTAGCGGAGTTCCCCACATGCGTGGGGATGAACCGGGGCTTCCTGGTCTTTTCTCACCTTCTGCATAGAGTTCCCCACATGCGTGGGGATGAACCGTGCGTCCCTCCAATTCTCCTCTTGCATTGCTAGAGTTCCCCACATGCGTGGGGATGAACCGATATCAGAAAATTCAGGCTTGAACCGTATGAAGAGTTCCCCACATGCGTGGGGATGAACCGCTCGTCCTGTTTGCGCTCGTCAGGCCCTGCCCGAGTTCCCCACATGCGTGGGGATGAACCGCCCTCCGATTTGCTGGCAGCATCGAGAAACGAGAGTTCCCCACATGCGTGGGGATGAACCGCAGGAAGCGCGGCCCAGACAGGCCGGCGCGAAGAGTTCCCCACATGCGTGGGGATGAACCGCTCGAGCACGGCATCCTCCTCTACGGCACGGAGAGTTCCCCACATGCGTGGGGATGAACCGTCGAGCTCGAGCTGCACGCCCTTGGAATTCCCGAGTTCCCCACATGCGTGGGGATGAACCGGTGATAAATTGCACGAGGAGATGGAGCGCGCCGAGTTCCCCACATGCGTGGGGATGAACCGCTATACCGATACCTGGGAAATAGGGCGTGTTGGAGTTCCCCACATGCGTGGGGATGAACCGCGGCCTCGACAATGCTGGGTGCCCCCTCGTCCGAGTTCCCCACATGCGTGGGGATGAACCGTTGCACCTGAAACCAGGATGTCACGTCATAAGGAGTTCCCCACATGCGTGGGGATGAACCGTATTGATTCATCAATGTGCTCAAACAATGCCGGAGTTCCCCACATGCGTGGGGATGAACCGATTGTTTCGACACCTTTGGTTATATCTTTCATGAGTTCCCCACATGCGTGGGGATGAACCGGAGAAACACCCGAAATCATTGAGGCGGAATTAGAGTTCCCCACATGCGTGGGGATGAACCGATCTTCTTGAACTGCTCCTCGCTCGCATAGCGGAGTTCCCCACATGCGTGGGGATGAACCGGCAGTCGAGGCCTCCGGGCCGGATGGGGGCGCGAGTTCCCCACATGCGTGGGGATGAACCGAATACGGCGTGCTGGAGCGCGGAACTGAGCCAGAGTTCCCCACATGCGTGGGGATGAACCGCTCATGGAAAAATCCCGGCAGATCGGCATCTCGAGTTCCCCACATGCGTGGGGATGAACCGCGTGACGGTGTGGAGCGAAAAGCCGCGCGGGTGAGTTCCCCACATGCGTGGGGATGAACCGCCTATACTCCTCAGGTTTTTCACCGCTTACTAGAGTTCCCCACATGCGTGGGGATGAACCGCTCCTTGCAGAGTCAGGCGTCAAAATAGAGGAGAGTTCCCCACATGCGTGGGGATGAACCGGCGTATATCAAACCCCAGTTAATCACCGTTGAGAGTTCCCCACATGCGTGGGGATGAACCGGCATTCCCCGCCTTATAGGATTAAATGCGATAGAGTTCCCCACATGCGTGGGGATGAACCGCCCGGAGAGGGAATCCCGTGTGACTCTCAAATGAGTTCCCCACATGCGTGGGGATGAACCGATCTGCCAGGCGAACCCACGCGCAATATGTGTGAGTTCCCCACATGCGTGGGGATGAACCGTGTTGGGGGTTGCGTAAATGAGCAATCGGCCCGAGTTCCCCACATGCGTGGGGATGAACCGCATGATACTTATGCAGGCTGAAATTCAAAAGAGAGTTCCCCACATGCGTGGGGATGAACCGCTCCCGTTTCAGATGTCTCCCGAATTGCCGCCGAGTTCCCCACATGCGTGGGGATGAACCGATAATTGTTGTTGCCTCTCGGCATGGTGCCGTGAGTTCCCCACATGCGTGGGGATGAACCGTTTTTTCAGGGTCCCTGCAAGGCCCTCCTGGGGAGTTCCCCACATGCGTGGGGATGAACCGGTTACGATGTGGGGAAGAGGAAAAGAAAAGGTGAGTTCCCCACATGCGTGGGGATGAACCGTATTTGGTATTGAGCAGGAAAGGTATGCGGAAGAGTTCCCCACATGCGTGGGGATGAACCGGTCCCGATCTTCTTTGCATGTTCGTATTTGGCGAGTTCCCCACATGCGTGGGGATGAACCGATATACACGTCCCGGTCCTTGGCCTTCTGGGTGAGTTCCCCACATGCGTGGGGATGAACCGGAGGCGGACGCCGGCAACGTGCAGCGGCAGGCGAGTTCCCCACATGCGTGGGGATGAACCGGATTCAAGGTCTTCGTGGCCAAGGCCCCGGTGGAGTTCCCCACATGCGTGGGGATGAACCGGATTCAAGGTCTTCGTGGCCAAGGCCCCGGTGGAGTTCCCCACATGCGTGGGGATGAACCGAGTTACGAGATGACCATCGAGGTCGACCGGGAGAGTTCACCACATGCGTGGGGATGAACCGGATCTTGATCTGGATTCGATTATTAACACGGCGAGTTCCCCACATGCGTGGGGATGAACCGCCACCGGCACGCAGGGCACGGCCCGGTGCGAGGAGTTCCCCACATGCGTGGGGATGAACCGGGGTATGTCGAACCTATCGTTATCTTCGGGCAGAGTTCCCCACATGCGTGGGGATGAACCGGCCGCGGATTTCATCATCCTCACCACACTCTCGAGTTCCCCACATGCGTGGGGATGAACCGCCTGCTCTCGTTCCCGCCGGTGCCCAGGTTATGAGTTCCCCACATGCGTGGGGATGAACCGGATATCATCCTTGGTCCAGCCCGCGAGCGCGGGAGTTCCCCACATGCGTGGGGATGAACCGAGCGTGGACGTGATGCGGATCGCCCGCAGGATGAGTTCCCCACATGCGTGGGGATGAACCGTTATTGGGTGGCAGAGGGTTTGTCACTAAAAAGAGTTCCCCACATGCGTGGGGATGAACCGGATCTTGATTGCACTGGTGCAATGCATCAAGCGAGTTCCCCACATGCGTGGGGATGAACCGCGGGGCTCTCTCCGCCTCGGCGTTTCCGCTGCTGAGTTCCCCACATGCGTGGGGATGAACCGGAAAAACCTATGCCGGCGTCGCCGGGCTTATCGAGTTCCCCACATGCGTGGGGATGAACCGCCGAGACTGTGAGATTGGCCGAGGAACGAAAGGAGTTCCCCACATGCGTGGGGATGAACCGGTTGCGCCCTTGACGCCGTTTCCTGGAGCCGTGAGTTCCCCACATGCGTGGGGATGAACCGATTCTGGCCTGGGGCAAGGCGGAGCTGGAGCGGAGTTCCCCACATGCGTGGGGATGAACCGAGGATGCGCGATGTGTTTGGAGTTGAGTAAGCGAGTTCCCCACATGCGTGGGGATGAACCGAAATACTGGCTAACACCGCCTGATCTAATGCAGAGTTCCCCACATGCGTGGGGATGAACCGGGAGGCCTCTATTATGGGAGATGCATCCACAGGAGTTCCCCACATGCGTGGGGATGAACCGCCGATCCAGGCGCGGGGGATGTGCATGCCTTGGAGTTCCTCACATGCGTGGGGATGAACCGGCTCTGGTCGTCTCCCGGTCGAAACCCTTGACGAGTTCCCCACATGCGTGGGGATGAACCGGGTCCTACTCGTTTCAGTGAGGGTGTCTACCTGAGTTCCCCACATGCGTGGGGATGAACCGTTTTTGCATCATATCAAATTCCTCCCTGTTAAGAGTTCCCCACATGCGTGGGGATGAACCGTATTCCTCCGAGCCCCACGTCGTCGATCCCAGGAGTTCCCCACATGCGTGGGGATGAACCGCGGGGCTTACAGCGGCGAAGCCGCGTTATCTAGAGTTCCCCACATGCGTGGGGATGAACCGTGCACGGGGTGCAGCAAGGGCGAGGCGTTGGCGAGTTCCCCACATGCGTGGGGATGAACCGGCCGGGCACGCGGCCAGGTCCGGGATTTACCGGAGTTCCCCACATGCGTGGGGATGAACCGCCCATAGATTTTCGCCTTTTTCTTTGCTGCCTGAGTTCCCCACATGCGTGGGGATGAACCGGAAAATGAAACGGGGAAACGGGGAAACGGAGAGAGTTCCCCACATGCGTGGGGATGAACCGTTGTGTAATAGTCCTTAAGGAGCATAATGTTAGAGTTCCCCACATGCGTGGGGATGAACCGAATAGGATTGCAACAACATCGCCTTGGATCCCGAGTTCCCCACATGCGTGGGGATGAACCGAACACCCAGGCCGCCCCTGCGAACACCTCGCAGAGTTCCCCACATGCGTGGGGATGAACCGACAAAGGAGGGAGGAACGATAAAACCGGATAGGAGTTCCCCACATGCGTGGGGATGAACCGCGAATAAACAAAAATGGCCTTATGAAATGATTGAGTTCCCCACATGCGTGGGGATGAACCGCGAACAGAAAAATTTCGACGACATGAGCGATTGAGTTCCCCACATGCGTGGGGATGAACCGGCGGCGATGCGAGCGGAGATTCGGGTTGGGCTGAGTTCCCCACATGCGTGGGGATGAACCGCCCTCAAGCACTCGCCCGGGTGAGCAGCGGGCGGGGACACTCCATGATACGAATAGCTTTCGGGAAAAGGCCTTTGTTGCTTCCCGGCTGCTCAACCCGATTGTTGGCCGGCGATTTTCTCCCAAAATTGACGTGGTGAGATGATCTCGAGATTGTAAATCGAACCAAGAGCCGGCACCTTGTTGTCTCCGGTGACCAACAGTTATGCCCTGCCACTTCTGCCCCGCCAGCCAAGGCGCTGGCCGGTATCAGCAAATCGTCATGATCCCGAATAGGTACTTCCGGCGAATCTAATGGCTTGGGCAAAATTGTGTCTTGTTTGAGGATTTCGTGAATCGCGGATATTATATAGAGAAATATTAGAGGATTTAGCTTGATGAATGAGTTTTTTGTCTTGAAAAGCCTGGAGCCATGCACTAATTCTAAGTGCACAAAAACGTTAAGCGACACATAATTCATAGATACAGTTTAATCACCCAGTTTTGGAGAAAGGACTGCGTTGGGGACTATGCCAACTTTTAACAGTGAGAGTTTAGAGCCGCTTTTCCACCCTTCTTCCATTGCGCTTGCCGGGATTACGGTAGATAATCCTCAGCATTGGACGAGGACTTTTTTAGACTCGCTCCTCGAATTTCAATTTGAAGGCCCG
>Ga0315547_1001172_pt1 | contig 21592 bp, 16 predicted proteins | sample SalMarSW160240MG_2_FD_202542 | JGI IMG/M metagenome (GOLD analysis project Ga0315547, IMG submission 202542) | Salt marsh sediment microbial communities from the Plum Island Ecosystem LTER, Massachusetts, United States - Salt Marsh Sediment SW1601-240 ...
CCTGTCCTGGCAAATGTCGCAGTGATTGGAGCAAGCGGAGAAAATACAGAGTCATTTCATCCGGGGAAACAAGTTACTGCTGAATCAGCAATCTCAACACCTGTTTCAAAGGCTTCCATTGAGCACCCCCCCTCCGCTGGCGGAACGGAAATTGCTGATCATCCGTCTGTAGATCTTAGAATCAGAATATCTCCCCGGGCTAAACACATGGCTGAGAAAACAGGTCTTAACTACAAGGAGCTAACAGGATCAGGTCCACAGGGGAGAATCATTGTCAGAGACATTGAAAGAGCATTGGAAGGAACAGCGGTTCAGGAAGCCGGAGCAGCTAAGCCAGGTTATGAATATACTGAACAACCGTTAACAAATGTCCGAAGGCTGATAGCAAGATCAATGCATTCATCCCTGCAGAATTCAGCCCAGCTTACCCATCACATGAGTGCTGATGTGCGTCAATTGCTGGAAGCAAGAAAAAAAATAAAAGATAATCTGGCTAATGGAACCGGAAAACAGGATATAACCCTTAATGATATGATATGCTGGTGTGTGATCAGAGCATTACAGAAATTCCCTGATGCCAACAGCCATTTCCTTGATGACAGAATAAGAACATTTCACAGAGTACATCTCGGTATTGCTGTAGATACCCCACGAGGCCTTATGGTTCCGGCCATAAAGAATGCTGACGGAATGGATCTCCCAACACTGTCCGAAGAACTCAGATCAGTTGCTGAAGCCTGCAGGAAAGGAAATATAGATCCCGAACTTATTCAAAGCACAGCAGCCTCCTTCACCATTTCAAACCTTGGGAGTTATGGAGTGGAAATGTTTACACCGGTGATAAATCTTCCACAGAGTGCAATTCTGGGTGTATGTACCATCATAAACAGACCTGCTGATATGGGAAACAATATTTTCGGATTTGTCCCATATATAGGTTTGTCTCTTACCTATGACCACAGAGCCATAGATGGAGGACCGGCCACACTCTTCCTTAAAGAAATTAAAAAACAGATCGAGAAGTTTGAAATGTAACACCATATTTCACAGGACAAGCAACCAGACAAAATATTAACATATGCCAAAGATACAGAACATTGATCCGAAAATTGTACGAAAACCTCTATTTATTGAATTCGGGAAAATACCTGTAAATCAATATAATAAGTCTATCGAAGAGGAGAAGGATAATTTCACTGATAAGGACCTTATCAGGATTTACCATGATATGGTTGTTATCAGGGAATTTGAGAGTATGCTTAACCTGATCAAGACAACCAATGAATATCATGGTATAGCCTATAATCATCCCGGACCAGCCCACCTGTCAATCGGGCAGGAAGCTTCAGCCGTTGGTATGGCCTATACACTTGATGTAAATGATTTTATTTTGGGTTCTCACCGCAGCCATGGAGAGATTCTTGCCAAAGGATTATCAGCCATCCATAAACTGGAGGAGGACATGCTTTTTTCCATTATGAAAAATTACTTTAATGGTACAGCATTACAGGTAGTTGAAAAGGGATTTCACGGGGATATTCATGAGCTGGCTGTTCATTTTCTATTGTATGGTGCCCTGGCTGAGATATTTGCACGCGAAAACGGATTTAACAAAGGTCTGGGTGGATCAATGCACGCATTCTTCACACCTTTCGGCATTTATCCAAATAATGCAATTGTGGGTGGATCAGGCGATATTTCGGTTGGTGCCGCACTTTATAAAAAGATCAACCGTAAACCCGGGATAGTGGTTTGTAATATTGGTGATGCTTCGATGGGATGTGGACCTGTATGGGAAGGTATTTGCTTTTCAACAATGGACCAGTACAAAACATTGTGGGAAGGTGAATACAAAGGCGGGCTGCCGCTGATCTTTAACTTTATGAACAATCTGTACGGAATGGGTGGTCAGACTATGGGTGAAACCATGGGTTTTGGAATCCTGGCACGTGTCGGAGCCGGTGTTAATCCCGAGATGATGCATGCCGAGCGGATTGACGGTTATAATCCTCTTGCAGTTATCGATGCTTTCTTCCGCAAGAAACAAATTCTCAGCGAGAAAAAGGGTCCTGTCTTACTTGATACACTTACCTACCGAATAAGCGGGCACTCTCCTTCGGACGCATCATCATACAGGTCTAAGGAAGAGATAGAAGCCTGGCAACAGGAGGACTCAATAATAACCTACGGAAATTCTCTGATTCAAGCCGGAATAACTGATTCCGGACAGCTTGAGGAAATAAGGCATGAGGCGACCGAGCTTATAACACATATACTCAGTCTCAGTATTGATGATGAAGTATCCCCCAGAATTGATCTCATAAAAGATCCTGATCGGCTGGGAAGAATGATGTTTTCTAATGGATCAACAGACCGGATGGAGGATGGTGTTCCTGAAGTATTGATGCCGCTGGATGAGAATCCGCGGGTCAGATCACTTAAAACAAAGGAGAGGTTTTTTAAGGACAAAGAGGGCAAACCAGTTTCGAAAGCCAGGCTTTTTCAATTACGCGATGGGATTTTTGAAGCAGTTATCGATCGTTTTTATAAAGACCCCTCACTCGCAGCGTGGGGTGAAGAGAATCGTGACTGGGGCGGGGCCTTTGCTGTTTACCGCGGACTTACCGAATCATTACCCTATCACCGGCTTTTTAATTCACCAATTTCAGAAGGGGCAATTGTTGGAACTGCAATAGGCTACGGAATGTGCGGCGGAAGAACGATTGCAGAAATAATGTACTGCGATTTTCTGGGCCGTTCGGGCGACGAAGTTTTTAATCAGTTACCAAAATGGCAGGCCATGAGTGGTAATATTATCAAAATGCCGGTTGTTATCAGAGTATCAGTTGGTTCAAAATACGGAGCACAACATTCCCAGGACTGGTCCTCACTGGTTGCTCATATACCGGGCCTGAAAGTGATTTTTCCTGCAACACCATATGATTCTAAAGGACTTATGAACAGCGCATTGCAGGGAACCGATCCGGTAATTTTCTTTGAAAGTCAACGAATATATGATGTTGGTGAAATGTTCCATCCAGGTGGCGTTCCTGAAGGCTACTATGAAATACCGATTGGTGAGCCGGATATAAAAAGATCAGGTGAAGATATTACTATTCTTACTATTGGTGCCACTTTATACCAGGTGATAACTGTTGCAGAAATACTTCAACAGGATTATGGATTAAATGCTGAAGTGATAGATGCCCGCACACTTGTTCCGTTTAATTATGAGCCTGTTATTCAATCGGTTAAAAAAACAGGTAGAATAGTCCTCACAAGCGATGCATCATCACGCGGTTCATTTCTTAAAGAGATGGCACAAACAATCACTGAACTTGCTTTTGATGATCTTGATGCCCCGCCTGTTGTTGTCGGTTCCAGAAACTGGATCATTCCGGCTTACGAAATGGAAAAGTTTTTCTTCCCTCAACCCGATTGGATACTCGATGCAATTCATGAACACATACTGCCACTGAAAGGACATAAGACGAGAAATGATTTCACCGGCAGCAGGGCAATTAAGTTAAACCAGGAGGGAGTATAGATCCTTTATTTAATATCTTTACATCGGAAATAAAAGTCTATGGAAAATATTGCAGAAAAGATCAGATCTAAACTGGGTTTTATTATCGACATGGATGGTGTTATTTATCACGGAAACAAACTGCTGGATGGAGTTAACCAGTTTGTTGACTGGTTGGAGGGCAGTGGCAAAAAGTATCTTTTCCTAACCAACTCCAGCGAAAGGACACAAAAGGAACTCCATGAGAAGCTGAAAAGACTGGGTGTAAATGCCGGGGAAGACCATTTTTATACAAGTGCTCTCGCCACAGCCAGTTTCCTTGCCAGCCAGAATCCAAACGGAAGTGCATATGTGATTGGAGATGCAGGGCTTATTCATGCTCTCTACAGTGTAGGTTATACAATTAACAATGTCAATCCCGATTATGTAGTTGTTGGAGATACACATGGATATAATTTTGAAAAGATTGAGCTTGCAGTAAATCTGGTTCTTAAAGGAGCCAGATTAATCGGCGCCAATCCTGATATAAGTGGACCTGTTGAAAACGGGATATCCCCCTCAACAAAGGCACTGATCGCTCCGATTGAAATAGCAACAGGGAAAAAAGCCTACTATGTAGGAAAACCTAATCCCCTTATGATGCGTATCGCTCTTAAAAAGCTGGAAGTACAAAGGGAAGAAGCAATAGTAGTTGGTGACAGGATGGACACAGATATAAGAGCCGGGCTTGAATCTGAAATCGATACACTACTGGTATTAAGTGGTATAACCTCACGACATGAGATTGACAACTTTCCATACCGCCCACATTATGTCCTCAATGGTGTAATTGATCTTGTCCAGTAATCTACCGGATGAAAACCTCCAGAAAATACAAACAGGAACGCAAAGAAGTCGCTCGGTTCATGAGACGGCTGTACTGGAAAAATTTGACTACAACTTCAGGAGGGAATATCAGCTATCGGGTTTCTGAGGATATTATTTTAATAACACCTTCTGCAACAGACAAAGGAAGGATGAGATGGAAAGAAATAAGCATAATGACAATTTCAGGTAAAAACCTCACACCATGGCTCAAACCTTCAATAGAGCATGTACTTCACCTTGGCATATATAAAATAAATAATAAAGTATCAGCTATTATTCACGCTCATCCGGTTTTTGCCTCGTCATTTACAGCAATGAAACACTCAATTGATACAAGTCTCACCGCTGAGGCACGGGCAGTGTGCGGTGTCCCCCGTTTTGTCAGCTATGCCGTTATGGGCTCGCAGGAACTGGCTGAAATTGTTGCAGACAACGCAACCGAAGCAGATATACTTCTGCTGGAAAACCATGGAATTCTGACGACCGGCCAAAATCTACTTCATGCATTCGATAAATTAGAAGTACTGGAGAATGCAGCCGAAATGACTCTGATTGTTACTATTGCAGGAAATAAAAGTGCATTAACCAAATCGCGTATAAACGAAATTGACCGACTATTCCGATGAGTAATTTTCTATCTGACTTCCCGAATAAGGAAGAGCTTCAAAGGAGGCTTCAAGAAATACTTTTCCCGCGGTATCGCGAAGTCAACGGACATATTCATACGCCTTACTCATTCAGTGCATTCCCGGATATGAACACTATTTTCACAATGGCTCTGCAAGAAAATATTGCAGTTCTGGGAATAAACGATTTCTATGTTACCGATGGTTATGATGCTTTCTGTGAAGGAGCACTCCGCAATAATGTCTTTCCGCTCTTTAATATTGAATTTATGGGATTGATGAAAAAAGAGCAGCGCAGAAATATCAGGATCAACGATCCCAACAATCCGGGCAGAATCTACTTCTGTGGTAAAGGTCTTGACTACCCCTTTCATACAGACTGGTGGGACAGAAAACAACTCGACAGGATTGTAAGGGAAAGTCAGAATCAGATTAAGGCGATGATTTCCAGGCTTAACACATTGATTAAACAAATAAATCCTTCTCTTTCATTTACTTATGATACAATTAAAAAGGATTATGCACACGACCTGGTACGTGAGCGCCATCTTGCAAAAGCAGTGAGACTGCTTGCAGAAGTAGAATACAAAGATGATCCTTTGCGGTTTATTGAAACATTGTATGGCGAACAAAAATCCAAAACCGGTTTCTCAAATACATCTGCTCTTGAGAATGAAATACGTTCCAACCTTCTTAAAAGCGGAGGAGCAGCTTTTGTTGAAGAAGATGAAAAAGCATTCCTTCCACTGAGAAAGATCATTCAGATAATTATCAAAGCAGGAGGAATCCCCTGCTACCCCGTTTTGCTTGATGATCCGTCGGGTAATTATACAGAATTTGAAGCTGATCCCGAACAATTATTTGATTCACTTACATCACTTGATGTGGGATGTATAGAACTCATTCCGGGAAGAAACAATTTCGATATTCTGAATAGTTTTGTTGAGTTCTTTCATAATAAGGGATTTTTGGTCATTTTTGGAACTGAACATAATACACCTGAGATGTCACCACTTACCGTAACGGCACGTGGTGCAAAACCTCTCGATGATCACTTAAAGAGTATTACTTGGGAAGCAGCATGTGTAATTGCAGCTCATCAGTACCTGAGAGCAAGGAATGAAGAAGGTTACATTTCGGCTTTCGGACTCCCCAGAACTGGTGAAAGAAAGGAATTTGCAGAATTAGGCCGGTTAGTTATTGAGTACTTCTTAAATATTAAATCCCATGAAGCCGGAAATAAATGATTTAATTGAGATATCTAAGTATTACGGGAATAATAAAGAGTATGTTATTGCCGGTGGTGGCAATACTTCATATAAAGATGACCAAACAATCTGGATCAAGGCAAGTGGAGAGTCACTTGCTGACCTGAGTGAGGAGGGACTGGTCGCACTAAACAGGGAATTACTGCATGAGATCTCGCTTAAAAGTTATTCTGATGATCCGGTTGCAAGGGAAGAAGAGGTTAAAAACGATCTTTTCAGATGTATCAAAGATCCGCTAATAAGCAGGAGGCCGTCAGTAGAAACTTCACTTCATGAATTGATCCAATATAAATTTGTGGTTCACCTGCATCCTTCTCTCATAAATGGTTTACTATGCAGCAGGAATGCAAAACAACTGACCCACCAGCTTTTCGGTGAAAAAGTACTATTTCTACAGTATACCGATCCGGGCTATACACTTTTTAAAAGGCTGGAATCAGAGATCAGGCTTTATCGTGAAAAATTATCAAATGATCCCCAGATTATATTTCTTGAAAATCACGGATCATTTGTCAGTGCTGACTCAACTGAAGAGATCAGAAAAATCTATGAGGATATAATCCGGACTATCGCAGAACAAATAGAACCTTTACCCGAAATTACTCCCCTTCCTTATAATCCTGTACTCCATAAGGTACTCCCTGGCATCAGGATGTTGCTCTCAGAAGAATCACCCAGGATTATAAGATTCAGGAATAATACATTCATTGCCCGTTATTATCAGAACCAGCAGGAATATCATAAAATATCTTTACCGCTCACACCCGACATGATCGTATATTGCAAGACACGATATATGTACATAGAACAATCATTGTCAGCGGAAAGGATCCTTGAATCATTCCGGCAACAATTACCGCGTTTTATCAATGAATACGGGTATCTTCCCAAGGTCATTACAATTAAAGAAATGGGTGTTTTTGCCATTGATAACAGCTCAAATGCTGCAGAGACAGTTTTGGATATATATGAGGATCTTATGAAAATTGTCTATTATTCATCATTGTTTGGTGGCACAAAGTACCTGACTCGCGATCAGGCTGCATTCATTGATCAGTGGGAAGTGGAGAATTACAGGAGAAAAATCAGACAGTCGGTAAGACAGGATGCCAGGCTGAGCAGTAAAATTGCCATAGTAACAGGGAGCGCCCGCGGTTTTGGAGCAGGAATTGCAGAAGCATTATACAAAATGAATCTTAATGTCGTGGTAGCTGATGTTGATGAGGAGGCCGGGACTGAATTCGTTTCACGGCTGATATCAACAAAATCTTCTAATAAAGCACTCTTTGTGAGGACTGATGTATCTGATCCCGCCTCGGTAAGAAATCTTATTATTTCAACAGTCAGCGAATTCGGAGGTCTGGATATAATGATCAGCAATGCAGGTATTCTGAGAGCAGGAGGCCTTGATGAATTGGAACCTGATGCCTTTTCGATGACTACTAATGTCAACTATAGCGGTTATTTCTACTGTGCAAAATATGCCGCGGAAGTAATGAAACTCCAGAACCGGGAAAAACCGGATTATTTTACCGATATTATTCAGATCAACTCAAAATCAGGACTTCGGGGAAGCAACAGAAACTTTGCCTATGCCGGTGCAAAATTCGGTGGAATAGGACTCACACAGTCGTTTGCTCTTGAACTGGCCCCATTCAGAATTAAAGTAAACTCCATATGTCCGGGAAATTATTACGAAGGACCTCTATGGTCCGACCCTAAAAACGGGTTGTTTGTCCAGTATCTGAGAACAGGTAAGGTGCCAGGAGCAAAAACCATCGAAGAAGTCAGACAATATTATGAAGATCAGGTACCTATGAAACGAGGCTGCAGACTTAGTGATGTAATTAAAGCCCTTCTCTATATTATCGATCAGGAGTATGAGACAGGTCAGGCTGTACCGGTTACCGGGGGACAGGTGATGCTGGGGTAATGGCACAGGGCACAGGGCACAGGATAACTTAATAAACACTCCGTGTAACTCCGTACAACTCAGAGAAACTCCATGGTAAAAAAAGACTATGAAAACAAAAGCAGTAAGGATTTATGGTAAAAGAGATCTTCGTCTTGAAGAATTTGAGCTCCCTGAATTAAAAAAAGACGAGATACTCGCACAGGTGATATCGGACAGTATCTGCATGTCGTCTCATAAAGCAGCTCTTCAGGGTGTTGAGCATAAACGTGTTCCTGACGATGTAAGTATACATCCTACGATACTTGGTCATGAGTTTGCAGGAGTAATACTGGAAGTAGGCGATAAGTGGAAACATAAGTTTCGTGAAGGACAAAAATTCTCGATCCAGCCGGCAATGGCTCACATGGGTACTCTTGATGCACCGGGGTATTCATATCGTTTCATAGGAGGTGATGCAACACATATTATTATCCCGGATATAGTTATGGAAGCGGATTGCCTGCTTCCATATGATGGAGAAGCTTATTTCCCCGCGTCACTTTCCGAACCTATGTCATGCATCATTGGTGCTTTCAATGCCAGCTATCATATACCACCAGGTACATATAATCACGAAATGGGTATCCGGGAAGATGGTGAAATGGCTATCCTTGCCGGCGTTGGTCCCATGGGGCTCGGAGCAATTGATTATGCTCTTCACCAGCCCCGCAAACCATCTCTGCTGGTTGTTACCGATATAGATGATAATCGCCTGGCGAGAGCAGCTTGTCTTTTTCCACCTGAAAATGCCCAGGAAGAAGGAATTAAGTTAGTATATGTCAATACCGGAAAGATCGATAATCCTGTTAGGTACTTACGTGATCTGACAGGTGGTAATGGTTTTGATGATGTTTTCGTTTTTGCTCCGGTACGACAGGTAGTTGAGCAGGGTGATGCTATTCTTGGTTTTGACGGATGTCTTAATTTCTTTGCCGGTCCAATCAATCCCGAATTCAGCGCTGAATTTAATTTTTACAATGTACATTATGCTTTCACCCATATAGTCGGAACATCTGGAGGAAATACAGACGATATGCGGGAATCCCTGAGGCTGATGAGCGAAGGTAAAATTAATCCTGCAATAATGATTACGCACATAGGGGGCCTTGATTCAGTAATCGAAACCACCCTTAACCTGCCCCAGATACCTGGTGGCAAGAAACTTATTTATACCAATATATCCATGCCCTTAACCTCTCTGTATAAACTACTCGAAAGAGGGGAAAACGATCCGTTCTATGCCGGATTACATGAGATTGTTGCAAATAATGACTACATCTGGAGTCTCGAAGCCGAAAAGTATCTTCTGGCCGATGCAAAACCTATCTGACCTGAATTGTTAAGAAATACACTGCCGGCAGGCAGTGAAGACACTGGGAACCACGAAGATTTTAAGCTGAAATATACTCTTAATCAATACTATTTATTGATTTTTCACTTCTTTGGCATATTCAGTTGAGATATAGTTTTCATATGACAAACAGACATTTGTGGCAAAATCAACCCCCATGGAGATAACTTCCGACCATTCATCCTCACCCATTGTAACAAGCTGATCCCTGCTGATCTGATTCTTACAGAGAGATGCAATCATCCCTGCATTGAAATTGTCACCTGCTCCTATCGTGCTTACCGGACTGATCCTCTTTACAGGAAACTGTCCGCTGAAATAAGTTGTCCTGACAAAAACTCCTTCTGCATTGGCTGTGTAGACCATGCAATTACAGTAATTCCTGACAACATTCCAGGCTTCGTCTGGAGTCTCTGCTCCGAAGATATTTTTATAATCTTCATCAGAGCCTCTTACCAGACTTGCCATTTGCATATTTTCAATGATCATCGGTTTTAGCCGGTCGAGCTCAGCCAGGTGTGAACTTCTGAAATTAGGATCATAGATTACAGTGGCACCATTATATTTTGCCATACTTACAAAGTCTTTAAATTTCTTCCTGATCTCATCTGTAATGGCATAGATTGAACCACAGAGTATTATATCATCCTTAAAGATCAAGGGTAAGTCAATTTCCAGTCTCCTTTCCGGATATTTATCATAAAATATATAACTCGCATCGTTTTTCTCATCGAGAAAAGCAATAGCCAGTTTGGTATTACCTTCCCTGAAATGATGGACACAGGTAGTGCCGACTCCGTTTTCATTAAGAAATTTATCTATTATTTTGCCTACAACATCATCACCATACTCACTGATAAAAAAGACCGGCAGATTGATCCGTCCCAGTGAAACTGCGCTGTTCAGCATTGACCCACCAGCCTTGGCGGCCTGAGGCTGTCCATCTTTAAAAATTATATCAAAAACTGTCTCTCCTGTAGCATATATTTTTCTCATTGCAGGTAATATTAATGAAGTATATTTGCTTTTGCTAAAATAGGTAATTTTATGTTTATGAAAGCGATGATGCTCACCGGAATCAGGAAGATGGAGATGAGAGATATTCCTGAACCGCAACTTATGAATCCGAATGATGTAAAGATTAAAATGTGTATTGTCGGAATCTGCGGATCGGACATACATTATTACACTAATGGGAGAATAGGTTCCCAGCAGGTTAAATACCCTTTCACTGTGGGACATGAAGGAGCAGGTGTTGTAGTTGAAGTTGGAGATGAAGTAAGAAGGGTAAAGCCGGGTGATACCATTGCAATTGAGCCTTCCATGCCCTGCTGGCAATGTGACCAGTGTCTTGCCGGGCGACATCATACATGCCGCAAACTCAGGTTTTTAGGTTGTCCTGGCCAGGCAGAAGGATGTCTGATGGAATATATCGTGATGCCAGAGGCCAGCTGCTTTCCTCTTGGCGGAAACCTGACACCTGATCATGGGTCAATTTCAGAACCTCTTGCAATCGGAGTTTATTCTGTTAAAAAATCGATCGGTGTTAAAGGTGCTTCAATCGGTATTCTTGGTTTTGGTCCTATAGGCATGAGTGTTCTGCTTGCTGCCATGGAACGGGGAGCAAGCAAGTTTTATGTAACTGATAAGGTGAATGAACGACTTGCAATTGCCCATAAGGAAAATGTCACCTGGACAGGGAATCCTCTCGAAACCGATATTGTTGGAAAATTAAAAGAGCTGGTACCACTGGGTCTTGATATTGTCTATGAATGTTGCGGTCAGCAGGAAGCACTGGATCAGGCTGTTGACATACTGAAACCGGGAGGAATGCTTGTTGTTGTAGGCATTCCTGAATCTGACAGGTGGTCAATGAGTGTTGATACAACACGTCGCAGGGAGATCTCACTGCAATTTATCCGCCGCCAGTTAGATTGTGTTGAACCGGCACTTGAAATGATGATGAGTGGTGCTATAAATATAGCAAACATGGTAACCCATCGCTTTTCATTTGACCGAACTAAAGAGGCTTTCGATCTCGTTGCTGATTACAGGGACGGAGTAATGAAAGCAATGATCGATTTTTAACGAACACCTGCCTTAGCTTCAAATTCTACTTGTTATCAATAAGATTCCTGTACCGCATCAGTGCTTCAATAAAGTAGTAATCTGCATAAGTAAGCGGAACATCCACTTCGCTGTTACCGGGAATGGATCCCACACTGTGTCTCAGAATAAAATTATCATTCTCACCCAATTCTGCCCGGTATGCAGACGATGAGAGGCTTCTTAATTGCCTCTCAGCTACGTGCATGTACCTTTCCCGGGCCGTAGGCTCCACATAACGGCTCAGTTCAATAAGGGCAGATGCCATGATTGCTCCTGCTGATGCATCTCTCTTCGCATCAGGTATCCCCGGAGCATTGAAATCCCAGTAAGGTATCATATCTTCAGGCATATTCGGATGATCAATCATGAAATCAGCAATATGAACAGCCTGTTCAAGATATCTATCGAGCCCGGTTTCGCGATACATAACCACATAGCCGTATAGCCCCCAGCTCTGCCCTCTTGACCACGCAGATTCATCAGCTGCTCCCTGATGCGTCTGCTTTACCTCAATGTTCCCTGTGATAGTATCATATGATACTACATGATAAGAGCTGAAGTCAGGACGAAAATGATTCTTTATTGTTGTATCTGAATGACTTACACATATATTATAATAGCTTGAATCTCCAGATTCATTAAACGCCCACATCAAAAACTCCAGGTTCATCATGTTGTCAATTATTACAGGGCACTGCCATCCCCTTCTGCTGTTCCACGATTGAATACAACCGACAGTGGGCCGGAAACGTGTTGATAAGGATTTTGCTCCGGTAAGAAGTATCTCTTTGTAATTATCGTCACCGGTAAGTCTGAAACCATTGCCAAAACTGCAGTAAAGCATAAATCCCAGATCATGTGTTCCTTTATTATTTTTCTCCTTCTCTATCCTGGAATTAATGCTCACAGCAGACTCCTTTACCTTCTCATCATCTGAGTATTCGTAAAGGTACCATAGACTGCCCGGGAAGAATCCGCTTGTCCACCAGCCTGATCCCGCCGTGACAAGATTGCCTGCTGTATCTATGGTTCTGGGCAGAAGATCAGGTTTTTCCAGGATGACATCTGCCATAAGGCTGTACTGTTTCAGGGAGAAAGCCAGAGATTCATCAATGACCTTTTCAATGGATTTATCCTTCCCGCATGAAGAAAAGATAAAAAAAGAACTGAGGAAGAAAACTGATAATTTATTTTTCATCTGTATATTTTTTAATTTTTAATGGTCAGATGGAATAGCCATGAAGAGAAATATTCATCCCGGTCGGTGTTATTTGTATCATGGCTATTTCATAATAGTTAAAATTAAGCACCTGTTTCAGATAAGTATTAATAAAGCCAAATTATAAAATTCCCCTAAATTATTAATGTCAACTATTCAAATCTTAATAAAATATTTATTGATTATCATAATAATATAATTATAAGCTAATTAGTTATGAATAAGAAAATAGCATTCCTTCTGTTCTGCCTCTTTATCCGTGGTCAGAACGTTGGTTCGATGGGGCATGTTGTAACAGCACAATATATGTTAAATCCAAAAGAAGTGCTATCTTTCACGTATCAGTAATATATGTTTAAGGGCTGAGAGCGATTGAAGGCTTTAATTTAAAATAATGTAACTGGTAAAATGTTTAACTTATAACAATAACGATATGAAAGAGACTCTGAAGAAAATAATCGTAAGCGGGAAAATCAGGGAAAAAGATGAGATTCTTAAATCCCAAAACATTACAGGTCAATCAGATAACAGCCGCCGAAGTTTTCTGAAAAAAGCGGCTCTAGGTGGTATAGCCCTGGGTGGTTTTATGCATTCTTCGATTGAGGATACAATTGCTCAGACAACCTCAAAGGTAAACAGAGCATCCAGTCCCTCAGAGCTTAAAATAACCGATATGCGTTGTGCTGTTGTAGGCAATGTCGGACGGACAGCTATAATCAGGATAGATACCAACCAGGGGATTTACGGACTGGGAGAGGTCAGGGATGGTGCAGATGAGCGGTATGCATTGATGCTCAAAAGCCGTATCCTTGGTCTTAATCCATGCAATGTAGAAATGATATTCAAAATTATACGGCAGTATGGTTATCATGGACGCCAGGGAGGGGGTGTTTGTGCAGTTGAAATGGCACTCTGGGATCTGTGCGGAAAAGCTTACAATGTTCCTGCATGGCAACTGCTTGGCGGAAGATACCGCGATAAGGTAAGGCTCTATGCAGATACACCTGGAGCTAGAGATCCTGTTGCTTTCGCGGAAACAATGAGAAGAAGGGTTGAAATACAGGAATTTACTTGGCTTAAAATGGACCTCGGAATTCATGTGGTCGCTAACCAGCCTGATTCCCTCGTTAATACTAAGTTCTGGAATGGAGCAACGGGTCAGTATGATCTCAGAGATTACATGGGATACGGGAGTACACTCCATCCCTTCACCCAGGTACAGATAACCGACAAAGGACTGGCAGGGATGGCTGAATATGTAGAGCAGGTACGAAATGTAGTAGGTTATGAAATGCCATTGTGTGCAGACCATTTCGGGCATTTTGATATTAATAATTCCATCCGTTTCGGCAGAGCTATGGAAAAGTACAGACTTGCCTGGCTTGAGGATATGGTACCCTGGTTCTACACCGAACAGTGGAGAACTGTATCTGACGCCATCGAAACCCCAACATGCACAGGAGAGGACATCTATATGCTAAAAGGAGGATTCAAACCCCTTCTGGATGCCAGGGCAGTTGATATTATACATCCTGATCTTGCCACATCTGGCGGGCTTCTTGAAACTAAAAGGATAGGAGACTATGCTGAGGAGTCGGGTGTAGCTATGGCCATGCATATGGCAGGAACACCTGTTTGTTTCATGGCCAATGTTCATTGCGCCGCAGCAACACAGAACTTCCTCTCTCTTGAGCATCATAGTGTTGATACACCATGGTGGGAAAGCCTTGTTAAAGTAACTGGTTCACAACCCATGATCACAAAGGGATTTGCAAATGTTCCGCTTGATTCACCGGGTCTGGGGATAGAATTAAATGAAGAGGAGGTTAAAAAGCATCTTCATCCAAGAGCTAAAGGCTTCTTTGAACCGACACCGGAGTGGAACGATAAACGTTCTCACGACAGGCTTTGGAGTTGATCCGATTTGGTTGGGGGCTGTTTTGAAAAACTTTTTAGACAATCCCACGATTATCGTATTACCCGTCCGGAGGTATCACCTTTCATCAGCTGCTCAACCTCGGCTACTGTAACAAGGTTAAAGTCACCATGTATAGTGTGTTTCAGGCATGAAGCGGCAACAGCAAAATTCAAGGCTTTCTGGTCATCACCGGACCAGTTAAGCAGTCCATAGATTAGCCCTGCCATAAACGCATCGCCTCCTCCTACCCTGTCAACAATATGTGTGATCTGGTATACCGGAGCTTCAAAAAGCTTCTTTCCGTCAAAAAGAACTCCCGACCACGTATTATGATCAGCACTTATTGAGCCACGCAATGTAATTATTACTTTCTTTGCCTGTGGAAACAGTTTCTGCAGTTTACTGCAAACCGGTTCATAATCAGCTCCTTTAACTTCACCGCGTGAAACATCTGTGGCATCGCCTTTAATTCCGAAGACTTTTTCTGCATCTTCCTCATTTCCAAGAATAATATCACAGGTTCTAACCAGGTCAGGCATTACCTCGGATGCATTTTTGCCCCACTTCCAGAGGTTTTTTCTGAAATTAAGGTCGCACGAGACAGTTATCCCTTTCTTCCTTGCAACAGTAACAGCTTCGTGACATACCAGGGCAGCACCTTCTGAAATTGCAGGAGTAATACCTGTCCAGTGAAACCACGAGGCACCATCAAAAACACTCTCCCAGTTAATCATCCCTGGCTTGATATCTGCTATTGAAGAATGAGCTCTGTCATAAACAACTTTACTTGACCTGGATACTGATCCAGTTTCAAGAAAATAAATCCCCAGTCTTTCTCCTCCTCTAAGTATATGACTTGTTCCGACACCATATCTCTTCAACTCCATTATGACAGCCTGCCCGAGATCATTCTGCGGAAGACGGGTTACATACTCGGTTATTAAGCCGAAGTATGCAAGTGAAACAGCTACATTAGCTTCACCTCCTCCATAAGAGGCACATAATGACGTTACCTGCGAAAAACGCTGGTGTCCGGGAGTAGCCAATCGCAGCATTATCTCCCCGAACGTTACAATTTTCTTGTTCATAATATTCCTGAGTTATTAATTATTTTTCTCTTCCTTAACCGGTCTGTCACTCCACCAATTGTCAAGAACAGCACCTGTAATATTTCCTGCCAGGTATGTTATAACGGATCCAATTATTAAAAGTGCAGACAGAATTAAAGAAAAACCTGAACAGAGTATTTTTCATGTTTATCGTGGAAGGGATAAAGTTATTTAAATATTAAAAATAACCAAATGGTTTGAAATCCGGAAATTGCATAAAACATTTTAAGCTATTCTTTGTGGAATATGATTTTTTAAATCCCTTTGTTAAAATAAAATTTTGTTTTAATTTTCAGTACCTGAAAAATATAACCAGGGCTTCAATTCTCCAGACATGAGCAGAATTCTCGTTATAGGCAGTTCAAACACCGACATGGTGATCAAAACTAAAAGTTTGCCGGCACCCGGTGAAACGATCCTTGGAGGAAAATTCCTGATGAATCCGGGAGGTAAAGGTGCCAACCAGGCTGTAGCTGCTGCCCGTCTTGGTTGCAAAGTAACATTTGTCACCAAACGTGGAAATGACTTATTTGGCAATCAGACTGTTGGCCTGTTAATGAGAGAAGGTATTGATACCCAGTATATTGTCAAAGATCCCGTACTTCCTTCGGGGGTGGCGTTAATTACTGTCGACTCGAAAGGTGAGAATAGCATCGTAGTAGCTCCCGGATCAAACAGCAACCTGCAACCGGAAGATCTTCCTGCTCATCTCTTCGACTGCAACGAATACAAAATATTACTTCTTCAACTTGAGATACCTTTGCAAACAGTTGAATTTTCTGCTGCCGCAGCAAATGAATGTGGAATGAAAGTAATCCTTAATCCTGCCCCTGCAGAAGCACTTTCTGAAAACCTTCTTAAAAATATCTGGATGGTAACACCTAATGAAATAGAAGCCGAAGAACTGACAGGAATATCAATTAATGATATTCACTCTGCTGAACTGGCCGCCTCAAAACTGATGGAAATGGGTGTAACAAATGTAATCATAACCCTGGGGGAAGCAGGCGCCTATTTGAAATCCGGAGAAGTATCGGAGCTTATACCTACGATAAAGGTAAATGCTGTTGATACAACAGCAGCCGGTGACGTTTTTAATGGTGCACTGGCAGTTGCACTTGCCGAGGAAAGAGACCTTAAGGATGCAGTTGCTTTTGCAAACAAGGTGGCCGCGGTATCTGTAACCCGCCTTGGAGCACAGGCATCAGCACCTTACAGAAAAGAAATATTGTTGTAGGGAGGTTGCATCCAAAGTCCCTGCGATGAATTTAATAATAAAAACACTTTAAAGATTTTCTTAATGAAAAAATCATCTGTTTTATCTTTCTTAATCGTGATGTTACTGCTTTACGGTTGTGGAAATATGTCTAAAGAAAAATCTACCACACCTGTCAAAATAATTTTTGACACCGACCTGGGTCCCGATTACGATGATGTCGGAGCTCTTGCGTTTCTTCATGCAATGGCCGATAGTGGGAAAGCTGAAATACTGGCAACAGTATCTTCCAATAAACATGAGCTGGTTGCACCATCAATAGATGTTATCAACACATATTTCGGACGGGGTGATTTAACGATCGGTGCACCAAAAAACCAGGGTTTAAGCCGCGGATCATCCCAGCACTGGGCCGACTCAATCGTGGCTACGTATCCTCATAAGATTATTTCAACATCAGAAGTTACTGATGCTGTAACTCTCTATAGAAAAATACTTAATGAACAATCCGATAAAAGTGTAACAATTGTTACCGTTGGTTTTCTGACTAATCTGAATGATCTGCTTCGTTCTCAACCTGATGATATATCCTCATTGAACGGAAAGGAACTCGTCGGGAAAAAAGTAAAGAGGCTTGTTTCAATGGCAGGAAGGTTCCCAAAAGGCAGAGAGTTTAATGTCTTTATGGATTCAACAGCATCAAAGTATGTTTTTGAAAACTGGCCGGGTGAGATCATTTTTACGGGATTTGAAATAGGATGGGAAATACGTACAGGTTTACGACTTATAAATTCTGATATCACAAAAAGTCCTGTGAAAGATGTGTTCCGTATTAGTATTCCCCTCTCTGAAGAGGACAGGTACGGTCGTATGAGCTGGGATGAAACGGCTGTGCTTATTGCTGTTTACGGAACGGAAGGTTTCTTTGAAACAAGGAAGGGAACTATAATTATTAACATAAATGGAAGTAATAGCTGGGAGGACAACCCTGATGGAAAACATTTGTATGTGATGCAGAAAATGCCGGTCAGCGAAATGAGCAAATTCATCGAAGACAGGATGATGCATATTCCGGTAATAAAAAACATAAAATAATTTGGCATAGTCATGAAAAAAGTAATTATTCTATTTTCTTTTTCAGCAATTATTCTTACTGTTCTTTCATGCAAGAACAAATCAGATGAATTCAGAACAATAAAAGCTGAAGTTTTAAAAGACAAGATTGCCGGTGGCTGGGCAGGTAAGATGATTGGCGTAACTTATGGTGCTCCTACAGAATTCCGTGCAAGGCAGGAGATATATGAAGACTCAATAAGATGGACACCCGACGATATTACGGGCAGTATCTGGCAGGACGATCTTTATGTTCAACTCACTTTTCTTATGTCGATGGACAAATATGGAATTGATGCTCCCGCAAAACAGTTCCAGGAGATGTTTGCTAAGGCTGGTTATTCCCTATGGCATGCAAATATGCAGGCGCGTAAGAATTATTTCGATAGTATATTTGCCCCTCTGTCGGGTACTCCTGAATACAATCTCCATGCCGATGATATTGATTTTCAGATAGAAGCTGATTATATCGGTTTCATGTGTCCCGGCATGCCCCAGACAGCTGTTAAGATCTCGGATAAAATAGGACATATTATGAATTACGGGGATGGTGTTTATGGTGGAGTATTTGTTGCTGCTTTATACTCAGAGGCCTATTTTGAATCAGACATTCTCAGGATTATTGAAACAGCTTTAAAATCACTTCCGGCAGAAAGTGATTATTATAAGATAATCAGAGATGTTATTCTGCTTCACAACCACTATCCATCAGACTGGAGGGCTGCCTGGCAGGAGTTGGAAAACAAATGGGGAGATGTCGATATCTGCGGTGCAGGTGATCCCTTTAATATCGATGCAAAGCTAAACGGGGCCTATATTGTAATGGGATTACTTTATGGGGAAGGTGATCCGCTGAAGACACTGGAAATATCAACCAGATGCGGGCAGGATTCAGACTGCAATCCATCAAATGCACTGGCAGTTCTGGGAGTAATTAAGGGATTTAGCGGTTTCCCGGAATATATGAGGGAAGGAGTCGAAGCAATCGGTGATTCAGTTTTTATCAATACTGATTATTCATTTAACAGGGCTGTTGAAAACACATATAATTATGCAGCCAGGTTTGTAACCGAAAATGGAGGTACGGTAAAAGGGAACAGGATCAGGATAATTGCCCAGGAACCTGTCCCTCCGGCAATTGAAGTAGCTTTTCCCAATCTGGTTTTTGACAGTAAAATCACCGTATTTGATAAGGATAAATGGAGGATGAGAGGTGCCTGGCAGGTGCATAAAGTAAGGGCAGGACGTGGTGGTGAACAGAGAGACCAGTCTGTGGTTACGGGGAAAGCCGGTGATGAAATAGAGATTAAATTCACCGGTACAGGCATATCGTTAACAGGTAACTGGTGGAGAGACGGAGGTATAGCAGATGTTTTTATTGATGATCAGCCCCACAGGAGAATTGATACTTACTATTATTTCTCAAGGCAACAGCACTCCAACGTAAGTATATGGCATGCTCTGAACCTTCAACCCGGAGAGCATACGGTGAAACTTGTTGTAAAAGGGGAAAAACGCCCCGAATCTGAAGGTACAAATGTTTACTTAACCGGAGCCATTACCTTCAAAACAGCACCTAAAAAGAATGAAAACTATAAATTCTCTTTCGAAAAATAACTCCAGACTCCCAATTCACAACTTTAAACTTCATAATTATGTTCATTCCACAAAGTTATTCTCTGGCAATCATACTCTGTATTGTAACCATGCTCTGCTGGGGCTCATGGGCTAATACCCAGAAACTTGCAGGAAAATCTTGGCGGTTTGAGCTCTTTTACTGGGATTATGTTCTTGGGATCGTGCTTTTCGCTCTGCTGCTGGGTTTCACACTGGGAAGTACCGGTGAAAACGGCCGATCTTTTATTCCGGATATAGTCCAGGCAGAACCAAGAAATATCTTCAACTCATTTCTGGGTGGTGTAATATTTAATGCTTCCAATATCTTGCTGGTTGCAGCTCTCGCGATTGCAGGTATGGCTGTTGCCTTTCCTGTAGGTGTCGGTATTGCCCTTGCTCTTGGTGTTATTATCAACTATGTATTTGCACCAAAGGGCAATCCAGTGGTATTATTTATTGGATTAGGACTTATTGTAACTGCAATTATTATCGATGCCATGGCATATAAAAAGCATAGTGCTTCGATGCAGAAAGTATCGAGGAAGGGGATTCTTCTTTCAGTTTCTGCCGGTATTCTGATGTCTCTTTTCTACCGCTTTGTTGCAAGTTCAATGATTACCGATTTTGTATCTCCTGAACCAGGAAAACTTACCCCATACTCTGCTGTTTTATTCTTTGCAACCGGAGTTTTGATCAGCAATTTTGTTTTCAACTATATTCTTATGAAAAAGCCTATTGAAGGCGAGTCACTCTCATTCCGGGATTATGCCGGGGGCAGTTTCAGTGTTCATCTGACTGGAATTCTGGGAGGTATTATCTGGAGCACGGGTATGTCGATGAGCATAATTGCCTCAGGGAAAGCAGGATTCGCAATATCCTACGGATTGGGGCAGGGAGCAACTCTGATCGCAGCACTCTGGGGAGTATTTATCTGGAAAGAATTCAGAGGAGCTTCAAGATCGGTTAACACGCTGATCCTGTTTATGTTCATTGCGTATCTGTCCGGATTGGCTTTACTGGTATATGCCGGAACATAGTACTATATCTTACAGGATACTTACTTTTACCTTTCATTTATATGAATGTACTCCTTCCTGCCGAACACGTTTCTAAATGCCGGGCGGATTATCCTTCTTGATGAAAAGGTAAGTTCCTCAATACGGTGTGTACACTATCCGGCAAAGACCTTAACGAAGCCATTTGTTCCGAAAATTTCTTCAGCTCGTCCTTATTGGGAAGATGTCCTGTCAATAAAAGGTACACAGTCTCATCAAAACCGTGCTGGTTCTCATTCTGAAACCCCATGGTGATATCTTCGATATCAATGCCTCTGTAGTATAATTTACCCTGAATAGGAACAACCTTACCATCCTCTTTCTTATAGCCCACAACATCTCCGATATTAGTTAATCCAACCAGAGAATCAAGTTAACTTATTAGCATTTCTGATAATATTTAAAGCGCTTCCTGCTTTAAACCATTTAATCTGTGTCTCATTATACGAATGGGTTACAGGGAACTCTTCGATAGTACCGTCATCATGATTCAATCTTACAATTAACTGACTGCCTGGTGAAAACTTATTCAATCCCAGAATGTCAATTCTGTCACGTTCTTTAATCTTATAAAAGTCATTATTATCTGCAAATGTCACTGTTAATACACCCTGTTTCTTAAGGTTTGTCTCATGTATCCTGGC
>Ga0315547_1001174_pt1 | contig 21550 bp, 20 predicted proteins | sample SalMarSW160240MG_2_FD_202542 | JGI IMG/M metagenome (GOLD analysis project Ga0315547, IMG submission 202542) | Salt marsh sediment microbial communities from the Plum Island Ecosystem LTER, Massachusetts, United States - Salt Marsh Sediment SW1601-240 ...
AAGACAGCCGATCAGGGCAAGGAAAAACATGTGCCTGTCATAGAGAAGCTCAATGGCGGCATAAAGGTTAAAATCGGCAGCATCCCGCATCCGATGGAAGAGAAACACTATATCGAGTGGATCGAGGTTATCGCTGATGGTAAAGCGTATAGACAATTTCTTAATCCCGGCGAAGCACCTGAAGCAGTGTTCAATATAACCGCAGAGAAAGTAACGGCTCGGGAACATTGTAACGTTCATGGACTTTGGGAGGGTAAATAACTATGATCACAAAAAAGATGGAAAAGGCGCTGAACGACCAGATAAACGCAGAGTTGTACTCGGCTTATCTCTACCTTTCGATGTCGGCTTATTTCGAAGCCGGGAATTTGCCGGGCTTGGCGAAATGGATGCGGATTCAGTGGCAGGAAGAAGTGATGCACGGGTTGAAGATTTATGATTATGTCAACGAACGCGGCGGCAGAGTTACATTAAAGTCAATAGATGAGCCACCGGCTAAATGGAAATCGCCGTTGGATGTTTTCCAGGCAACTTATAAGCACGAGCAGGTTGTCACCGGGCGTATCAGCGACCTTGTGACTCAGGCAGTTGCTGAAAAAGACCACGCGACGAACGCATTTTTGCAGTGGTTTGTCACAGAGCAGGTTGAGGAAGAAAAAAGCGCCGACGAAATCGTCCAGAAGCTCAAACGCATATCGGATGCTCCCGGCGGGCTGTATATGCTTGACAAAGAGCTTAGTCAGCGACAATCTGGATAACAATTAAAAAATCAAAATGCTTTGTAGAAAAGACTCACTGTCATTTCGACCGAAGCGTCCCCAAGGGACGCGAAGTGGAGAAATCTGCATACAAAGCAGATTCCTCGACTCGCCTTCGGCTCGCTCGGAATGACAAGTAATGTGTTTTCTACAAAGCAAAATCAAAATGAAAAATGCAAAATAAAGGAAGTTATCCCGACTTGTCGGGATTCCACAAGTTTGATTTTTGAATTTTGATATTTAATTTTTAATCAAGGAGCTTGATAATGGGAGTTACTTTGAATGCAGATGAAATTTTCGAAATAGCAGAACAGATTGAAAAAAATGGAGCCAAATTTTACCGTGCCGCAGCACAGAAGTTCTCAGAAGTAAAGCAGTTGATGCTTGAGCTTGCAGATATGGAGGATGAGCACCTGATTATTTTTCAAAACATGCGAGCACAACTTACCAGCAAAGAGCAGCAGCCGGATGTCTTCGACCCAGAGGGCCAGGCGCAGATGTACCTTCGGGCTTTGGCGGATGGACACATCTTTGACATAAAAGCCGACCCCGCTGAAAAACTGTCAGGCATAAAAAATCCTCATGGCGTTTTGAAAATGGCTCTCGGTATTGAGAGAGACTCCATCGCGTATTATGTCGGTTTGAAGGAATATATCCCACCGAAGGCTGGTAGGGACAAGGTCGAGGATATTATCAAAGAAGAAATGAAGCATATCATCGTTTTAAGTGAGAAAATGGCTGATTTGAAAAGCTAAACAGCCCGTCAAGGCTCGGCTCGTTCGCAGGCGGCATCACTTTCATTACGGGCCTTGCCGAGACTGAAAGGAGCTGAATGATGAAGAAATATAGATGTATTATGTGCGCCTATATTTACGACCCTGCTGCTGGTGACCCTGACAACGGCGTAGAGCCAGGCACCGCTTTTGAGGATCTGCCTGACGACTGGGTTTGTCCGGACTGCGGGGCCGAAAAAGACCAATTCGAACCGGCTGAAGATTAAATTCTACCGGAATATGATTAATATGCAGAAAATTCAACCTTCTGTAGCTCAACTGGACATCCTTTGTGCGGAAATCCCGGCCCCGCCATGCGCTGTTGTGGTCTTTGGTGCGTCAGGTGACCTTACCCGCAGAAAACTGCTGTTGAGCATCTTCCAGATTTACGCGCAGGATTTGCTTGATGAAAAGTTCTATCTGCTGGGCTGTGGACGCACGGAGCTTTCTGATGAAGATTTTCGCCAAATCGCCAAGACCACAATCCAGGAAAGTGTTAGTGATATATCTGTGAAGGATTTGAATCCTTTTGCTGAAAAGCTATACTATATAGACGGTGATTATGCGGATACTACATTTTACGAACGCATCAAAATCAGATTATCTGAGTTGGACAAAAAGCGACAGGTAGGGGACAATCTGATTTTCTATTTGGCTGTTCCGCCGCTTCTTTATACTACGGTGGTGAATCATCTCGGCTCAACCGGCCTGGCTGGTCGTTATGTCAAGCTGATTGTGGAAAAGCCCTTCGGCAGAGACTTAAAAAGCGCTGCTGAATTAAACGATAATATTAGCCAATACTTTAATGAGTCGCAAATTTATAGAATCGACCATTATTTAGGCAAAGAAACCGTCCAGAATATCTTGATGTTTCGGTTCGCCAACACGATTTTTGAGCCTGTCTGGAATCGAAATTATATAGATAGCATCCAAATTACTATAGCAGAGACATTGGGCGTAGAGCATCGGGGCAGCTTCTATGATAAGACTGGTGCTCTTCGTGATATTTTTCAGAATCACATGCTTCAAATACTTTCTTTGATCGCGTTGGAGCCGCCGGCCTCATTTGAGGCCGACCACATTCGCGACGAAAAGGCGAAGCTTTTACGTTCGATTCGACCATTTAAACCGGGCGAATTAAAAGATGTTTTAGTGCTGGGTCAATATGGCCCCGGTCGAATAAACGACAAAGAAGTCCTTGGTTATCGAGCTGAACCCGGCATAAACCATCAATCCAGGACCGAGACCTTCGTAGCTGCAAAAATGTTTATAGACAACTGGCGATGGAAGGGCGTACCGTTTTATCTGCGAACGGGCAAGCGTCTGGCAAAAAAAGATACGGAGGTTGTCATTATCTTCAAGAAGGTTCCACATTCGATGTTCGTTTCTTCCGGCCTTGATGATTTGCCGCCTAATGTTCTTATGATGCAGATTCAGCCTGAAGAAGGGATTTCCCTGAGCTTCCAGGCGAAGCGGCCAGGCTCGAAGATGTGTATGGGCACATTGAACATGAATTTTTGTTATAAGGATGTTTTCGGTGTTGCTGTGCCCGAAGCGTATCAAAGGTTGCTTTTAGATTGTATGCTCAGCGACCAGACGCTCTTTACAAGATATGACGCTGTGGAGATTGCCTGGAAGTTATTGACGCCGGTACTGGAGGCATGGGAAAAAGAAGATTCAATGCCATATATATATCCGGCAGGAAGCGACAGCTTCACCGAGGCCGATAGGCTCATTGAAGTTGATGGCCGAAAGTGGCGAAAACTCAGTGAGCCGTAATTACTCGTCCCTCATCACTCGTGTATTGTTTGAATAGCCCATTTACATTTGTTGTTTGGGCGTCACCGGCGTGAATTACAACACGATAGCATAAAGTAAGTGTCTCGCCCTTAGCCAGTTGAAAAGGCTGGTCGTCTTCGAGCCAGTTCATCGGTGTCGGCGAAAAGAATCCATAATCGCGTGTGAACCACTTACTCGGAAACCAGCGATTATTGGGGTGCTGCAAAATGGCAATACCTTCGGTGACGCTGTTGCGTGTGCCTACGTAATCGCACCACGGCGAGGCGACACCCCATGTCCCTTTCTCTCCGGTCTCGCCTTCTGCATTGATTAAGGTGCCGCCGGAGTTGGCGCTCATCTCCGGAACGACACGGGCGGAAAATAACGAATGATTCGTCTTTTGAATTTGAATGTCTGTAAGCGGATGTAAACTAATTTCAAAATCAATGAATCGAAGGTTTTCGTTAGGTGCGGTGAAAACTACACGGCGAGTATCAAGGATAATTGGCTTGCTTCCGGGTTGCCCGTCCTCCGTAGCACTCCGTAAGGAGTCCTTAGGACTGCGGAGGGTGGACTGCCAAAAACATGAATCAACGAAGACAACGCGGGAACCTTCTGCCTCTATTATCTTTGGTCCCTGCGAAACTATTTGGCCGTATTTATTTTCTTCCTGCCAGAAATTACCACCGTTGACACGATCACAACCGAAGAACAGTGAATGATGGTGTGGGTATGGCTCTGATGATTCGGTAGTGACGGACTGACCCGATACCGGCCCATTCACAGGCCAAAAATAAGGATATTTCTGCGAAGGGGAGAATTTGTAGCAGGTAAATAGCTTGCCGGCAACAGTAACAGCGACCTTACCCTTCTCAAGTTTCGCCGCCAACTGCTGTGAATCGGCAGGAACGGAATCGCTTCGACCCAGCGATGTCGGAATATTGCAGCCAGCAACGAAAAAGTAAACAGCGGCAAATTTTATCCACAGGTTTATACTTGGTTTTTTAATCATTACTATGCTCCGGAGAAAACATCACAGGTCATTTTGACCAAAGCGGAGAAATCTGTTTAAAACAGATTCCTCGGTCCGCCTTTGGCTCACTCGGGATGACGGTTTACGGTCTTTCCTTTAAGTCATGGTCAATAATAATTTCACAAATGCCATGGGCTGCGCATGGATTTGGATAGCATTCTATTGGCCTCTTCATTATTGATAAATCGTTCCAGCTTCGGATCCCATTTTAGCTTTTGGTCCAGTTGCATAGAGATGTCACCTAACAGGCACATCGTGCAGGAGCGGTGAGCGATTTCAACGGGAGCAATAGTTTCAGCTCGCGATTTAATGCACTCAAAGAGATTGGCTTTATGGTTATTGCTCTTGTAAAGATTGATTTCATCGGGTTTTATTGCTGAGCTGAGCAGTGACTTCGGCTCCGCATCGATCCGACCTCTATTGACGTATACCCAACCTTGTGTCCCTTCAAAGTGAAGACCTTCTCTGTTCTGCTCGTTACCTTCGCATATAATTTTGACACCATTGGGATATGTGTACTCGACGCGGAACATGCCGTGCACGTCCCAGAGGCCATCCTTTGGATACTCGGTTTTGCCTTCGATTTCCGTCGGGCCGGTGTATTCCGTCCCCATGGCCCATTGTGCGGTATCGAGGTGGTGGCTGCCCCAGCCGGTTATCATCCCAGCACCGTAATCCTGGATACGCAGCCAACCGGGACGGTTGTAGCTGTTCTGGGGATGGACGCGTTTTTCCGTATAGGGTGCCCAGGGTGCGGGACCAAGCCACAAATCGTAGTCCAGATTCTCCGGCACAGGCATAGTCGGCTGTGGTGTTGTGGAGGGATCTATTCCAAAAGTTACCTTGATGGTCTTCAATTCACCGATTCGTCCATTACGGACCAGCTCACACGCGAACCGAAATCGCTGGTCTGAACGCTGCTGACTTCCAATCAGAAAGATATTTCCGATACGGCGAACAGTATCGGACAAGGTCCTTCCCCCTTCGATAGTCAAGCTCAACGGCTTTTGCATAAATATATCCTTGCCGGCTCTTGCAGCGGCCAACGCTATCGGTACGTGCCAATGGTCGGGCGTGCATATCAGTACCGCATCGATATCATCTCGCGCAATAAGCTTTCTGAAATCCTGGTACGCTGTACAGCCTTTGTAAGTCCCGTTTGTGCTCTGCGCGGCGTAGCGACGTTCAACTGTTTGCTTGGCGTTGTTGGCTCTTTTCGAATCCACATCACACACTGCTATCACCTGGGCTTGCCTAAATCCAAACACCTCCCTCATATCGCCTGAACCCATACGTCCGACGCCGATACAGCCTACCGTGGTGCGTTCACTCGGCGGATTAGCACCAAAAGCTGAGCTTGGTATAATTATCGGCGCTGCGAAAGCAACACCGACTCCGGCAGCTATAGAACTTTTAAGAAAGTCTCTGCGTGTCAATGTGTTTACCTTTTTGGTTTGCTCTGTTTTCACTGTTTCACCTGCCTTTCTTTCCGGAGAATGCAAGGCTTCGATTAGCTCTTAGCTGTTTAATAATACAAATTGTCTGCTGAATTCACAACATGAATTTCCTTGCATTCGAAAAACCTTTTCTTTATTCTCATAATCGAAGCCTGTAGTAGCGCCGTAGAATGTTGGTGTATTACGAAAGGGTAAAATGAAGTTCGACGATCTGGTTCGTTGTTAAGGGGTATTTCTATCATGAAAAAACAAACAAGAAGGCAATTTTTACAGGTAGTGGGTATGGGAGCAGCAGCCTCGCTTAGTAAGGCGACCGTTTCTTTGGGTCAGGTTCAAGGCGCCGGCAAAGCAGCTAAAAAAACACTTAAACTGGGTTTGGCCTCTTATACTCTCAGGAAATTCAGCCTGGAAAGGACTTTGGCAGAGGCAGCCCGCCTGAATTTGAAATATATATCCCTGAAAGATTTTCATTTGTCGTTGAATAGCACACCGGATGAATGCCAGAAGGTGGCCCAACAGGTGAAAGAGGCCGGCATCGAGCTGTATGGCGGCGGTGTGATTTATATGAGAAACGAGGCGGAAGTGCACCATGCTTTCGATTATGCCAAAGCCGCTGGAATGAAGGTCATTATTGGTGTACCTCAGCATGAACTACTGCCGTTAGTCAACAAAAAGGTTCAGGAATATGACATTAAGTTAGCCATTCACAATCATGGGCCGACAGACAAAGTTTATCCTACGCCGGCAAGTGCTTATGAGCTAATAAAGGATTTGGACAAACGCGTTGGTCTTTGCAATGACATCGGACATACAATGCGGGCGGGCGTTGCCCCGGCAGACTCGATCGAGAAGTATGCGGACCGGCTGCTGGATGTGCACATAAAGGACGTGACAGAGGCAACGAAGAACGGACGGACAGTGGAAATTGGTCGTGGTGTCATTAATATTCCGAAGGTCATAAAGACGCTGCTGAAGATTGAGTATCAGGGTGTAGCGGCATTTGAATATGAAAAAGATGCAAACGATCCGTTCTCAGGATTGGCCGAGTCGGTCGGCTATGTCAGAGGTGTGGTTGCTGCCGTTTCATGATCCGTGTCACGGCTTGGTCAGGATATGCTTCTTATGGAGAGAGAAAGTGCCCATGTTTTTTAAATCGATAAGATGATTAAACAACCTCTATCAGCTCGATGTCAAAAGTCAGATTTTCCCCAGCCAAAAGATGGTTAGCATCTATGGTCACTGCCGATTCAGCGATATCAGTAACGGTGACTGAGATCGAACGGCCGTCCGCGCAGGTGGCTTTTAATCTTTGACCGACCTTTGGTTCCAAATCTGTTGAAAATGCGCTTCGATCAACCATACGTATCAAATCCTCGCGGTGTGTTCCAAACGCTTCATCCGCTGGAATATTAATGGTCTTGGATTCGCCAGGCTGCATCCCGATTATAGCTTGTTCAAATGCTGGGATTACCTTGTTTTCCCCTATAATTAGTTTGAGAGGAGCACGGTTACCGGAGGCGTCAAATACTCTGCCATTGTCTAATTTGCCTGTGTAACGAACCTTTACGGTATCACCGGATTTTGCCTTTATCATTCTGTTTCCTTTCCTTTTCTGATTATGCCGAAATAAAAAGGTCGTCACAGAATCCCTCTCTACTTTGCCCCAGTGAGCAAAACATGTCTGGAATAAAGGGGAAACCATTATCTGCGGCAGTGTACTCTTTTTCTGAAACTGTACGAGTGCTCGACGTTTGTTTTAGAACCGACGTTCTCTGCGATCGCCGCCCCCTCCACCTCTATGATCTTGTCTGGGCCGGGCCTCATCGACCTTTAGAGCCTGACCCTTCACATCCTTGCCATTAACACCGGCAATGGCAGAGACGGCATCTTTTCTGGAGGGCATATCCACAAACCCGAATCCACGAGACTCGCCGCTGAACCTGTCCTTCATCACGTTGACAGTTTCCACCTGGCCGAAAGCTTCGAAAACCTGGCGAAGTTCGTCTTCTGTGACATCGGCCGCAAGATTACCTACATAGATATTCATTCTGTTCTCCTTTAGACACTTAAGCAATATTATTTGCCAATATTAACTATTTGCGGACATAGAGTTTTCCGTGACGGCTGTATTTGCTCTATGGAATCGGTCGAAGTAAACTCTTGAATTAACTGCTGAACAAGCGTTTTTACCGAAACAATTTCTTTACATCTGTAAGCATTCGATCCGGCAAACGCAAAAGATTCATCCATATTTCCTTCTGCTGCATTTGCCAAAACCTTGGCTATACAGTACGGTGCTTTATTAGGGTCACAAGTTTTGAGACATTGATAATCGCACTTAAAAGGCACAGTTTTGCCCTGTTTAATTTTTTCCACAAAGCTGTTGTTTATGACTCTGCCCGGCAGCCCTACAGGACTTGGTATGATTGTTATGTCCTCAGCTTTAGCATCTAAATAAGCCTGTTTGAAGTTTCTGTGGACATCGCATTCATGCGTACAGACAAAGCGGGTTGCTATCTGGAAGCCGGAAGCACCTAAGCTGAGAAAATGAGCAATGTCCTTTCCGTCAAAAATTCCTCCCGCAGCAATTACAGGTATATTGGGATTGTAAGAGTTGGCAATTTCAATCACTTCTTCGATTATTTGCTCAAGATTAGGCGTTGTTTTGTTTATTATATCTTCATAAGAAAACCCCAAATGACCGCCGGCTTTGACACCTTCTACGATAACCGCATCAGGGATTTTGTTAAAACGTCCTTTCCATCTTTTACAAATAATCTTTAATGCTCTGGCAGAAGAAACTACGGGAATTAATTTTACGTTTTTTCCATTTAGATAACCCGGCAGATTCAGGGGCAGTCCCGCACCAGAGATTATTAAGTCCACATCTTCATCAATAGCAGTTTGCACAAGGTTATCATAATCAGTAAGAGCAACCATTAGATTGACGCCAATTATGCCGCTGGTCATACTTCTCGCTTTTCTGATTTCATCTCTTAATGCTTCGGCATTTACTTTGGCGAATTCCGATTCCGGGTGGTTCTCAAACTGTCCTAAACCTGCGCTGGCAATCACTCCCACACATCCCTCATTTGCAACCGAGGAAGCGAGGTTTGCTCTTGATACTCTAACCCCCATTCCACCTTGTATTATGGGGGGATTAACTTCCAAGTCACCAATCCTGAGGGTGGGAATATTTTTTACGTTCACAAACTATCCTTTTTAAAAAAGGCTGGCTCAACAAGAGAAATGACGCCATTGATGAGCTAGGATGCTAATACTGGTCGGTTTTGGTTCTATTATAAAAACGCCTTACTACAAAGTCATTTCACTTTAGGATTTGCCATATATTAATTTAATATCGGCTTCACGCAACAAATATTTTACTAAAACTAACCGATTCGTGAATTTATGATTACCGGGAACATCAAATATAAACGGCCTCTCTGAAGATAAGACTTGTAAAAGCAAAAACTTATCGCAGGCGAGTTCATATTGTTACAATCGGCAAAACTCCAATAAACTGTAAAGTTTTTTAAACCCATTCATTCACAGACATTTTAGGCAAAGATTATAGGACGACTTTTGGACTTTGATGATAGCCATCATTTTATTAGCGGCGGTTGTCTGTGTGGCTAAAACCGTCTCGTACATCACCATGTCTATGGTTTACAGCTCTGGGGCGAGCTTTAGCAACATTAATCGCTCTACCCTTCAAATCCTTGTCGTTCATTCCATTGATTGCAGCCTGGGCTTCCTTCTCAGATGGCATCTCAACAAATCCAAAGCCTTTTGATTCACCGGTGAGTTTATCTTTTATGACATGGGCAGATTCGACGCAGCCAAAAGTGTCAAAAGCCAGCATCAGATCCTTTTCCGTTACATTATAGAACAGATTGCCTACATAGATATTCATTTTGTTCTCCCGTAATTTTACTTCATCACTGAGAATTATATTGTTTACCGCTTTGTTGGGGTTAACTTGAATTAATTTTTAGATCTTCTTTACCTAAATCTTCACACCTGTAACAAAGTAAGTACATAATTGACCCTCTTTGTCGAAATTATTCCGTTATGCATACTCTGCTCTTATAGACGGAATACCTTTTTCGAGAGCTTTTCTTAGTAAAGGTAAGCAGAAGAAGAGAAATGACGATTAATGATAGGCTGGGTTGTTAATTTAGCCGGAATTAATTCTACTGTTTCAACACTTTTTACACAGTCATCTTAATCTAATTCTGTTTGTGTAATTCTATTGCTATTTCTTGTTTATAGCAAGTGGTTTTATATTTTTTTCAAAATATTTTGAATCGGATTCTTACTCTGCCCGGCAAGCCTTACCTACATTTATGCTTATACTTTGCGTTGCTCACCTTAGCTTAACAAGCTTTTGGTCTTTGGCGGCTTTATATATTGCTAATATTAGTTCGACCGCTTTGCGCGCTTCGGTTCCACTTAAAGCAAAATCCTTGCCACTTTCCAGGGTATCGATAAAGGTTTTGAAATTGCGTGTATGAAGCTCATGCGAGATGGCGGCTGGATCGGCTACCCCGCCGCCACCTTTTACCTTACTGAATTGCTTGCGAATCTGCTCATCCTCAGGTCTTTCGTCAGCGAACTGCCAGACTGTGAAGCTGTCTTCCAGATAAACAACTGTGCCCTTTGTCCCCGTGATTTCAAACCTCTTGAACTGGCCCGGATACGAAGCGGTGGTGCCGTAGATGACTCCCAAAGCGCCATTGATAAAGCGCAATACTGCAACTGCCGTATCTTCGGCTTCGATTTGCGGATGTCCCAATTTCGCAGTGTAAGCCTGTACCGAATCAACAGGGGGCATCAAATCGCACAGCATATCCACCATGTGAATAGACTGATTCATTAATGCGCCGCCTCCGTCCAATTTCCATGTGCCGTGCCAGGAGTCTTTGTAGTATTCGTCCGTGCGCCACCAGGGGACATAAACACCAGCGTATGTAATTGTACCAAAGCGTCCCGATTTTATAGCTTTTTTAAGAACACTCTGGGCATCGGTAAAACGATTTTGAAACACTCCTCCTAAAAGAGTGCCGGCTTTTTTATGGGCCTCGATCATGGCATCAATTCGTTCGAGTGTGACCTCAAGAGGCTTTTCACATATCACATGCTTGCCCGCCTTGGCAGCGGCGATAGCCGGCTCCTTATGTAAGCCGCTCGGTGTGGCGATGGTGACAATATCCAATTCTGCCATTTCGAACATATCATCATAGTTATCGAAAGCCTGGCATGAATATTTGTCCGCTAATTTTTCGGCCTTATCTAAAATCTTATCGCAACAGGCGACCAATTTTGCGTTGGGGATGTCTGCTATTGTTCTTGCGTGAAAATCAGCAATTAATCCAGCGCCCACAATTCCGAAATTCCAGACTTTCATATATTGTTCCTTTTGTGAACACCGCAATGAATTGCGGGGCTAAATATTTAGCCCCCAAATTTATTTGGGGGTTTTAATAAGATTACTTGCATTTTAAACCAACCTCATCCGAGAGGTTCCTCACAGCTTCAATCGCCCGCGAAAAAAGCTCAGGCCCGGTGTCACCACCAAACTGACCGCCGGTTTTCAGATGCGGCTCCATTGTAAGGCAGCCGTCATAATTCATAGCCGCCAGCTCGGCGAGCAGCTCTTTTATCTGTCCGTCACCCTCGCCCGGTATGCTGCCGATGTCTTTTGAGCCAAGCTTCCAGTCTTTAATGTGTATATGCACAACGTAAGGCTTCATCAGCGTCCAGCAGCTTTCGACATTATTTGTGATCTTCTGTCCCCAGACAAAATTGCCCGGGTCATACACTAAACGAAGCTTGGGCGAATTGATTGTTTTGGCAAGGTCCACACAGTTCTCGGCGCTATGTCCGTAGATATCAGTTTCGTTTTCGTGGACCATGACAACATTTGTATTTTCTATTATTTGAACTTTGGCAGCCATACGCTCCATTACCTGGTCGCGGCAGTCGTTGATATTTTTGCCTTTGGGAGCGTAATAGCTGAACATTCGTATATACGGCGTCTCAAAAAACTGAGCCAATTCAACAGCGTGCTTGAATCTGTCCAAGTGTGGCTGGAAAGGTTCATCAAGCCTTACTTTGCCGATGGGCGAGCCGATCGCGCTTACCTTCAGACCATGGTCCTGTATCATCTTTTTTGCTTCATTCAACTCGTTCCGGCTTAGGTCCATAATATTATTTTTGTTGATAAAGCGTGGTTCAATATAGCCCACCTTCTCTTTAGCGAGGAATTTGACCTGCTCCAGAAAGTCAGTTGTTACCTCATCAGCAAATGCACTCAATTTAGCCATTTTTTGTCCTCTGCTCTAAAAACTCTCAATTCCCCAAAAAACTGTGAGACGAAACCCCGCAATGAATTGCGGGGCTAAATATATTTTCAATGTTCCCTTCCCATCTAAAATTTAACAAAAGATTGACCCCGTTAGAAATCTCCCCTTTTTCAGCTTTATTCCCCTCTATAAAATTTCTAACGGGGTTGACATTGGTGGATTTACACCTTACATTGAGTCGCATTGTTGTCATTTGCCGGATAGTTGTCAACTCAAACTTTGAAAGGAGAAACCATGTTGCTCAACAGGAAGTTGAAGATGGGGATGGTTGGCGGAGGGCCGGGGGCGTTCATCGGCGAAGTGCACCGCAAGGCCACTCGCATGGATGGCCACATCGAGCTGGCAGCCGGGGCGTTCGATATTAATCCACGCAAATCAAGGCAAATGGGCCACGAGCTTCTGCTCGATTCCAAGCGGGTATACGGCAACTACGAGCAAATGATTGAGCGAGAGCTTAAATTGCCGGAGGGCGAGAGAATAGATTTTGTCTCGATTACCACACCGAACAATTGGCACTTTCCAATCGCCCGCGATTTTCTCAAAGCCGGCTTTCATGTTATGTGTGAAAAACCGATGACCTTCAATGTCAAAGAAGCGAAGGAGCTTCAAACACTCGTCAAAAAGTCCCGCAAGGTATTCGGATTGATGCACAACTACACCGGCTACCCAATGGTCAAATTAGCTCGGGATTTGGCACGAGGCGGCGAATTAGGTAAGATTCGCAAAATCATAGTGCAGTATCCACAGGGCTGGCTGGCCACAGCTGTGGAGAAAACCGGCAGTATGCAAGCAGCCTGGCGAACAGACCCAAAGCAGAGCGGTGGCGCCGGATGCATGGGTGACATCGGTACACACGCCGAGAACCTCTCCGAATACATTACTGGGCTGAAAATTACTCATCTCTGTGCGGACCTGACGATTTTTGTCAAAGGACGAAAGCTCGACGACGATGGCAACGTCCTCTTGCGTTTCAACAACGGTGCCAGAGGTGTTCTACATGCCAGCCAGGTTTCTATCGGCGAAGAGAACAATCTAGCCATCTGGGTTTACGGAGACCAGAGAAGTTTGGAATGGCACCAAGAGCATCCCAATTATCTTTATGTCAAAGAACCGGATGGGCCTGTCCAGGTATGGCGACGCGGGAATAATTATGTTGGGGCCAAAAGTCCCGCGGCAGGCCGAGCCACGCGTCTGCCGTTCGGGCATCCTGAGGCTTTCTTCGAGGCCTTTGCTAACAATTACTGCAATTTTGCTGATACCGTGCGTGCAAGATTGACAAGGACAAAACCGGATCCACTGGCACTGGACTTTCCAAGCGTTGATGATGGTCTGCGAGGTATGCTGTTTATCGAGACCGTTTTGGCCAGCACCAAAAGCAAACAAAAGTGGACTTCATTTAAGAAGTGATAGAGGTGAATGAAACCTGACGTAACGCCGTGTTTAGCCCCCAAATTTATTTGGGGGTTCTCAAAATATCAGGTCGAATTTATATTTGAGGAAGTATCCATGAGAAAGAAAATCGAAGAAAAAAATAATAGTGTCACGAGGAGAGACTTTATTAAAACATCCGCAGCAATGGGTATGGCGACACTACTGTCCGGTAGGGCTGCCGTCTTTGCACAGCCTTCTAATAAGCTGCGTGTTGCTTTGATAGGTTGTGGTGGTCGCGGAAAAGGTGCTCTTAATGATTGCATGGAGGCAGGCAAGCACATTGGGCTGGAGCTGGAAGTCGTTGCAACAGCCGACTGGTTCAAAGATAGAGCCGAACAGGCCGGCCAGCCCTACGGCTTGCCGGAATCGCGATGCTTTAGCGGAGCCGATGGTTACAGGAAGCTTCTGGAAACCAACGCGGATGTTGTGTTAATGGCCACGCCGCCGAGTTTCCGCCCGGTTCATTTTGAAGCGGCTGTAAATGCCGGCAAACACGTATTTATGGAAAAGCCTGTAGCGGTCGATCCGCCCGGTGCCCGCAGGCTAATCGAGGCCGGTGAGCTGGCAAAGAAAAAAGGCCTTTCGGTCGTAGCCGGCACTCAGCGCCGCCACCAAACAGTCTATCTCAGGACTCAGTATGCCGTGGCGAACGGTGCAATCGGCAAGATTAGAGGCGGCTGTGCCTGGTGGTGTGGGACTATACCGTGGATCCATCCACGCAAAAGCGGCCAGAGTGATGCGGACTACATGATAAACAACTGGGTCAATTTCGTTGAAATGTCAGGCGACCATATCGTTGAGCAACATGTGCATAATCTGGACGTGGCTAATTGGTTCATTGGCCATCCACCGATCAGAGCTCTTGGTTTAGGTGGGCGCGCCCGAAGAAAGACCGGTAACCAGTTTGATTTCTTCGGTATCCAATATGATTACGCTGACGACCTGCACATCCAAAGCATGTGCCGACAAATGAGTGGCTGCTACAACAGAGCGATGGAACACATTGTGGGCAGCGAAGGCTCAACCTTCGGTGACGGCAGCGGGATGGACTCGCATAAAAGCATCGATATACCGGACTTTCCTGGGCACGACAATCCGTATGTTCAAGAGCACATCGATTTACTCAATAGTATTCTTGATGAAAAGCCCATCAACGAGGCTCGCAATGTCGCCGAATCTACACTCACCGCAATAATGGGTCGAATCTCAGCTTACACCGGTCAGATAGTTAGGTGGTCGGACCTCACCGAGAACCAGGATTCGCCTTGGTATAATCTGGTTCTAAAACCAACGGCGGAAGATTTTGAGAAGGGTGAAGTGGTGGCTCCGCCCGACGATGTTATTCCTATTCCTGGAAGGGCAGATACATAGATGCCGATTTAAAAAGTGAGCTAAAATTATAAGTGCCTAAAGTGCCTAAAGTGCCTAAAATGACACTTTACGTGTCATCCTGAGGCAAAGCCGAAGGATCTGGCCAACGAAAGAGAGATTCTTCGCTTCGCTCAGAATGATACCTTAGGTGTCACTTTAGGCACTTTAGCTCACTTTAGGCACTTTAGTCACTGAGGAATTATCTCAACTATTTCTGTGAATTTTACTAAAGCTCCCCCTGTCGCTGAGTGGGGCTCGACTGTTCCGACCAAACCGACCTTCTTGCCTATAAACTTGCTTAAATCTGTTTCTGAGAGTTGGTCGGAAGGTTTTGCATAACACGTCGTTTTGCCCGAGCCGTCAATAATTCGGTAATGGCCGGCACCGTATGTCTCAAAAGTTTGGAACTGACCAATAGCCATAAACCTGCCTAAGTCTTCGAATTTAGCCAGCTTGGTGGCATGGGCCTTTTCTATCCCCTCCATGACTTTTTGCAGTTGTGTGTTCTGGAGCTGAACTTCCTTGGCTATTTGCACGGCCAGTTCAAAACCTTCTATTTGCCTAATCACAAACTCTGCGTAGCGAGCAGCCTTACCAGATTCTTTGTTGTTGGCAATATCTTTCATTGCCTTTTTTATCTCTGCATAATTCTGCTGGTCTGTCGGTTTGGCCCGTTCTGCTTTGATTTTCTCTTGCAGAGCATAGAATTCTTTGAGTTTCTCAGTCTCAACAGAGGCCGAAGTGGGAACCCCTAAGGGGGCATCGGTTGAATATGTCCCCGTCGTGGGGGGGGTACCTGCAATAACCGGGCCCGCTGGTTTTATATATTGGCTGCTCACCCAAAGATAGGCGCCGCTTGGCGGAGCAATTTTGTAATAATCGTCCCTCTCCTCGCCTAATAATTTGACTTTATCCCCCCGTTTAAGTTTCACCTGCTCGTAGGTAGAGTGCATCGGCTTTACCTCATCAGAGCCGGCATATACACTAACATCGCCGGTAATGACACCAACGGTGGTATCATCCAGATTAACACTGACATATTGCATTGAAATCCAGGAGAAGCTGCCTGCCGGCGGAACAGTGCAGGACCAGCCGAATTGTGTTCTGACCACTTCGACTCTGTCACCCTTGTAGAGTTTACCGCAATCATAAAAATTCGTGCCTGGGCCGGAACGAATGCGGACATCATTGCCTGTTATCTCGGCAACGTAGGGAAAAACGTGAGCAGCGGCAGCATTGGCGTCACCAATCGAAGCAGATTCTTCAGGCGAGGTCGCGGCTGGTTGAGCAAAGCCGACAGATGCTATAGCTGCTAATACAACAAGAAGAAAAGCTGATTTATAAATTTGGTTTAATTTTAGTTGTGCCGGGCTTCCTGAGTAATTTTTTTGAAACTCCATTTTCTGCCTCCCATAAAAATTAGTTAATTGGTAACTGTTTGAATAGTAACTGGTCCCTAAGGGACTGGTTAAAAGGCCATTGGTTAAATGATAAACTCAACTACCAATTACCAATCACAAATTACCTTCTTTGATATGAAATTACCACTCTTTTTAGATATTGTCAAATTTTTATTATCGCAAATTTGGCCTCTATATTGGTTAAAGGTGAGGTTTAGGCCTGGAGTCGGGCGAGTTCATCTTTGCACATCTTCAATTGTCCGGGGTCGGAGAGCTTTTCAGCGGCTGCTTTCAGATGCTTTACCGCTTTCTCTGGCTGATGGAGATAACGTGCGTACAATAAGCCGAGCATCAGCTCCACCTGCTCGGCATATTCGTAACTGCTGTAATGAGTTAAGAATTGTTCGTAGGGCTGAGCCGCTTCAGCGGTCCTTTTATCGCTGACTAATTGATTGGCAATATCCAATAGTTGCTGGCGTGGCAGAACCAGGTTGCTGTCAAGCTTCATAAGTTCCAGATAGGCATCGGCTGCAGCGGGCTGGTTGTGCTGAGCAAGCCGATTAGTGATTTCATTACGAAGCTCTGTTATTTTGTTTTCGTTTCCACTAACGGTTGAGCCGGTATTTTTTACCTCTCTTACCTTTATCGGTTTCCTTCCCATCTGACTGGTAAATGGGTCGTAACCGCCTGATACGACATCTTGGTATTGGCGCCGGCGATTCCACCTTTTTATCATTGCCCACAAGTCGAAATTACTGCTGCTAAGCAAACCGCTTGCGAGAAGTGCCAATATAGCTGCGATGCCAAACGCATATCCCGCCATGTGGGCACTGTAAGCGATGGGTGCAGGAGCAAAGCGCGGTTCGATAATGTTATCCCAGATGACCAGCTTGAAGGCGATAAAGTACATCGCCGGTATTTCTATTGTTCCTATGAATATGAACCAGTATAGGATGGTTATTAAAGTTTGGGGGAATAATACAAGATATGCACCGGTTACAGCAGCGACGGCTCCGCTGGCTCCCAGAGTGGATACAATCGAGGAAGAATTGGCAACTGCATGGCCTATACCGCTGAGTATCGCCCCAGCAAGGTAAAAGCCAAGATATCCAAGGTGCCCGATTTTATCGTTTACATTGTTGCCGAACAGATACAAAAAATACATATTGCCGATAATGTGCATATAGCCTCCGTGCAGGAAGGCATAAGTTACAAACTGCCATAGACGTGGCTGAGCAGGTGTGAGCATAAATTGTTCCGCCCAGGGTCGAAGAATTCGTGTAACTTCTCTTGTAAAAGGATTGACAACCGGCGAATACGTGAGCAAAAAAATTAACACGTTGATGACTATCAAAGCGTAATTTGCGTATGGTGTTCGTCTCGGATAAACGTTCGTACGAATAGGTAGCAGCATTATACAATTATCTTAAATAACTCAAACTGACCGATTAGCACTGTCATACCCGCGAAAGCGGGTATCCATTTACCAAATCGTAGCAGTGGATTCCCACCTGTGCGGGAATGACAAGCTGCGATATGTTACTATTAAATATTCACTTATAACAATATTTCTTTGAAAACGGTCAGTTTGAGTTAAATAAACGATCTATTCAGACTCATATTGTAATGGCAAATAGCTCCATGGACAAGACATAAAAAAACCCCGCGCCAATTGAGCCTGCTGCTTTGATCCCAGCCTTATCTAAGGCCGGTTCTTCCGCAGAAGGACAATTGGTGCAGGGCCGTACTAAGTGAAAAAAGGTTAATACAGAAAGTTTTCTCTCCCTCCGAAGACGCCAAAAGACCAGTGTGGTATTTATATTCCACCCTGTCTCCCCCCCAGCAATATCCTAATCTAATAAAAGTATAAAAATAAAATGGCCTAAATCCAAACGCATCAGCAAAAAATACTTTATTTTTTATTCTATGAGTGTTAATGAAGATACTTGCGGTAAAGTTTTTCAAAAGAATATAAAGAACAGAGCCGCGACCGTTAGGGAGCGGTAATTATGATTATTGATTGAGATAATGAACAGAGAGGTAATAACAAAACGCATCAGGTCGATTCGTCGCGAGCTTCGCAATCAGGGAACAGATTGCCTTATCGTGATTAATCCTGCCAATGTAACTTACACTACCGGCTTTATTGGTTCCGATAGCTGGGCTCTGATTACCAAAAGACAAACTTTTCTTTTAACAGACAGCAGATACGCCGAGCAGGCTCAGAAAGAATGTATCGGCTGCAAAATCATCATGCGGGCTAATTCCGAGCCAATAGCACAGGCTGCGGCCAAACTGGTACGGCAGCTTAAGTCGGTCCGAATCGATAATGTACGAATTGAAAGGTCTGTCTCACTTGCCGGCTTCGATGTATTACAAAAATGTATGAAAACCCGGCTCAAAACAGCAGATAGTTTCATCGAGTCTCTTCGGAGCATTAAAGACAGTGGAGAAATCAACTGTATTCGGCGGGCTGCTTCTATAGCGGCAAAGGCTTTTGTACAGACTATTCGTCAGATAAAGCCGGGGATGACAGAGAATGAGCTTGCGGGTCTGCTCGATTTTCAGATTCGCAAACTTGGCGCGGTAAATAGCTTCGATACTATTGTCGCCTTCGGCCCGAACGCCTCACGCCCTCATCATCAGCCGGGCAGAAAGACCCTTAAAAGAAACGATACCGTGCTGATAGACTTCGGCGCCAAATACAAGGGATATTGCAGTGACATTACCCGATGTTTTGCGGTTGGTACGCCGACGGCTCCGTCTGAAGCCGGATTTGTCAATTTCTATAAAAGGGTCTTTGACGTGGTGGAGCAGGCGCAGGCAACAGCTATAAAGATGGTCAGGGCCGATGCCGAAATAGTATGGATTGACGCTGCTGCCAGAGAGGTAATTCGCAAAAATGGTTTGCCTGTCTATGAACACGGGTCGGGACACGGTCTGGGTTTGGAGATACATGAGCTGCCTTTCATAAAAGCCGTGACCACCGGCAGGCTGCAGGCCGGCGAGGTTATTACAATTGAGCCGGGTGTCTATATCCCCGGCAAATTGGGTGTGCGGATAGAGGATGATGTTCTCATAACGAAGACCGGATGCAAGATTCTAACCAGAAGCTGTCCACATAACCTTTCTATCAAAAAGCTAAAAGATATTTTTAGGTAGGGTGTGTAAAGCACAGTATGTGTTTAGCCGCAAGTTGTAGAAGGCCATCTCCAAGCTGCGCCCTTCGACTTCGCTCGGGGCAGGCTTGGGGCTGCCACCCTTTGTTTATCGCTATTGTTGGTTGGCAGCCTCAAGGCAGTAGGCTTTGGGGATGTTTTTTCCCTTGGCTATTGATCCCTGTATAAATAATGATAAACCACAAGAAGTATAGAGTAACAATGTCATTCCCGTGAAAACGGGAATCCAGATATTTTATTGGTATTTTCTGGACTCCTGCTTTCGCAGGAGTGACAAGTCGTTACGATTTTCTATAACATTAGTTTTACAGGTGTCAATAAACACATGCACGCCCGTGGGGCTCCACTGTTAGGTGCACATAAATGTTATGATTTGTATAAATCATTTCTAACGTTCACATATTATACGTAAAGCGCGTACGCACTTTACGTATAAGCTTTTTCTTGCGATTGATTGTTAAGGTGAAGTAAACTGCTACGGGTTTTAATACGTAGCAGTTTACTATGTTTGTTATAAGTCTTGTTCTTTCGCGGCTGGATAATTGGTGCAGAGTGACAGCTAAATGGTGTTTTTAGTAGGTTGTGCAAAGCTTATCATTTATGACTTTGTGTTGTTTTTAAGCCGTTGCCGAAGAATAATTCGATAAGGCTGTAAACAGCAAGTCCAATTCCTCCGACAAGAATCATATACGTTTGCCAATCAGCGCTGAAAGCTATTATAGTTTGCGGGATTCTATCGGCCAAACCCTCTCCCTGCTGCGTCACAATCTTGGCAATACTTTGAAAGATTACTTCGGTGATTTCCGGAAAGACTGTCGTGGCCAAAATCGCAATGCAACTGAATATAACACAGCCTGCCAGGGCGAGTCTTTCCTGCAAAACGACGCGGGCCAAAATCTTTTGCTCCTGAGCCTGCCTGAGCTTTATTAAAACTTTGTCGGTGAAATCAGCTGGCACCGGTTCGTGATGCCTTTGTAAGGCCCTTGTCAATCCGTCCGGTGGAAAATCAAATCTATCTTTTAATTTATCCGTTAACACTCGCATCCTCTGTACATGTGGCAGTCCTATGGACTCCTATCGGAGGGCTAAAAGTTACAGCCAGCATTTCCTTTAGTTTTTCACGCCCTCTGAATAAGTACGTCTTTACTGTATTTTTCCTTGCTCGCATTATCTTCGCTATATCGGTTATGCACTTTTCTTCCCGGTAATGTAGTATAATTGCTATAGCCCAAAGCCGTGGCAGACGTTCAACTGCAGCCCAGATGATATATGCTTCTTCGCTATTTTGCGCTGCCGATACCGGCCCCGGCTCTTTTGCTTTCAGTCCGCCTACGGCTGATTCATCCGGCTCGGTCCAAAGCTGCCACTTCCTTCGGTTCTTTCTCAGGTAATTTATCGCCTGACGATACGCTATGCTCCACAGCCAGGTACTTAGCTCAGCTTTTCCACTATAGCGCTGTAATCCCTTGTATGCCGCTATAAAGGTTTCACTGGCTACATCATCGACCTCGTCATCTCTTAAACCCAGGCCTCGGCAGCACAAAAAAACCGTCTCTTTGTATTTATCAATGAACTCGGCAAAGGTACCTTTATCTCCACTCCTAAGGAGCTCTACCCAGTTGTCCTTTGGCTGTTGCCATAGATTCTTCGCCAAAGATATTCCCTTCATTGTGTTAGTCGTGTGCCTGAGTAAAAAAGTTTCAGGAATTTTGAAACCTATTATACAAAACTTGCTACATACTCACAGAGTTGTAATAATAATCTGTTGCCTTATAGCTTTAATAGCTTCTGGAGCACTGTTCTTGAGGCTGGTTAAACACCAGAGCGGCTTAAGTATGTTGTTTAAATGTTACCGTTTTGCTACGGTTTTATCCTTTTTTCGTTATTTTTGCTTTTTTTTTATGGAAAGGATGAAAAAATGAACAAGGGCTATTTCATGAAATTATCGCTTGTCTGTCTGCTGGGTCTGCTGATTGTTTCAGCGAGCTGCTGTATCAACGT
>Ga0315547_1001175_pt1 | contig 21548 bp, 22 predicted proteins | sample SalMarSW160240MG_2_FD_202542 | JGI IMG/M metagenome (GOLD analysis project Ga0315547, IMG submission 202542) | Salt marsh sediment microbial communities from the Plum Island Ecosystem LTER, Massachusetts, United States - Salt Marsh Sediment SW1601-240 ...
GAATACCTGAATATTAAAGGGAACCCTGTTCCCATTGATCAACTGGAGGTACTGTCAGGTAAAGGGGTGATAATTGTGCACTAGCTATTATCCAGGCATTTCTTATCTTGCACGAACAGGTAGAATAATTGGATCAACTTTTAACATTTAACTTACTTCGTTTATCTTGACTTTCTGGCAGCGATACCTGCAACTCCTCTGGGGCAGTCTGATTCTCCTCTCCTACCTGCTTTTCTCATATAACGTATTCAGCGGCTGGTGGTATTCGGGTATTGGTACGGTGCTGGTTGTATTTTTTGCATATCTGCTATGGCGTCAGGACTTTTTATTCAGGATCGGATTAAAAATGAACACAGTTATCCTTCTTATAGCGTTGTTCCTGATGCTCATCCTGACCGCTGGTGGGTATGGACTGATGAAATCCATCGCGAACAGGAATGGAGAAATGATTCAATATGCCGATTACAGGAATTTCATACATGACCTGTTTTACACACTGAACGAAGAAATGATTCTTGGAGCAATATTACTTGGTCAGGTCAGGGAACGGATCAAAAAACTTCATCCGGTCGCTGTTTCTGTTCTTGTGGCAATACTCTTTGCTTTTGTTCATTATCTTTTTTACCGCTGGATTTTTGAAGACAGTGGGATCCTGACCTGGTTAACCCTTTTATCCCTCACCTTGGTGGGTGTTTTGAGAAACAACCTGATCCTGACAACGGGTCATGTCGGATTTTCCTGGGCATTCCATGCCAGTTGGATGGCAGTTATGTTTGGCACTTACCATTACCATACAGGCAATCTTGAAGGCCTGTTGGAATACGAACGGTTCAACCTATACCTGGGATCACCATTAACACTGATCATCATAACTGGCCTTGCGACTGTGAGTTTCTGCCTGTATTGGACAAAACTCAAACCTGCAAAACTGGTTGTAAAATCTTAGATTGTTAACTATTAAACCATTAACAATTAACGAATAACATTTAACATTTTAGTTGTCATATGAAAACCCTTATTGTTTATTTATCGCGTCACGGTTGTGCTGAAAAAGCTTCACAGCTCCTCGCAGAAAAGTTGGAGGGAGACGTCTCCGTGATTAACCTGGGAAAAGAAAAAAATCCGGATATTTCAACATACACATCGGTGATAATCGGTGGATCAATCCATGCCGGCCAGGTCCAGGATGGGATTAAAAAATTCTGTCAGAAAAACATGGGCGGGTTGCTTCATGTGCAGGTGGGATTGTACCTCTGTTGCATGGAACGGGGTGACGCTGCCTGGAAACAGTTCAACGATGCTTTTCCCGAGAAGCTGCGAGATCATGCCACGGCCAGAGGGTTATTCGGGGGTGAATTCAACTTTGATCGTATGAGTTTCTTTGAACAGAAAATCGTAGAAAAGGTGGCAAAAGTTACGGAAAGCAAGTCCATGATGGACCTGGATGCCATCCATGAATTTGCTGAAAAATTCAAATGAAATGCCTGTAAATTTTGAAGGCTAAGGCTGAGGCTGAGGCGAAGGCGAAGGATTATGAATGGAATAGACGATGAAATAAAAGTCAGCAGTCAGCAGTCTCCAGTCCCGAAAAACTATCAAATGCCTTCCAGTCCGGTTTGATTTGTGGTTTTTCGGGATACGCAAGGCTCAGTGAAAACTAGAGCAAAGCACCAGATAATAGTTCAGGGATGCAAACAATGTAGAGACGTAAGATCTTACGTCTCTACATTAAAAATTTCCTAACCTATTAACTATTAACTTTTAACTTAAAACCTTCATTTTTTCTCCATCTTCACTGCCGTACCGTATGCCAGCAATTCGGCTGCTGCTTTCATCACGGTTGAGGTGGTGAATCGAAGACAGACTATGCCATCGGCTCCCATTGTCTCTGCCTCAGCTATCATCCGGTCGATGGCTTGTTCTCTTGATTCCGCCAGCATTTTGGTATATTCAGTTATTTCACCACCAACAAGGGTTCTGAGCCCGGCAACAATATCTTTACCAATATGTCTTGCCCGGATGGTGTTCCCTCTAACTATACCCAACGTCTGGGTAATTGAATAATCAGCAAATTCATCCTGTGTGGTAATAAGCATTTCTCTGAGATTTGGTAGCTAAAAATTGATTATTATTTGTCAACATTCTTTGAATAGTGATCATCTTCTTTATTCTGCAGGCGGTCAGTGATCACCTTGATCAGAAGCAGTCCCAGACCCAGTATTGCCACCAGGCCAATCAATCCGAACGGAAAAGCAATGATCAGGCCAACAATCATGGCAATGATCCATACGATGACGACTAATGCCAGCAGGAAATATCCAATATATTCCATAATATCAATGTTAATAAATTATTATTCCCTCCAGGACTCCATGTTAAGCCTGAGTCTCATGAACAAACCGGACAATCCAATAACCGATCCATCCGGTAACAGCAAGAATCAGGGTCAGTTTTTTAATCCTGGAGCTCACGTTAAGAGTAATCCTTCTCCCGGTGATCGTTTCATAAATCAATGTAAGAAACAGGATCAGCAATACCGCATAGAGGATGGGACCGAAAAAATGATGTGAAAAAGAGCTTCTCATATTGAAATGGGAAATCTCATAAAAAGAATGGGTCAGTCCGCATGTAGGACAGCTATATCCGGTCAGGCTTTTAAAATAGCAATCCGGTAAAGGAAGCCGGTCCGGATTCACAACGGCTGGAGCAACCAGGATAAGAAACAGGAAGAAAATAGCCAATAACCGGCCCGGAATGTAAAGCAATCTATTATTCCGCGCCTTAATCCGTATGGTCAGCAGGTCGGTTGAGATCATTCCGGTTGCTTCAGTCTATTTTAATTTATTACCCTGTTGTCAGGCTTTTTTAACTTCTCCTTCTGTTTCCGATGCCGGAAAAACATTGAACTCGGGTCCGAACTGACTGATAAATTCCACACTGAATGCCCTGAAGGTGTAAGAAACCGGCAGGAAAACAACGGATCCGATGTAGGGAATAATCAGCAACAATATACCGATGCAACAGGTCATTAATCCAAAAACAATAACACAGCAGATCACAACAAGGATCAGAAAGAAAATGATGATCCCATAGAGGAGAAAATAACCGAAATACCGGCTCATTAACGGCAGAAACAGTCCCCATGCCTTTGTAGCAGAGACCCTGTGCTTGAACATGACCGGTACAACAAAGTCTTTCAGAAACAGGGATATATAGCTGGTAATGATAAAAAAGGTTAAGAAGAGCAGGACCATCCCCATGATGGTATAGACTTTCTGTGCGCCGGTTATATCCCCCTGAATCATTCGGGCGATCAGTCCGAAGAAAAACAGCACGATCAGGATGACGGCCGCCAACACGATGATTCCATAGACCAGGCGCCAGAGAAAGAGGGAATCACCTTCCCTGCGGTATTCATGCCATGGTTTGGTGACTTCCGCCTTATCATGTACTACATTGTGAAGGAACATGAATCTTCCGCGTGATGAGAGCCAGGCAAACACCACAACGACAACGATAGCAAACAGGACCCCAAACAGGATCAATCCAGCCCATGCAGGGTGTGCTATTAACCAATCCCATGCGATAGAAGGGAAATCAACAATGTCCTTAAAATCGTGATGCTGGTCCCATTTGTTGCTTCCTCCTCCACTTCCTCCAGGTCCGTCGAGCAGCATAGCAAGGAATGCAGTGAACCCGACAACAAACCATTTTCCGAGATCGAAAGGCTGAAAGAGTGCTTTTTTCATGCGGTCCCAGCCTCGTGAAAGTGCGTCAAAATAGGTTATATTCATAATGATAAAATGTTAGGTTAGTTGCTTGATGGTTTTGATGGATGATTTTCTCTCTGCAAAATCAAAGGATTATTTCTTTGAAAGCTCAACAACGGAGTTGATCTTCAGATTCATCGGAAACGTAAACGTTTGTGCTCCCGATGTTGAGACCGTACTTGGGGAAGTGCTTTCCATGGTAGATTTTACATAGAGCCCTTCTTTGTATGCGAAATACCAGGTCATTACTCCCTCTACATCCCCTTCCGAGGTAAGTGTTATCCCCTGTGCACTTTGAGTACCGTTCCTGGAGCCACTGATCTGGGAAACGATCTTCACACATTCATACCCGGCAACGTTTTCTATCCCTTCAAAGACATTATTGCTTTCAAGGATCATGACCACCTCCTCCGTTTCGCTAACCTCGTTGATGGTATCGGTTTCAGACCAGGTATCTCCTATCTTGATCTTCTTACCGGGGAGATTGGGGAAAAAATCCTGGAAATTGAGTGCAATGCTGCGCGACCCTGCCTGTGCAATGGTATATTTGATCGGTTCAGCCCCTGAAAGATCAAGCTCCTTGCCTTTATCCGACAGAACCATATTGAAATGTTTCCCCAATGTTTCACTCACATCCGCTGAAATGTTCATCATTGGACTTTTAACGAACATTCCCAGTGTATCCAGGATTATATCCAGTGTAAGCTTCCCTTCTGAAATAGATACCGGCTTCATATCAAATGCTATAATCTGCTCAATATCAGCGCCAAATGACTGACCTTGAATTTCCATTGTCTGGTTTATATCACTCTCTGACCGGTAATAGAGTCCTGCTTCCGGTGGTAATGTATAGGACAGGGTTAATCCCGTTTCCGGGCTCTCAGCCAGTGGTTTTTTAGCCGCACAACCGGCCAGGAAAAAGATTACAGGCAAAAAGAAAATTGCCATAGTCATTGCGTTTCTGGTTCGTTTACTATTCATCATGGTATTAGTGATTAGGAAATTGTATAATTATTTTAAAATGAATTGTACCTGTAATTTTCCTCAACAAAATATGAATTTTACTTGAGATAATCAAGGATCACGCTCGATCACTTTCAAATCTGTTAACAGATTCACAATATCAAAAATTTCGCATTCATGAATGGCTTCAATTCCAGCATTCTCCATAATTCCACCTATGGTCTTCGGCCTGGCACCAGGGAAAGGTAGATTGAACATAAACCTGCCCTGTGGTTCAGTAAGATTAATTTTTCGCTCTTTCCCGTCACGCCCCTCTCCTATCCAGACAACAACACTGCTGATAAATTGGCCGTAGCGAGCAGTGATAAAACGTACCTTCGCATTCTGTTTTTCTCTGACCTTTACAGATAATCTCTCCTTATGCGATACATCTGATTTTAACAGTCCAAGATCAATTTCCAGAGAAATTTTCTCCTCCGTAAGGGAATATCTGAAATAGGGTCGCTTCTTTTCATAAACCTCCTCTTTTTTTACAATATTGAGTGAAGCCATTGCTTCAAGAAAATCCTGAACTGTCTTAACATGAAGGTTTAGCCGGGAAGCTGCCTCCGAAGCAGATACATTATGGTAAGTTTGAAGTAGCCGGAATATATCTTTTGCATACTCTTTCGATATATAATGACCAAATATAGCTGCACTTTCAAAGTTCATTCCGTTACCTCGAGATTGGATGTATTTGCATAGTATTTATTCTATCAATGATCCTGTTCGAATCCCCTGTACTAAAGTGCTCATAAAATTCAATAAATAACTTTCCCAGAGAAGCACAGAGCTGATCAAAAGATAAGGCATCTTTATACTTTAAATAGTCGGTCCTGGAAATGTATACAGATACGTTACCATCCCTGTCAAACCTGACCCATGTCGTATCCAGATAATCTGTCAATATTCCAACCTGCCTGGTCAATTTTGAATTGACAGAAATCACAATACTGCCGTTCTCAAAATACGGGATAGCAATCAGGTGTTTGTGTAAAAACCGGGCAAATTCCTGGATTTTAGTTCCGGAACTTGAAACCTTACCCGCAGGAAGAGGCCTTTCAGTAAAACCTGCCTTTGTTTCATCCACCGGGAGGGCAGCAAGCTCAAGTATCTCACGGGAGCGCCATGTGAGTTTTCGGGAAAATAGCAAAACAAGCACCCAAATTCCAAACACGATGAAGAGAATACCTAAAATGCTATTAAATGAATAGATCGGATGAAATCCAAACAATAAAACGGAGACAGAGAGTGCAGAACAAATGAAGAGAAATAAGGTGAATACCAGAAAGCCAAAATTCTTTGTCCTGATGAATATTAAAAAGATAAGAAAACCATAGGAAAATGTGATCAATGCTACCAATGCAAAAACAAGAAACAGTCCCATTGCAACCATAAGAAGAAGTGCATAAAGACCGATTGTAATTCCAATTATTGATCCAATCCCAAGTGTTGCAGGTTTTAACTTATGAAAAATTTGCATGGTTCGCGCTATTTAGGTTACCGGTCAACTTCTAAAAACATATTACTGACGGTAGAAGTAAACCTGTTCATGATTTGCATATTGTATCATAGGTTTTGAATTAGACTAGAACAATCCCAATGCAATTGGAATGAAGGTCAGAATTACTAGAAAAATAAAAACAGTCAGAACTGCAACCACAATTAAAAGAGCGGTTTCAGGCTTGGTTGGTTTGTTTTCTTTATTTGTTTCCATCTGGTCAGCATTTTATATTATTATTCAAATATTTTCAAAGAAAAAAGTCGTCAGACGAATCCAAATCGTCTGACGACTTTTATTTACTCGAAGCAAGTAGTCAGGTTATTAGCCTCTTTCAGGTTTATGATCCTATCTTAATATTTACCTTTTTGGAATCTTTTCCTCCCATTTTTGATTCAACAAATGGTTCAATCCACCCGTTTGATCCATTCATTTTGACCAGTCCCCGGAATTTCAATGTTTCTTTACCTTTTAGCCGGAATTCTGTATCCTTTCCTGTAATGGATTGATAGGTTGAGCTGTTATCGAGTGGATCAAAGATCGTAACATCTTCCATCAGGTTAATGATTTCAATGTTATCCGATGAATGGATGGTCAGTTTATCTTTTACTGCTCTTTCGAGCTTCACGGACCGATCTGAGGCGGTTGGATATACCCGGTCATTCTTCACCCACACTTCAAGCCAGTAAAGATCGTCTGTTTCCGGTTTAATGAGCACCTTATCTATCTCTATTTTAGGAAACTGGCTGGCACAGTAGAGGACGAATTTTGTATTCTTTTCCGCTTCCATTTCAATGTACCTGGAAGGTGGCGTTCTTCGCATGTGTTTTTTGGGTGATCCACCGATCCAGATTTCTCCCAAATCGGGGTGTTTAACCTTATGCGGGTCTATCCAGCCTTCACCGGTCAGTTCAAGATCAATCCACGTTAACATTTCCTCATCAGAAACTCTTCCGTCACCGTCCTGATCAGCATCAAATGCCGGAGTACCCCACAACTCAATCAGGTAAGAATATGCACCCAGCATATAATAGGTAGCTGCGTGCGCCTGACCGGAAAGTCCTCCAATAACGGGACTGTAATTTTTTAATATCCGGGCACCGGATGTCACTATGTTCGTCTGAACATCCATATCGTGCTGGTAATCAGCAGTTACCTGCCGGTTGAACAGTTGGGCATACTTATTCGTTTTGCGCATTTGTTCCAGTCTCTGCTCAATTTGTTCATCTGCTTCCTGGCGTTGCTCCCGGGAAAGATCTCTCCGGCTTTCCGGCGGTGCCTGAAACATGATCAATCTACCGGTGTTGTGGTAGTGAAAGGAGGCAAAGATATTTGGATGAGCAATTTGAAATTCATACACATTGCGGGTTTCTGACTCAGACATGGGGTATGGGTTACCTGCCTGCAGGTTCCATCCATAGGGAAAATTCCTGTTCGGATCGGGACCACCGAGATCATCTTCATTGATCATCCCATCCCCATCGTTATCAAAACCTTCAGAGCCGATTCTTCGAAACCTCATACACTCCTCTTCAGGATCAGCTACCAGTAAAAATCTCCGCTTGTCCGGTGAAAGTTTAAACATACCATCCGGATCTTCAATATACATGTCTGACAATTCACCATCACCATCCACATCCTCTGTTTGATCTTCATCATATAAACCATCCCCATCATTATCTTCAGGACGGTAGGTCTCCCTTGGGTTATTTGCTGTATTCGGCTGCGTCACATAGGAATCATTGGCATCTACATTCAATCCTGGAAGGATATAAAATGTTGTACTATTAACCAGTTCATAGACATAGGGATCGTAATCATAGCGGGTAAGGAGGTACCACATCAGGTAGAGTGAACAGGTTATACCGTTCACTTCATTCCCGTGAATTGCACCGTCGACCCACATGGCTGGTTTCGAAGGATGATCACCGGTGGATTTTGCAGTGATGGTAATCAGGTACTGATCCCTTCCCATCCTGCTTTTTCCAATACTTTCAATGTCAGAAAGATGTGGATATTTCTTCTGGATATCATGCATTATCCCGGTCCATTCATCAAAGGAATAGTATCGTTTCCAGCTGATCGGAAAATCAAGCTCCCCGTGATAGCCGCCCGGACTTTCCTGCTTTTTATCCTGCGCGAAGAGGGGCATACTCATCAGAAAGGCAAGAACGATCAGCACGTTATAAACAACCTTTTTTTGAAAATATGTTCGTTTTTTCATGGTTTGCCCTCCTGTTAATAGATTATTGATTTAACCTTTGTACCGCCTTTCTGGGATGACAGGATCACCTGTAAAGGAACATCCCCTTCAACGGCAATTACCCATTTCACCACCCGTCCGGGTCCGGTCTGTTTCTCTCCGGGCTGGTCATAACTTACACGTTGTCTCATGTACCGGTACATCATGGGTGAGTAGGGTGTAATGCTTCTTTGTCGGGCTTGACTGGTGGAGGGTTGCTCCCTCCTGGGTCTGTATCCCGGGATTCTCATTTTCCCTTCCAGCACTCCCAATTTCTGATAAGGTGTACCCTGAAGAAAGGTTATTTTATCACGATCGCCCGCCAGCCAGATCACATCAGGCCGGTTGCCTGCCAGCTCCGCTCCCTGGCCAATATGTGTTGCCAGTTTACCCTGGTTCTCAACATTAACCGTAACCTCAACCACCTTATATTTACCAGTTCCACTACCTTTCTTTACAACAACATTATTTTCATTACCTGAAGCGGTAGCCATCTGAGCTTTATTGGTAGTGTAAAGGATTTTCGCTGTTGCATCCGTAATCTCTACCTCCGGGAGCAGAGTAGCCCGGAATAATTCGAACTGCCAGTGTTTTTCACATACATTGATCAAGGGTGTTCCCGGAAAGGCATTGTTCGTTCCAACGGGTGATTTCCATCCGCCAATCTCTCCCTCACCCAATTCGGGATGATTAAAAGGTTTCCAATCGATAAAATAATCTCCTCCGTAATGTTCGTCCTGATAGTTCAGCAGTTCTCTGTTCCGGTTCAAATAAGCATCGTCCCCTTCAAATTGAGGAAAGCCATCGATATCATTCATGGGATTCCATAGTTCAGTAGTCACGGAATAAAGGCCATATTGCATATACATCCAGTCGGATGCCATTCCGTAGTTGTATCGCTGATCCCTCTCCTCATTATAGCTTACTCTCCATCCACGAGGCAATTCATATCCCCGCTGTTTTGCATATTTATTAGCTGAAGTCTTTTGCAGCTCTTCCTTATAATGAGCCAGTGAATCCGGATACAACCAGGCTTTGGGCACTTCCTCCCCAAGGATTTCCAGGTACTTTTTCCCCATGATCATGTCCATTACAGCCACATCTTTGGGATGCAGATTTTGGTGGGGTGAGGTACCCAGAGGCCTGTAAGTAAAGCCACCGGATGTATGATAATACTGTCCCATAAGGATGTTGGTGTGGTTTGTAAAAAATTCCGCAATTGCATGTGCTTCAGGTGATGAGGTTGGGTATTTGCCGCTACCACCCTGCATACCATCCTCCCTGAACCACACTTCCGGGAAATTCCGGTTTACATCGATACCCCTCTCTGAATCTTCTCCCCGCTTACCATCCTTATCGTTGTCCTTATCTTCGGTTATCACGGAATACCTTTCTAACGTTGTTTTTTCATTATTACCGAGTCTTACCATTAACCTCGGATCCATGTCATCTTTCACATACCTGCCGTTGGGGTCTTTATAACGGAATTGTGTGTAATAACCATCACCGTTCAGGTCATCCGGGCCATCCTCATTGATCTTTCCATCCCCATCATTGTCTACTTTCTCGCTGTTTTGCCGCTGGGCAATTCCCACTTCCACACTATTATAGACACCATCCGGATTAACGACCGGGCAGATGTAAAACACTTTCCTGTCAATAAGCTCCTTTATTTGAGGGTCTGTTTCATAACCGGCAACCAGTTTATCAATGATGTAGAGACAAACTTCAGTTCCTGTATATTCATTTCCATGCATGCTGGCACAGATCCATTGTCCTGGTTTCCCCTGGTGCGGTTTCATAGCTGGCACATTTTTAATCCCCTCCTTTCTTATATTCCGCAAATCAATATGCCCGTCGAGGGTGGTTCCTGTCTGCAAATTGGTAATCACCAGCACATAAATCGTCCGGTCAAAATTGCTTTTACCAATTTCAATTAATTCCGTAATGGAAGGATACGCCTTTGCAATATCCTTCAGGTACTTCACAGTGCCCGTATATCCGTGGTACTTATCAAAGGATATGGGTACTTTTTGACCTGAGCAAACATTGAACTGGCCTGTACCATACAGAAGGAACAGTCCAATGAGCATTAAAAGCTTCAAATGACGATTTCCCATAATTAAACTCTCCCTGAATTTTAAAAGTTAGAAATGACTTTGAGTTGTTGAATGTAAAGAATTAAAAGTAACAATTATATAACAGTTGTACTATGATGAAAAACATATTTGTTATAATTCGCAACCCGATTTCAATTCGGGTTGCGAATTACTCTCACAAAACATATATATTTGTTCTATGGAAAGAAACAGTGAGATCTACTGCACAAACCGATCTGAGTGGCGCAAGTGGCTTACAAAAAATCATAATAAAGAGAAAGAGGTCTGGTTGATCTATTATAAGAAACACACCGGCAAACCAAGAGTTTCCTACGACGATGCTGTTGAAGAAGCCATCTGCTTCGGATGGATTGACAGTACCATCCAGCGAATGGATGACGAGAGATACAGGCAAAGATTCACACCCAGGAACAGGGATAGTAAATGGTCAGCACACAATGTCAGAAGGGCAAACAAGATGATCCGTGAAGGAAAAATGATGAAAGAAGGTCTGGTACTGTTCGATTACTGGAAAGCAAGTAATAAGGACCCGGTGTCCAGAGCCCCCACACAGGAGGAACAGGTCCCCCCGGATGACCTGATTGAGGCCCTGAAAAAGAACAAAAAAGCTCTGGATCATTTCAATCATTTGGCTCCCTCCCACAAAAGGAATTACCTCCTGTGGATTAACGATGCAAAAAAAGAGGAAACAAGAATCCGGAGAATCAGCAGAGCAGTGCAAATGCTTGAAAAGAACATTAAATCGTTTATGTAACTTAATCCGTGATGCTATTCACATAGAGTATGATGAAGAAACAATGGTATGAGGAACTTTTTCAGAACTACGCTGAAAATTATGATAAGGAACCGTTTACAAAAGGGACAACCGGTGAGGTGGATTTTATTGAAAAAGAGATAACCTTCAACAAAACAGTGAAAATCCTGGATATTGGTTGTGGAACCGGCAGGCATGCTATCGAGCTGGCAAAAAGGGGCTATGCAGTTACGGGAGTGGATCTGGCAGAATCACAGTTAGCCAGGGCAAGGGAGAAAGCTGAAATGGAAAACGTACGTGTGAATTTTCAGCAGGCTGATGCAAGGAACCTTGCCTTTTCGGATGAGTTTGACCTGGTAATCATGATCTGTGAAGGGGGCTTCTCCCTCATGGAGACGGATGAAATGAACTATGCCATCCTGAAGAACGCACACACCGCTCTCAAAAAAGGAGGGAGACTGATTTTTACCTGCCTGAATGCCCTGTTCCCTCTCTTCCATTCAATAAAGGAGTTCATGGAGAAGAACGACCAGAAATCAGGGAATAATACCTTTGATCTGATGACCCTGCGTGATACTTCAACCGTTGAATTCACAGATGATGCCGGTGTAACAAAAAAACTCAGTTGCAATGAGCGGTATTTCCTTCCCTCAGAAATCACCTGGTATCTGAAAAGCCTCCGGTTCGAAAACATTGGCATTTATGGTTGTAAACTGGGTGACTTCAGCAGGAAATATCCGCTTACAACGGAAGATTTCGAGATACTGGCTATGGCTGAGAAAAGTTATTAATATAAAATGTATAAAATGAGTTTACAGGAATACCTTCTTCCCTACATCATTTCAAATGCCATAGGGCTGCTATTAATCTATATTTGTTACCGGTGGTTCAGAGCAGGGCGAATCCTATTTGGTCTGATATTTCTTGCTGCAGGCGTTTTCAATTTTTATATTACCTGTAAATCGCCCGAAATTTATGTTGAAGTGTATGGAGCATCTGCAGTGTTCTCCTTCTACAAAGATTTTATCTATGGATTCTTTAATGAGCATGTAACGTTGCTTGTACGGATCATTGCAATCGGCCAGGTTATTGTCGGTATCTTTTTGTTTTTACGTGGAGTGTTTTTTAAACTTGGGATCCTTGGTGGAATCCTGTTCCTGCTGGCTATTTCTCCCCTGGGGATTGGATCAGCGTTCCCCTGCACGGTATTCATGGCGATTGGTCTTTATCTGCTTTACCGGAATAAAATGAAAAATGAAACGTAACTTTACAGTCATTCACGTTCAAAAGACTATTTTCCATTGATGGAGAAAGATGCAATAGCTGATTTTATTCTGAAAAACTACGGTCTGCAAGGAGACATTACCCCATTGGGCAGTTACATTGATACGAATTTCATGCTTGTAACGGATCAGGGGAATAAGTACATCTTCAAACTCTCATCTCCAACCGACTCAATAGAATTTCTAAAGGAGCAAAACAGGATCCTTGTTGCCCTTGCCGGCGAACTGGGTCCGGACAGGCATGTCCCTGGTGTAATTCCATCCCTGGATAACCTGGAAATTGTACCTTTTAAGGCATCCGATGGAAAAACGATAAATGGCCGGTTACTCAGTTTCATTGAAGGGGAATTTTTTGCAAACGTGGCTCACTCATCCAAAATCCTGTTTGATCTCGGGGTATTTCTTGGAGAAATGGATCAGATCCTTCAAAAAGCAACAACATCCCACATTGCAGATCGCAAGCTTTTCTGGGACCTTCAGAACTTTCCCGATATCGAAGAGTATATCATTTGCGTTGAAGAGGTTTCTATTCGCCGGTTAGTCCGTTATTTCCTTCTTCAATTTCGTAGCATTGTGCAACCGGTTTTACGGGACTTAAGAAAACAGGTCATTCATAATGATGCAAACGACTGGAACCTGCTGATCAGGGAAGGCATGGTTACCGGCATCATTGATTTTGGAGACATGGTTTTCTCTCAGACCGTCAATGAATTGGCGATTGCGCTGACTTATGCAATCATGGGTACGAAAGATCCCATAGGCACAGCTATTGAGGTAATCAGGGGATATCATTCCATTTTACCACTCGAGGAAAGAGAAATCCGGTTGCTCTATTATCTCATTGCAACCAGGTTGTCAATCAGTCTCTGCATGTCAGCCCGGACAAAAAAAGCAGATCCATCCAATAAATACGCTTCCATCAGTGGAAAACCTGCTACTGATCTCTTAACCCGGTGGATTGAGATCAGCCCACTACATGCAACGAACAGGTTCATGGAAGCGTGCGGACATTCCCTGCCCGGGGAAGGAGATCACACCTTGCATTTGAAAAAACGTCAAACGTTTATAAGTTCCGCTCTCAGCCTGAGCTATGACGAACCAATCCGGATGGTGAAAGCAGCATTTCAATACATGTACGATGACCGGGGAAACACCTACCTCGATTGTGTTAATAACATTTGTCATGTTGGACATTGCCATCCACGGGTGGTTGAAGCGGGACAGAAGCAGATGGCAAACCTGAACACAAACACGCGGTATCTTTTTGATGAATTGAGCCACTATTCAGAAAAACTGTGTGCTACATTCCCTGGTGAACTGAACAAAGTTTTCTTTGTAAACTCAGGAAGCGCAGCAACTGACCTGGCATTGCGATTAGCCAGGACCCACACGAACCGGGAGAGAATCATTGTGGTGGATCATGCGTACCACGGAAATATCTCCTCTGCGATAGAGATCAGCCCGTACAAGTTTGATGGGAAGGGTGGCATGGGTTGTGTTCCCACAACTCTTAAAACGATGATACCAGACACCTTCCGGGGGAGGTACCGGAAGGAAGATCCCGATGCCGGGTATAAATATGCTGCTGATGTTGAAGCTATCATCGGGAGATCAGAACAGCAGGGAAAGCATGTAGCTGCTTTTATCTGCGAATCCATCATTGGTTGCGGGGGCCAGGTAATGTTACCTCCGGGTTACCTTCAGGAAGTATACCGAATGACAAGAGAAAAAGGAGGAATTTGTATTGCAGATGAAGTGCAGGTAGGATTTGGCCGGGTGGGTTCAGCTTTCTGGGGATTTGAACTTCAGGATGTTGTGCCGGATATTGTTATCCTGGGCAAACCGATGGGCAATGGACATCCCCTGTCTGCTGTGATAACAACCAAAACCATAGCCCGTTCGTTCGAAAATGGAATGGAATTCTTCAGCTCTTTTGGTGGAAACCCGGTTTCATGTGCCATAGGAGAGGCTGTTCTGGATGTGATCATAGAAGAAGGGCTCCGGGAAAATGCGCTGGAAACAGGAAATTTTTTGCAATCCGGATTGATTGAAATGCAAAAAAAATATCCAATAATTGGAGATGTCAGGGGATCCGGACTCTTTATTGGTATCGAATTTGTGTTGAATAGAGAAAGCCTTAAACCGGCTACAAGGGAGACCAAAAGAATTGTTGAGGAGATGAAAAAAAGGAAAATTCTGGTAAGTACAGATGGCCCTTACCAGAATGTGATTAAATTTAAGCCCCCAATGGTTTTTTCCCTCGGGAATGCAGGCTGTTTTTTAAATAACCTTGCTGATGTCCTCAAGAAATTTTAAATGTTGTTATTCATGAAACTATTTCGTATTTCATTCCCGGCTTTTGTATTGCTTTTTTTTATGGTTTCAGCTGATTTGGCAGAGACTACCGTTGTTATTCAATTCCATAATATCAGGGGTGAGGAGGGAAACATGTTGATCTCGATGTATGACGCTCCGAACCAATTCCCATACCAGCCGAAGTGGAAGTATATGATATCAAAATCCAGGTTAATGGAGCAGGGTAACCGGTTTCACATCAAAGAAGTTATATCCGGAAAGTACGCCATTGCTATTTTCGATGATGAAAACTGTGATACGGTAATGCAAAAGAATTTCCTGGGTATTCCAAAAGAGGGCTACGGGTTTTCAAACAATCCCAAACCGTCCATCAAAGGAGCTCCAGCTTTTGAGGACTGTACATTTGCTGTAAGTGAAGGGGTAAAGAACCTCGTTGAGATTGAGCTGCAATATCTATTCAGAAAGCCGGATGAAGAGATTCATTAGACCGGGTCAGTAATACTCAAAACAAAATAGGATCAGCAATGAAAAAAAATCATTTATTCAAAACAGGATTAAGTAGTATGCTGCCATTGATCTTCATGGTACTCATACTCTTCTCCTGTACCAGGCAGGAGGATAATCGGTTGCCCAACGTAGTCATCATTTTTATTGATGATATGGGGTATGGGGATATTGGATCATTTGGCGCAACGGAGTATGCTACACCGCACCTTGACAGGTTAGCATCGGAGGGGATGCGGTTCACCAATTTTTATGCAGCACAGGCTGTTTGCAGTGCCTCACGGGCTGCTCTGCTTACCGGGTGCTACCCGAATCGCATTGGAATTTCCGGTGCATTGGGACCAAATGCCAGAGTGGGTATCCACGAGGATGAGGAGACAATCGCAGAACTCTTGAAGAGCAAAGGGTACGCAACCGGTATCTTTGGAAAATGGCACCTGGGGCACCATGACCAATTCCTGCCGCTTCAACATGGATTTGATGAATACCTGGGACTGCCCTACTCCAATGACATGTGGCCGGTTTACTACGATGGGGGAGCAATCAGCGATAGTTCCATCAATCCCCATCGCAGAAATTACCCGGTTCTTCCCCTGATTGAAGGAAACGAAAAGCTTGAAGAGATCAGGACGCTCGATGACCAGGCAAAACTGACGACTCTCTATACGGAACGTGCGGTTGATTTTATCCAGCGGCACCAGGGTGAACCATTCTTCCTCTATCTTCCCCATACCATGGTTCATGTTCCACTGGGCGTATCGGAAAAATTCAAAGGAAAAAGCGAACAGGGATTGTTCGGTGATGTGGTAATGGAAGTAGACTGGTCCGTCGGACAAGTGATGAATACATTAAAAGAACTGGGGCTCAATAAGAACACACTGATCCTGTTCACCAGCGACAATGGTCCCTGGCTCAATTACGGGAATCACGCAGGTTCAACCGGTGGATTCAGAGAAGGCAAAGGAACCAGTTTTGAGGGGGGGCAGCGTGTTCCCTGCATTGTACGCTGGCCCGGCGTAACAGAAGCCGGAACAATAAGCAATAAAATGGCTTCAACCATTGACATCCTGCCGACACTGGCTGAAATAGCCGGAGCGCCATTGCCTGGTCATATCATTGATGGTGTAAGCATACTACCCTTGCTCCGGGGAGATGAAACGGCAAATCCACGGGACCACTTTTACTATTACTACCAGCGCAACTCACTGGAGGCTGTAAGGAAAGATCATTGGAAACTGGTATTGCCTCACACCCATCGAACCTACGAAGGTGTATTACCGGGGAATGATGGATTTCCCGGTCCCTATGCATGGAAGGAGGCAGAATATGCACTGTATGACCTGAGAAGGGATCCGGGAGAACGGTACGATGTGAAGGAGCTTTATCCGGAAATCGTTGCAGAACTGGAAACCCTGGTCGAAAAAGCCCGGCAAGACCTGGGCGATGACCTGACCGAACGGACCGGAAAGAATGTGCGGGAAATTGGCAGGCTGAAGGATGATGGAGAATAGAAAAAGGGATTGAATTTATCCAAAGTATCACTATGCTCAAACCATCCAAAGCCGGGTCTCTTTTTATCTGTTTCGTGAGTTATCTCATCACGCTTGTTTTTTGTGTCCTTATCCTGCGGCATACGGACAGGGGTAATCCATTGGTTAACGCTGCAATCCTGGATCTTTTTGCCACACTCCTGATTTTTGCTGTGAGCTATACATTTAACAATTCCAGCCTCTATGATCCATACTGGAGTGTAGCTCCCTTCCCCATTCTCCTGTATTGGAGCCTTTCAACAGGAAGTGACATACTCACCTTGCGGCAAATGATCATACTGGTCCTCGTGTTATTCTGGGGAAGCCGCTTAACGTACAACTGGATCAGGCGCTGGAAAGGGTTGCAGGATGAAGACTGGCGCTATGCCAATTTTCGAAAAAAGTATCCACGCTCTTACTGGATCGTAAGTCTTTTTGGGATCCATCTATTGCCCACGATTGTGGTTTTTTTAGCCTGCCTCTCCATCTACCCGGCAATTGTTATCAAACCCGCATCATTGGATCTGTTCGATCTGGTTGCCATTGGGGTAACCCTCTGTGCCATATTGATCGAAACCATTGCTGACGAGCAGTTAAGGAAATTCCTGCACAGGCCAACAGGTCAATCCTTTTTATCTTCCGGGTTGTGGAAGTACTCCAGGCACCCGAACTATTTTGGTGAAGTCCTGTTCTGGATCGGGTTGTTCCTCTTTTCTTGCGAATCAGGTTCCTTCTACTGGTGGACACTGCCAGGACCTATTGGTATGATCACCCTCTTTCTTTTTATCAGTGTCCCCATGATCGATCAGAGGATGCTGCAAAGAAAAAAGGGATATGCAACGTATATGAGAAATACCTCGGGATTGGTTTTATGGTTTGTAAAGAAGATTGAGTAATGAGAAGTGAGTGGTGAGTAGTGAGTTATTAGAAATAGGTACTCAGACCTAGGTCCTGGGTGCTCGGTAAAAGATTGGAATACATTTTTAGCTCCGTAGACCGTGCCTGCCCTCCTGCGGCGGGTAAACCCTGCCAGTCCGGCAGGCTGGCGGCAGGCAGGAGCGAAATATTGGTAGACGTCAAACAACAATTCCGATATTGTATCGGACATTTTTGCATGTAGAGGCTGTCTCAAGAGTAAATATAAAAAGTTTCACGCAGAGAACGCAGAGAACCGCAAAGTACGCAAAAGTCTAATTATTAGGCATATAATCTTTGCGATCTTTGCGAATTTCTTTGCGAACTTAGCGTGAAATCATCTCTTTGTGTATTTTTGAGACAGCCCCTACTTCCCAAACGGAAAGCCAATCTGCAGTTCCACTAAAAGGTAAAAACGGGCAGCCGGTGTTTTCGGGCTGTGCCAGGGTTGCCCGAGTTCATCTTCCAGATAATAACCAAGCTTCGTTGGATAAGCAACTCCAGCCACACCGCCTAAATTCAGTGACCGGCGTGACTTGAAAAGCCATTTGTGACCAAAAGTCCCGCCAACCATGATATCGGTCTCACGGTTTAATTGATCTCCAAATGCTCCTGCATCTTTCTCATCATAACCACCAAAACCATACTCAAAATACCCTCCCCAGTAAAACCTGCCAGGGCTCTGGATGTTACCAAGCAGGGACTTAATGCTGACTCCCAACCCCATGCTTGCGGGAATAACCCGTACATCGGAAGATTTCCAGAAATCGGTGTAACGAGCATGATATAACAATCCGCCATAATAGTATCTAAAATGTGGAGTAATAAATGTATTTTGAAAGATGCGTAACTCCAATGATATAGCAGGTCCATATTCAATTAGTCCGAGGGGATCAACCTGCCATATGATCCGCTCAACCCGGTCATCAACTATGTGGTTTGGCAAATGTGAATTGTATCCAGTTGAAAAACATTTGCCCAATGGTACCATGAAAAGAAAGGCAATGATGCAACAATACCTGATCCGTCTGTTTTTGTTTATGTTTGCAAAAAACATATTACCTTTAGTTATTTCAGTAAACTTACAAATCTTTATCCTTACTGCATTCTTAAGACGGCATATAAACTTCCAAAAAACAGTAATACATTGATAAAAACTTCTACAGACAAACTTTTGAAATACAGCCTCGGACACATGTTACCACCCGTTGCGGTCTACATGGGATATTTTTTTATGCTGGTTGGTATTCCAAGTATCATTTTCGGGAATCCCTTCCTCGGGGGAGGTATAATTCTGTTGGGATTGTTTATCAGTTTTACTTTTCGGGGAGTGATCATTGATGTGCAGAAAAGGGAAGTGTTAACCTATACCAGCATTATCTGGATAAAAAGAGACAAACAGGTAAAGAACCTGGATGATTACAGGATCATTACGGTGAACCGATCCTCCATGAGCTACCGTTCCTATAGCTGGTCGAACAGGTCGGCTGTCTTTACCAATTACTATTATACCCTCTTCCTGTCAAAAGACACAAACAAAAAAGGCATTCCGGTAGCTACGTTTAAAAAGAGGGAAACAGCCCAGGAGGAGGCACAAAAACTGGAGAAATTGTTTGATCTGAGACTGCAGGCAACGAGAATGTAACTTCCCTGTGGGTAGAATTTGCAGGTCGATTTTTTTCTAATTGGGTATTCGGTTTTCGCCTGCCATACGGCAGGTAAAGTTACGAAACAGGTTGCAGTCAGTTAATCGGTATTGGTAACGATGCTCTCCCGATTGAAAAAAATAACTTTGATCCTTTGGATAGTTGTATAATGAGTTTATTTAATTATAGTATGTTTGTTTATAAAACCTGTGATCATGCACCGGGTCCCAACTAACCTCATTCGTACCGGCATCCTCCTGATTTGTACCGGTTTATTGTATTTCTCCTGCAGCCGTGAAGAAAAATCAGCACCACCGGCAGACAGGGCCTACCTTCTTGTTTTGGGAACAAGCCAGGACGGTGGATTCCCACAGGCTGGGTGCACAAAAGAATGCTGCAGAAACGCCTGGGAAAATCCGAAAATAAGAAGGCTGGTTGCCTGCATCGCTATTGTCGATCCGCTGGATGGGAAGCAATGGATCATCGATGCAACACCTGACTTCAGGGAACAATTTTTCAAGCTGGGACAGATTTCAGGAAATTACGGCAGGCAGTCGATAACAGGTATCATTCTCACCCATGCCCATATCGGACACTATACCGGTCTGATACAACTGGGCAGGGAGGTGATGGGAACAGAGAATATCCCGGTGTATGCCATGCCAAGAATGAAACAATTCCTGATGGAAAATGGTCCCTGGAACCAGCTGGTAACCCTGAAAAATATCGAGATTCAAACCATGAAGAGTGATTCCTCCATTCAACTGAACGAAAGGGTCTCAATTACTCCAATCCTGGTCCCCCACAGGGATGAATATTCTGAAACCGTGGGGATCCTGATTGAAAGTGATCAGAAAAAGGTCCTCTATATTCCTGATATCGACAAATGGGCAGACTGGGAAAGGGATATATGCACAATGATTTCATCAGTTGATATAGCTTTCCTGGATGGCACCTTTTACCGGAATGGGGAGATTCCCGGCAGGGATATGAGCGAAATCCCCCACCCTTTTATTGAAGAGAGTTTTGAGCGATTCAAAGAGCTTTCTCCAGAAAACAAATCAAAAGTTCATTTTATCCATTTTAACCACACCAATCCCGTTGTTATTGAGGGGAGCGAACCCTATAATGAAGTGTATAAAAAAGGATTTAACATTACCAGGGAAGGACAAATAGTAATCTTTTAATTACATATTTCAATGAAAGCACTCACCTTTCAGGATATCCGGGATATTCGTTATCGGGAAGTTCCTGATCCGCTTATTGTGTCCCCTACCGATGTCATCGTAAAAATCAGTCATTCAGCCGTTTGCGGATCAGATCTTCATGTATATCACGGGCGGGAAACTGGAATTGATACCGGTACGGTGATGGGGCATGAATTTGTCGGTGAGATCATTGAAACGGGATCAGGTGTAAGAAACTTCGGAAGAGGGGATCAAGTCATCAGTCCGTTTACAACCAGTTGTGGTGAATGCTATTTCTGCAGGAACGGATTGACAGCCCGGTGTATTCATGGACAACTATTCGGATGGGTAGAGAATGGCAACGGCCTGCAGGGTGTGCAGGCTGAGTATGTCAGGGTACCGCTTGCCGATTCAACACTTGTAAAGTATCCCGGCCACATCTCACCGGAAAAAGCCATGCTGGCGGGTGATATTCTCTCCACGGGATATTATTGTGCAGATATGGCAGAGGTAAACCGGGATGGAAGCTATGCCGTACTGGGTTGCGGTCCCGTGGGGTTACTGGCGATCATGAGTGCGATTGAAATGGGAGCGGTGAAGATATGGGCAATTGATTCCATTCCCTATCGCCTGGAAGCAGCCGGCTCTCTTGGTGCCGAACCGGTTAATCTCAAAAACGGATCGCCATTGGAAGAGATCATGAACAGCACAAAGGGTGTTGGAGTGGATGCGGTGATGGAAGCCGTGGGTAGCCACGAAGCTACGAAACTTGCCTACGA
>Ga0315547_1001176_pt1 | contig 21539 bp, 11 predicted proteins | sample SalMarSW160240MG_2_FD_202542 | JGI IMG/M metagenome (GOLD analysis project Ga0315547, IMG submission 202542) | Salt marsh sediment microbial communities from the Plum Island Ecosystem LTER, Massachusetts, United States - Salt Marsh Sediment SW1601-240 ...
AGGTAATAGGGGTCTAATATACAGAGAGTTTTCTTATACCTGAGCATAACGGAGCTGCTGCAACTGCCACTCTCAGCAGCTTTGCAGCCCCAACGCTGGAAGAATACATAGTAATAGCCCAGACATTCTCCGCCAACATAACTGCAATATATTACGCCATATTCCTGGAGGAGCCGGGTGCAGGAATAGCCATCAGCGCCGACTATGTTGCCGAGCTGGATATCGTCGATTTCCGTAAAGTTGCCTTGAAGCTGGATGGATTGATTGGACATTATAAGGGCTGTACCTTCACTCCAGTCCATATCAAAGAAGTTGATATCGGTGCGGTAGAAAAATTTATTGTTTGCCAAATCTATGCACCATACATACTTGTCATCAATACCTGCCAGTACGACAAAATGATTCTTTCCAGGAATATGCAGGATTACCTCGCAGCCTTCCAAATTCCTAAGAGTTTGAATATCGGTCTTGACGGCACGGCAGACAAGACCTAAATCCTGTGCGAATTGCTTCATCGCATAAAGGCTCGTGCTGTTATTTGGCTCGCTTACCAATTGAGTAAGCTGAGAGTCGGTAACGTCTTTGTCTAACCGCGAAACGGCATATTTTAATGCGGCTGTTGCACAATTTTGAGGTTGTGTACCTTCAGATGCCGCGAAAACCAGCCTTTCAGCTAAGAGTAGGTCTGTATCAACCATCGGGGAGTATCGATACATAACAGGATCAACAGTAATATGAGAGGCATACTCAACTAATGCATCAGCTTCATACTCAACGTTGAAACTGCCGGCTTCGGGAACATTGCTATCTATAGCTGTAATATCCCATAAGTCACGGGCCAATAATCTCTTTGATCCGGCCTCATATCGTTCCATCAAAACGGTAGTAGGAAACCAGTTGCCTGATACTAATCGATAATTAGAGTATTGCTTGGAGACAAACCAATTCGCAGTCCCATTTATTGAACAGGATATTACGGAGTAATCTTTTTCCGGGTCCATTACAAACACCATTTCTAAACCATCTGAATTATTGACCGTCAGGTGTATCTGCGTTTGACTATCCACAACTTTCTCAACAGCGGACGATCCGATGACGGAAAGGTTTTCATAAGTGTAAAAGCCATATCCCCAGGGTATGATGCCAGCCGTTAATGGACCGTTGACGACATGTGGTGTGTTCCCTGTTGAGTCAACGATTGCGTGATTGCCGGGTAAGAAATAAGTAGTATATTTATCACCGTCCCATGCAAATATTCGTTTGGCATTCCAATTCAAATCGAACTGTTCAGTCATAAAATTACCTGCCAAGTCTGCGCCCGGCTTCACCGAATCTTCGCGTGAGTCTACGCTGATTTCCCAGTAAAATCTGTCTCCGTCAAATCTTACGCTCACGGTCGAGTTCATTGTATATTCGCTGGACAACTCGTTACGGACATTAAATGGTATTGCAACGAGCTTCATTTTTTGGAGGTTCTCGGTTAATTCTCGCTTATCTGGATTGCTTTGATATTCTTGAATTTTCTTACTGATTTGATTGTTGATATCATTCGGGTCTATCGTTTTTGGTGCTCTATATTCTTCGTGGATTGCTTCTATGGTGCCTGCCGGTATCCAGGTCTTTTTGGGTTGGCTCGTTAGTCTTTCAAAGACTTGCAAAATCTCCGTTCTATCCAATTCTCTGTCCGCAAAGGCTGCACAACTGAAAGACAAGAAGAAAACAACTGCCGATAAAATTTGCTTAGTTTTCATAATTACCTCCTTCGTTTAAGTTATGGTTAGCAAAAGACGACTTAACTACTTACAGCTATATTGTCAACAAAACTCCAGTTATATCGGATGTTATTTCACTAAATATAGCGATTCCAAGTGGTAAAATGTTGATTGGTATTTTTAGGAAATGTGAAAGTAAGCAAAGTAGCAGGCAAAGTAGAAGGCCGAAGGCTTGAATGGCTGGTATTACTCGGTCTTCTCAAGCCAATAATCAACAAAAAGCTTCAAATCATTGGGGTCAACATAGCCGTCAATGTCAAGGTCGGTTCCTTCGCACCAGTTTGGATCGTTGCATTCCGCTACCTGCCAGTATGACGCAAGTACTGTAAAATCGGTGAAATCAACTCTGGTATCTTTATTGAAGTCACGTGTGCGGACATGGGAAAACGTCAGATAATAGACGGGGTCAATCCAACTAACACTGTGATCATAGAAACCCACATTGCAGTCACCTATGTCCGTGGCATTATAGTCAACAATAAACCAATCCCCTGCCTCTATGCCCATATAGCCTGTATACAAATCGAATCCGTCAATACCTGCTTCTTCCCAATCATAAACGGCGGCGCCATCACCTGCTGCCGGTAAACATGAGCCTGGATAACTGAATCCATCGTAACCTCTGGCTGATAAAACTCCATAATCCCAATTGTCATCTGCAATAGCCAAACTCCCATTCCAATCCTCAGCAACGTTTGAATTTACAATAATCGTAAGCTTGGTTCCAACCATGATGTCCGGATATATATGAGGGAAATTGGAGTCAATTGGCAGAAAGGGTGTATTGCCATCAGCCAGGCATACTCTTGTCGAAACCTCTCCTATAGCTACTGAAGGAATACCAACAATTAGTATCAGTAGTGCCATTCTTCTCATGATTTATCCTCCTGCACATAAAATTGTTGTTAGTTAAAGTGTGTACATGATTGAAATGTGGCTGTTGGCAAAGGTACAAAATACTTCGTTATAATTCACCATTTACCTACCTATTTGGTCAGTACTTCATATTTTTCCCCTACCTAATTCATAACAATCGTATTGCCTAAGTGAAATAAGTCAAACCAAATTTCTGGTTAATTCGGCTTTTTCCGGCCAATATCAAAGTGTTTCCCGCCGGAAGAAAGGCAAAATTTGCCTGTTGACAAAACTATGAATTTGGCTTATAGTATTACAAAATAAGAAGTTAAGCGGGCGTAATTCAGTGGTAGAATGTCAGCTTCCCAAGCTGAATGTCGTGGGTTCGAATCCCATCGCCCGCTTTTTTTAGTTGTTCAATCGGCTTCGTTGCAGCCGGGGTTTGAAGTAAACGACACTGTCCCCACTGAAATTCTTGGTGTAATTAATTGTGTGTAAGTTTGGTTTAAAGTGTGGTTGTCATCCGTCTGGAGCGGAGGCGAGCGCAGCGAAGCAATCCCATGAACCGGAGCCTGTCAACAGGTTTTCTTATTTTATCTCAATCGTTTGTAAATCGCAGATTGCTACGCCCGCCAAAGGCTTACTCGTAATGACAGCCTTGGATATAAGATTATTTGAACACTTGCCATACGGAGCGCTATTATTAAATACAATTGGTATTATTTCTTTTTTTGCCTGTTTTGCCGAGCGGCTTCGATAATATCTTTGATATCGTAACCTAAAGGCTTGCCCCGCTCATATTTTTGCCGGGCGGAGATAAGGGCTTGCTCCACTCCCGGGGGCAGGATGCGATCTTTTTTGACTTTCTCCGGCGGTCGTTCGACCTGGAGGCTCTCGACAGGCAGCCACCAATTCATCCTTTCACTATAGCACCAGACATATTCATCCGAGGTCGTCAGGGCGTAATAAACATTATGCTCGAAGAATTTTAGCTGCTGCTCGCCGGTCATGAATTGACTTATGGTTTGTACAGTTCGCTTCCCTAAGGTCTGGTCAATATATAACGCCATACCCGCCTGCACCTGGCTGTTATACTTTTTTCGCAGCTCTTCCGGGACTATTGTTTGGGCACGCTGGCGAATCAGATGGTAAGCCTGATAATAGTTGTGATGACTTTCGTAATAGTAGGCCGACTCATTGCCGTCAATGAGAATGGTTCCGGGTGCTGCGCCTTCGAGCATACCGATACAGAAAGCGGGCAGCAAAGGCATCCACTTCTTGAGCAGCTTTTCCTGACGAATTTTCGGGTTGGGTTCGTCAACGATATGGCCGAAAAGACCAAGTTGAAATAAACTCAAAACTCTAAGATTTGGCATGTGCTCCTGCAGGGCGATGATGAACTCTCGGCCGCGCCGACGGACCTGGTCGCAGACCTGGTCAAACGATTTGTCCTTATACGGGCCGGGATATACCCACGGGTCGGTGTCGTATGGTTCCGGGTCAAAGCAGACTCCCACACAGTTACCGGAATGGACCGCCAGCGAGAATAACTTCATATTTTTGACAATCGCATTCCAGTGCTCATCATTGAACCAGTCCATATTCCACTTGCTGGCGGCGTAGAGCGTGAGAAAATTGTCCGTGAATTTCTTCCATTTGATTTGGGCCAGCGTATCCAGCTGCGGCTGCAATTCAGCCTGTTTCCAGCCACGGGTGTCGAAGATGTGGTCAAAGCCCCTGGTACGAAAGATAATACCCTCAAAGGGCCTTTTTTCCATTTCGCGGATATTGTCCCGCACAAAATCCGGGTAAGGGACGTCCCAGCCATATTCGACGATTTTCTTCTTTGGGCGCTGCTGGGCAAAGACATTAACCGAAACAAGTAAACAAAAGATTGTTAGAAGATGAAGACTTGACGAAAAAGTTCTTTTTGACATACCTGAACTCCTCCTATGTTAAAGCTCCGCTACAATTTTAATTATTTAGTTTACACATAAACTGCACTCAGTTCGCAGTCGGGCATTTGAAACATTATACTAACGGGAATTACCGCACGATACATCTTTTTTGGCGGTTTTCCTAATGAAGCATAGCCCCGTTGAATTTTAATCAATTAGGCGTTAACCTGGATTCAATTCGTGCGAGGTACAGGTTTTGCCGTATTTTATCGCCACGAAACTGCCGATCGGCCTGAAGGGATTAATCATCGCTGCAATTCTCGCCGCTGCAATGAGTACTGTGGACTCGGCCTTGAATTGTTCAGAGACGGTTCTGCTGCTGGATTTTTATAATAGGTATTACAGAGACCGCTGAGGTAATTTATGGTTTTTAGTTTTGAATTTCATATCAAGTTTTTTCTCTGCGCTCTCAGCGTTCTCTGCGGTTAATGCCTCTCCTGGCTTTTACATCGAAGCAGTAAAGATTGTCGGCATATCGCAGGTACAGCCTTCCGCCTATGACGACCGGATGGGCCCAGCTCGTTCCGCTGCCTCGAACGGTCACGGTCCCTTTGACCTCCATGCCATCAGGTGAGCACGTTGCCAGGGCCGCTCTGCCGCCTCTTTCCCCGAATAGATAGAGCATTCCATCTGCAAAGCATAATGAGCCTTTGCCCACCGCTTTTTCATACCATTTTTGCCGGCCGGTTTTGAGTTCCAGACACGAAAAACCGCCGCTGTGATTGCCATAGATGTGGCCTTCGTGCACAATATAACCGCCATGATGGCAGACCATATCTTTAGTCGTCCAGGCCTCCTGGGCTGATACCTTACCGTCAGCAGTGCTTAGTTTCAGGCAGATGCCGCCTTTGCCATACCCATTGGCCCAGAACACGAAACCATCGGCGTATATGGGGTCGGGACAATTTGCATTATTGTTAGTGCACCAATTGTTACTCCATAAGAGGTCGCCGGTCTTGGCTGAGACGCACACAACACCTGCACGGGTGCCGGTTGCTATCATAGGCACCTGGTTATGTGTAATGGGGACACAGGAGCTGTATTCCGGTCCGGCCTTGAAGCCCTTGCTCTGCCATACTGTGTCTCCGGTGTTTTTATCAAAAGCCATAATACAGTTATCGCCGCCGGGTTTGACGATGGCAAGGTCGTTGTAAATCAGGACTGATTCGGCGTACCCCCATCTGCCGGATTCCCCGCCAAAGCTTCTCAGGTCTTTGGACCAGTTCTGCCTGCCGGTTTTGGCATTGAAACATGCAAAAATCCCGTTGTCGGACAGAAGGTAAAGCCTGTCGCCATCAATCGTGGGAGTCGACCGCGAGCCGGGATGGCTCCTGGTATAGGCCTTGTCGACCGGCACTTTCCACTTAGGCTTTCCGTTCATATCGAAGGCAAATAGTATTAACTTGTCATCAACGTCTCCCGTTGTGTAAATCAGACCGCCACTGACCGCAACAGTTGAGAAACCACTACCGATGTCGTTCACTTGCCACAGCAGTTCGGGGCCGCCGGCCGGCCATTCTTTCAGCAAACCGGTGTCAGGCGACTTGCCATCGTGATTGGTTCCCCGCCAGCAGGGCCACTCGGCGGCATCATCGGCCGCGCTAACTGACGATACAGATATTCCCAACGCAAAGACTATCATAACTACAAAACGTTTCATTTTACTCATGTACCACTCCTGTCTGGAAAATTGAAGTAAAACCACACCTGTATTGACTGACTTGGCCTCCCCACGTTGAGTCGGCGACGGTATTTATCCTGACTTCGGCGAGATCAGTCGAGCCGAGCTTACAATTTGATTCACAAAGCTACTTTAACGGAACTATAATTCGGAAGTTTAGCATATTTTTGTTATTTGTGCAAGCTGTTTTGTGAAAAACCAACTTCAAAAAATATGGATTGACACGCTGCTTGGAAGACGAAAACCGTCCCTAAATGGTTTGCATTGCTCAGGTTTAAGTGGTAAAATTCCACAGTATAAGGCTGCTCCACTACTGGTGGAGCAGGCACAAAAAGAAGTCATCTTAACAAGAAAGAGGTGATGAATTATGGAGCGGCAAATCAATCGTCGTAATTTTTTCAGAAAAACATCTCTCGGTGGCTTAGGTCTATTGATTCTGAAAGACAGCCGCGCAGCTTTCAGTTACGAAGCAAATGAAAAACTTAATGTTGCGCTTGTTGGCGTTGGTGGTCGCGGAAGCTGGTTTGTAGGTGCAATCCCGAGGGTAGGCGCAAACGTTGTGGCGATGTGCGAGATTGAAGATAACGACCCAAAGCGAGTGCCCAGCGGCAGGCTCGCGCTGCAGGTACACCAGGGTCCTCCAATGCTTGTGCAGTTTAAGGACATACGTTTGCGTCAGTTCTGAAAACAGGGTCAACTTTAGTGTCTGGAAAGGAAGTGCAAATGTCAAGAAATAGTGTTATCAGCCGACGGGCCTTTCTGCATAAGGCGGGAGGCGCCCTTGTGTTTCCTTATGTTGTTTCGTCATCCGTGTTGGGAAAAGCCGGGACTACAGCGCCCAGCAGCCGGATTACCATGGGCTCCATCGGAGTGGGCGGTATGGGTACTAATAACATGAGGGCGTTTCTGAATCAGGGCGACGTACAGGTTGTTGCCGTCTGTGACGTTGTAAAGGCGAGCAACGAGTATGGCCACTGGTACAAGAATGGCTGGCAGGGGCCATGGTTTGGACGGGAACCTGCTCGTAAGATAGTGGAGGATTATTACGCAAAGAAAACTCCATCCGGCCAATACAAAGGTTGTGATGCGTATATTGATTTTCGCAAACTGCTGGCGAGAGATGATATTGATGCTGTTTGCATTACGACACCGGACCACTGGCATGCGGTTATGGTTGTTATGGCAGCAGCGGCGGGCAAGGATATTTACTGCGAAAAGCCCCTGAGTTTGACAGTAGCCGAGGGTCGGGCGATGGCAGAAGCTGTCAGGCGGTTTGGTATTGTTTTCCAGACGGGAACACAGCGACGTTCAAGCCAGGAATTCCGCTTTGTCTGCGAGCTGGTTCGCAACGGACGAATCGGCCGGCTCAAGAAAGTCATTACGACCGTAGGGCCGAATAATAAAGAGGCTCCGCCTAAGGATTGGCAGCCGGAACCTGTCCCAGATTGGCTGGATTATGATATGTGGCTCGGCCCAGCCCCCTGGGTTCCGTATCACACGTCCCGGTGTCTTTATACTTTCCGCTTCGGTATTGATTATTCCGGCGGCCAGACGACGAACCTGGGTGCGCACTGGATTGATGTTGCCCAGTGGGCTAACGGTACGGATATTACCGGGCCGATTGAAGTCGAGGATATGGGCGGTGAATTTCCGAAGGATGGACTTTTCACCACGGTCACGAAAGTAAACTTCAGGGCTTTGTATGCCAATGGAATGGAACTGACTTGCAAAACACAAGAGGATGATGTTTTACGTTTTGAGGGGACGGAGGGCTGGATTCAGTTTCAGCAAAACAAATTTACATATTATCCGCAGTCTCTAAAGACGTCTGTGATTGGGCCTAATGAAATTCACCTTTATATAAGCAATGACCACCATCGCAATTTCATCGACTGCGTTAAGACTCGTAAGGAAACGGCTGCGCCGGTGGAAGTGGGCCACCGTTCCACATCCGTTTGCCACCTCGGCAATATCGCGATGACTCTCAAGCGCAAACTGCGCTGGGACCCGGATGTGGAACGCTTTATCGGCAGCGATGAGGCCAATCGTATGCTTTCGCGTTCGATGCGGAGTCCCTGGCATTTATAAATTTTGTTGATTCCCGTAATTGTTATCAGTACCGGCTAAGGGATGAATGGTAGGAGGTATCTTTATGCAAGCGACGGTCAAAAGGATTAGCACAGCAATATTCTGCCTTTCGTTTTTTGCCGTGCTCGGAACGAGTGAATTATATTCCCAGGAAAGTATTTATGTATCACTGAATCCTCCTGTCATCCTGCCGGACGGGAGTGAGTTTAAAACCTGGAGTGACAAGACAGTCTTCACAAGGACTTACTATGTCGACCAAAACCACGCTCGGGCTTCGGATAATAATAATGGCGGCGAAGAAAAACCTTTTCTGACGATTAACAAGGCAGCCCAGGTAGTTCGGGCCGGCGAGAAGGTTATTGTCAAATCTGGCGTGTATCGCGAGCTGATTCAGCCGAAATTTGGCGGCGATGGGCCGGAAAAAATGATTAGTTACGAAGCTGCACCCGGTGCTAAGGTCATCGTAAAAGGTTCGAGAATCCTCAGGCAGAAATGGACAAAATCGAAGAGAGATGGCGTTGTAACTTCGGCCACGCTGTGGATAGTGTCTTTGCCGAACGACTATTTTGAATCGGACAATCCGTTCCTGACAGAAAACGCCAGCAAAGAAGACATCGATATTATGCCCTGGGCGTCAGAATGGGCCGGAAAATTGCCTTATACGCTGGGCAGGGGATTGGTGTTCCAGGATGGAAAAAGGCTTGTTCAGCAGGCGACCTATGAAGAATTAGCTAAATCACCCGGCTCCTTCTGGGTTGAAAAAGAAAATAAGAGACTCCATATTCATCCTTACGGCGAAATCAATCCCAATAAGGCAACATTTGAGATAACCACACAGCAGCATATCTTCAAACCTGCCGTTGCCGACCTTGGGTACATACGGGTCAAAGATTTCATATTCGAACACGCAGGCAGCGGTTTTCCGCGGACAGGCGTAGGGGCGGTATTTACGATGGGCGGCCATCACTGGATTATCGAAGATAATATTGTCAGGCAGGTTAATTCAGTTGGTATCGAAATAGGTGCACGGACCGATGAGGGCAAAACAGGCCGAACGGTTGACAGGCAGCGCGCTGAAAAAAGTCCGGGATATATGATTGTCCGCAATAATGAGCTGTACGAGTGCGGCACGGGTGGGATTCAGGGGCTGTTAGTGAAGAACGGGCTTGTGGAGAACAACCTCATTCATCACTGTGGCTGGCAGGACGTGCAGCGGTATTGGGAGACGGGAGCCATCAAGCTGTTATTAAACCGAAGTACGCTTGTCCGCCAAAATATTATCACTGATATTCAGGCGGCTCCGGGAATCTGGATGGATTATGACAATATGAACACGAGGGTAACTCAAAATGTCCTGGCCAATATCAAATCGGTCAACGGGGCGATTTTTATCGAGGCCTCGCAGGTGCCTAACATAGTCGACCGCAACTTTGTCTGGAATGTTGAAGGCAGTGGTATTTACCAGCACGACTGCGACGAGCTGACCGTGGCGCATAACTTCGTAGCTCGTTGTACCAAAGAGGCGGTCGAAATGCGTATATGTCAGGGGCGAATAGTCAACGGAAGGCTATCAACCTGCAAGCGAAATAGTGTTTTGAATAATATCTTCATCAAGTCGCGAAGAGGTGTTTCCTTTATCGATGATGATAATCTCTCTGACAATAATATATTCGTTGATTGCGGCGGCCCATTTGACTTCAAGGCCTGGCAAAAGAAGGGTTTCGGGTCGAATAGTATAACAGCTAAAATCAATGCATCTTTTAATCAGCAGACGTTGGATTTTACCTGGTCGACTGAAGAAAAGCTTCCTGTGTTCGGAAAGCTCGAAATCTGTACGCATGATTTCTTCGATTCAGCCTGGAAAGGCGGAAAAGCTCCCGCCGGCCCGTTTCCCTATCCAACTTCCAGCCCGGCTACACTAAAGCTCGTGGGATTTTGAAAAACTTAAAACGTGAAGGAGGAAATATGAAACAACGAAAATCGCAGTCTTTATTCCTTTTTGTGGCTCTTGTGGTTTTATCTGTGCAGTTAATTTCGTTTTCTGCGGCAGCGGCTGAAAATGCCTTTTATATTTCGCCTGATGGAAACGATAATGCACCCGGCACCAATCCGAGTAACGCATTTGCTACCCTCCGGCGTGCAAGGGATGCCATCCGTGAACTGAAGAAGGCCAAAGCTTTACCTGAGGGATGTGTCACGGTGTGGATTCGCTCCGGCCAATACTACCTGGACAAGGGCTTAGAATTGACAACCGAGGATTCGGGTACAGCCGAGGCGCCGATTGTATATAGGGCTATGCCGGGTAAACAGGTTAGCATAATCGGCGGTCGGCAGGTGAGCAACTGGAAGAAGGTAGAGGACCAGTCCATACTGGATAGACTTGACCCTTCCGCCCGTGAGCAGGTGTATCAGGCGGATTTGAAAGCAGAGGGAATCAACGACTTCGGCCGGTTGAAATCGCGAGGTTTTGGTCGTGGAACATCACCTGCCGCTTTGGAACTTCTTTTCCAGGATAAGCCGATGACTATTGCCCGCTGGCCGAATGACAGCTTCTTAAAAATTGCCGGCTATACCGAGGGCAAAGATGATGGTCACGGTCGTACCCTGGGTGAACTCACTGGAGGCTTTAACTATGAGGGCGACCGCCCCAATCGATGGAAAGATGCCAGTGATATCTGGGTCCACGGTTACTGGGCCTACGACTGGGCGAATTCCTACGAACATATCGCATCGATTGACCTTAAGAGGCGTCTTATCAAGACCAGCCCGCCACACGGAAATTATGGTTTCCGCACCGGTGGGCGATTTTACTTCCTCAATGTTCTGGAAGAACTGGATGAACCGGGTGAGTGGTATTTGGACCGCAGGAGCGGGATTCTTTATTTCTGGCCGCCTGCGCCTATCGAGCAGGGCGAAACCTGTGTTTCCATTGTGGAAGAACCGCTGGTTCATCTAAACGACGTCTCGCATGTTACAATTCGGGGTCTGGCCTTTGAATGTGCACGAGGGACCGGCATTCGGATTTCAGGTGGGAACAGCAATCATGTTATAAACTGCACTCTGTGTAACCTTGGAAATTACGGTGTGATTGTCAACGGTGGCAAAGACCACGGCGTTGTCGGTTGCGAAATCTACCAGACGGGCGATGGTGGAATATCTTTGAGCGGTGGAGACCGCAAAACACTGGCCCCGGCACGTCACCTTGCTTACAACAACCACATTCACCATATCGCTCGATGGTCCAGATGCTACGCGCCTGCCGTTTCGATATCAGGCGTGGGTATCCGTGTTTCCAACAACCTGATACATGACCATCCTCATTGTGCCATCCTTTTCGGAGGCAACGACCATCTTATCGAACTTAACGAAATCCATCACGTTTGTCTTGAGACCGGCGATGTCGGTGCTATCTACACTGGCAGGGACTATACATTCCGCGGCAATATCATACGCCATAACTTCATTCACCATACCGGCGGAGTAGGGATGGGCTCTATGGGTATCTATATGGATGACTGCGTCAGCGGCACGCAGATTTATGGTAATGTGTTGTGGAAACTTCACCGTGCGGTGTTTCTCGGCGGCGGACGGGACTTCAAGGTCGAGAACAATATCTTTATTGACTGCGACCCGGCCATTGATATTGACGGTCGTGGTTTGAGCAAATCACCCGTCTGGCATAACATGGTTTACACGACGATGAAACAGCGGCTGGAGAGGATGAACTGGAAACAGCCGCCATACAGCACGCGCTATCCTGAACTGGCCGACCTGCAAAAGTACTATGCCACAGACAATGGCCTGCCGCCGGGCAACATCCTTGTTGCACGCAATATTTGCGTTGGTGAAAAATGGCTGACAATCCGCTGGGGCGCAACTAAAGAAATGGTCGCCGTCCGGGATAATCTCATCGAGGGCGACCCGCATTTTGTCGACGCGGCAAGCGGAGATTTCCGCCTAAAGGACGATTCGCCGGCCTATAAAGTCGGTTTCAAAAGGATTCCCTTTGAGAAGATTGGCCTTGTGAAAGAGAAAAACAAGTCGGAAAATACGAATCCAGGCACTGTGGTGGAAGCGACAAAAGAAGACTCTCTTTATGTTGGCTTCTCTTCTGTAGACATAACTCCAAAGAAACCCGTGGTCGTAATAGGACAGTTACACAAGCGGATTGCAAGGACCACTCTGGACCCGCTGACAGCTACCGCGCTGGCCCTGGAAACTCGCGGCAGAGGAGTAAGTAAAGAGCAGGCCATTATGGTTTCATGTGATGTTATATTTATCCGCAAGCAAATCCAGCAGCGCATCCGGGACCTGGTGAAATCGCAGATTCCGGATTTTGATGTTAACAAGCTGCTTCTCAATGCGACTCATACACACACCGCCCCGGGCTTTATCGACGGTACTTTCAAAGGTCTTTATGACGTAACCAAGGATGAAGGTGTTATGAAGGCGTCCGAATATGGTGATTTCTTTGTGGAACGAATTGCCAAGGCTGTAATTCAAGCCTGGCAAAACCGAAAACCTGCCGGCATGAGCTGGGCGCTCGGACACGCCGTGGTTGGAATGAATCGGCGGGCACACTATTTCGATGGCTCGTCAGTTATGTATGGAAACACAAACGCAGAGAACTTCTCGAATATCGAGGGCTATGAAGACCATGCGGTGGAAATGCTGTTCTTCTGGCGGCCGGATGAGAAACTGACAGGGATTGTAATCAATATCGCTTGTACCTCGCAGGAGACGGAAAACTTGAGCGAAATATCGGCCGATTTCTGGCACGATGTAAGAGAGGAGATTAGAAAACGATATTCCAAAGACCTGTTTATCTTCCCGCAGTGCGCGCCTGCCGGAGATCAGTCACCGCATCTGCTCTTTCGCCAAAAGGCAGACGAGATTATGCTGGAAAGAAGAGGTATAACACGGCGGCAGGAGATTGCCCGGCGTATTGCAAATGCGGTTGATGACGTATTTGTCCTGGCTAAGGCAGACATCGAATGGCAGCTTCCGTTCAGACATAAAGTCGTAAATTTAGACCTGCCTGAGAATGAACCTGCTATTCTCCCCTTTTACGAAACCGACCCCATCAAACCCATCGAGTTTCATGTGGTTCGGCTCGGAGATATTGCAATAGCTACCAATCCGTTTGAATTGTATATTGATTATGGAATTCGTATCAAGGCCCGCAGCAAAGCAGTCCTGACGTTGCTGGTGCAGTTGTCCTGTCAGAATGTCGGGTATCTACCGACGGAAAGGGGTGTAAAAGGCGGCGGTTACAGCGCCGATAAATTTGTTGTGGGGCCGAAGGGGGGACAAATTCTCGTTAATGAAACTGTCAAGACAATCAATGAGCTGTGGTAGTTTGCCCCGTTAGAAATTAAATTTCTAAACGGGATTTATATTTTTATGTTAATTCTGTCAGAAAGTGGGAGAATGTGACATGGGCAAAGAACAAATCGATGCTGCCGGCGAACAAAACTGCTGCAATAATCAGTTACCTGATGAAAAGTGTGATTGTACTAAAATCAATCGTCGTGATTTTATGGCATTTACTGCGGCCGGTGCTGCTGGTGCAGTATTGAATAATACCTTGCTGCCGGTCATAGCCGGCCCCTTCGAAGAAAACGAATACCTGAAAACGATTCCTGTCGACAAGAAACTTAATCCCCAATGGGTCGCTTCGCTCACTGCACGGGGCAAACCTACTATAGTGACTGACCCTTCCGCCTTGCAGCATATTGGCATGCCGATTGGAGGATTATTTTCTGGAAACCTCTATCTCGGTGGTGACGGCAAGTTATGGCTGTGGGATATCTTTAATCGTGTGGTCGAAGGAATCCTGCCCAGACAGGTGCAATATAAGGGAAAATCCGTGGGGACACGCGATGGAGCGAACTATTTATCTCCAGCCCCACAGGAATCACCCATTGAGCAGGGCTTTGCTGTCCGAATTTATGATGATGTCCGCCCGTTAGACCACACAGGTTTTGCGAATATTTCATTCGAGGGCCGGTTCCCAATCGGCCGGGTGCACTATAGGGATAAAAGCTGTCCTGTCTCCGTCAAGTTAGAAGCGTACTCACCTTTTATCCCGCTTAATACAGACGATTCGTCCCTGCCGTCAACAATAATGAGCTACATAATCAAGAATGAATCCGACAAAACGGTCAAGGCTGAAATAAGCGGCTGGCTCGAAAATGCCATCTGCCTCTACCATCGCGAGCAGGCTTCTGGTATTCGTCAAAATCGCGTGTTGCGCGAACAGGGGATGACGTTTCTATCTTGTTCCGCCGAGCCTGTTAAAGAGAAAAACACCGACTTTCGACCTGATATTTTATTTGAAGATTTTGAGAAAGATAACTACGAAGGATGGACCGTCACCGGTACTGCTTTGGGCGATTCTCCGATTAATATGGCTGATATGCCTGACTACCAGGGCGATGTCGCCGGTAAAGGCAAGCGTGTTGTCAACACCCACAATGTCCGGCGGGGTGAGGACGTTCGCGGCGGCGACCAGCACGTCGGAACGCTTACCAGCAAACCTTTTGTCATCCGGCGAAAGTACATCAATTTCCTCATAGGCGGTGGTGCCCACGAGGGTAAAACCTGTATGAATCTGCTGGTTGACGGCAAGGTAGTGACATCCGCGACCGGCCGGAACAACAATCGAATGAATCCGGACAGCTTCACCGTGACGCAATGGGAGGGTAAACAGGCCCAAATCCGGATTGTGGACAAGGAAACCGGCGGCTGGGGCAATATCGGCGTGGACCATATCGTCTTTTCCGATAAGCCGGCAAAAACATTAGTTCTAAATGAGTTGCATGACTTTGGCACGATGGGATTGGCCTTGCTCGATGGCAGCCCTGAGGACCTGGCTTCAGCTTACGTTTCCAGGCCCGGCCAATTCCAACAACGTGTCGACGAGAAAAGCAGACCATTAAGCGATAAACTGCTCGGTTCTGTTGGCCGAAGAATTTCGTTAAGGCCCGGCCAAGAGCAAACCGTTACCTTTGTCGTTACCTGGCATTTCCCGAATTTGTCGGTGGCCGGGATGAACAATGTGGGACGCCACTATGCCAGCCGTTTCTCAAATGCTTACGAGGTGGCTAACTATGTGACCAATAACTACAATCGGCTCAGTACCTCCACACGGTTGTGGTGTGATACATGGTATGATTCATCACTGCCGTATTGGTTCCTCGACCGGACGATGGCCAATACATCCACTCTGGCCACCAGCACCTGCTACCGCTTTAAGAACGGCCGGTTCTGGGCATGGGAGGGTATTGGCTGCTGCCACGGCACCTGTACCCATGTTTGGCATTACGCCCAGGCGGTCGGTCGGCTCTTTCCGGAGATTGAGCGCAATCATCGTGAACAGGTGGATTTTGGCGTAGCTTTTCACGAAGATGGCGGTATCGGCCATCGGGCCAACCTGCAGCAAAGTTCTGACCCGGCCCACGATGGACAATGTGGTCGCATACTGGGTGTATACAGGGAACATCAAATGACCGCCGATTCTGCTTTTTTGAAACGTATATGGCCGAAGGTCAAAAAGGCCATCGAATATATGATTCAGAACGACCGCAATGACGACGGTATTGTTGAAGGCTCGCAGCCGAACACGCTCGATGCCGCCTGGTTTGGTAAGATTTCTTTTCTGGCTTCGCTTTACCTCGCAGCCCTGCGGGCGGGCGAAGTTATGGCCATCGAGGTCGGGGACAATAACTTCGCCGAACGCTGCCGAGATATCGCCGAACGCGGTAGCAGCAATATTTTGAAACTTTACAATGGCGAATACTTTTACCAGATCGAAGATACAAATCATCTCAATGAAATCGGCATAGGCAAAGGTTGTTACATCGACCAGGTTTTCGGCCAGAGTTGGGCTTTTCAGGTAGGCCTCGGTCGACTGTTTGACGAAAAGAAAATCAAGAGCGCTTTACATGCCTTGTGGAAATACAATTTCGTGCCTGATGTCGGCCCCTTCCGGGAGAAGTTCGAGCGGGGCCGATGGTACGCTATGGCCGGTGATGCCGGCCTGCTTATGTGCACCTGGCCAAAGGGCGGCTTGCGGGAGGACTTCAAAAAACACTGGCAGTACATGTATTTCAATGAGTGCATGACTGGTTTTGAATGGCAGGTGGCTTCACACATGATTTGGGAAGGTATGATTACTGAAGGCCTGGCTGTCGCCCGCGCCATCCACGACCGATACAATGCTGTTCTGCGTAATCCTTATAATGAAATCGAATGCTCCGACCATTACGCCCGTGCCATGGCCAGCTACGGTGCCTTTATTGCTGCCTGTGGGTACGAGTATCATGGCCCCAAAGGGTATCTGGCCTTTGCTCCGAGAATAAATCCGGATGATTTCAATGCAGCTTTCACAACAGCTCAGGGATGGGGAAGCTTCTCACAGAAAATCTCCCGGCAAAACCAGACGTACCAAATCGAGCTTAAGTACGGAACTCTCAAACTAAGTGAGATGCAGTTTGAACTGGGCACAGGGATAAGACCGGAAGTTGTCACCACTAAGCTAAATGGTGAAGATATCCGAAATCGCTGGCGACTCGATGGCCGCAATCTCCGCGTAAAGTTTCTCAATCCTGTAATCCTGGCCAAAGGCGACACTCTATTGATTAAGACAAGTACGGAAAATCAGTAATGGCTTATAATGCCGGAAAAGTTGATGTCTGTCTCCCTCTCTCTCTCCTTATTGGATATGGACCGTAGCATTGGAGGTGTTACAGGCGACGCATCCTGTACGTTGATCATGGCGTCAACTGAAGTTGAATGGTAGGAGCGTTTAAAACATCGGATAAGGGAATAGATATGGTTAGAAAAAAGTCATTCATCGGAATGTTACCGGTTATCACTTTGTTTTTGTTAGGTAACATATTCCTGCTGCCGACGGAACTGTGCGAGGGATGTTTTTCAATAGTGGCAGGCAAAAATGCTTCGGCAGACGGATATGTGATTATGGCTCACAACGAAGATGATACTATCCCTCAAATTGTAAATCATCACAAAATCCCGCGTAGAAAACGCGCACCTGGAGAAAAAGTCAAGCTGCTCAATGGCGGCCAATTAGACCAGGTCGAACAAACCTGGGCTTATTTATGGTCGGAAATGCCGGGCATGCTTTTCTCCGACAGTTATATCAATGAATGGGGCGTCAGCATCACATCCGACAATTGCCCTTCACGGGAGGACAAGCCGCAAATCACTGATGGTGGAATAGGCTATATGCTGCGACGTCTGGTGGCTGAACGGGCAAAGACCGCACGCGAAGGTGTCTTATTAGCTGGAAGACTGGTGGAGCGTTTTGGCTATATCGACTCCGGCCGGACATACATCATCTCTGACCCCGACGAAGGGTGGCTTTTCTGCGTCGTCAATGGAAAGCACTGGCTGGCTCAGCGGGTCGGAGATGACCAGGTCGCAATGGTAGCCAATACGTTTACGGTACACCAGGTTGACCTATCAGATAGGGACAAGTTCCTTGCTTCAAAGGATATTATCAAATATGCTATTTCAAGAGGATGGTACAAACCAGAAAAGGACGGGCCATTCGATTTTGCCGGGGCCTATGCAAATCCCAGGTCGGGTTCAAGTCTGTCCAACTTTGGTCGACAGTGGAGCGGCCTGAGCTATGTTATCGCCAAACCGATTCCGCTCGGCCCGAACCTGCCCTTTTCTGTCGTGCCCAAGCAAAAGGTGGATTTGGCTCAGATCAAAAAGATTCTGCGTCACGACTATGATGCAAAGATACTCCGATCCTTATCACTGTCGGAGGATACGGACAAAAGTGCTTGCGCGATTTGCAGCGGCAGTACGCAGACCAGCTTCGTTGTCCAGTTACGCAGGAATATGCCTCTGGATATCGGCATCGTTTACTGGGTCTGCCTTGCGCCACCCCGTACTTCTTTTTATATCCCTTTCCATTTTGGCATTCCTGATTTCCCTGAAGGTTTTTCCAAAAAATCTCAAAGACCGTCAGTGATCTTCTATAATGAGAGAGTCAACTCTACTTTCCATGCCGACCCGCTCCAGGCTTTTTGGACGTTCTCCAACTTTTATAATAAAGTATATAGTGCTTCTGCTAAGACTATTGCGATGGTAAAAGCTCAGGCAGAACAAATCGAGAACAATGCGCTTCGTTTGCAGAGGCCTCTTGAAGAAACTGCTTGCAGGCTGTACCCGGAGGATAAAGCAACAGCGATGCGAATCCTGGCCAACTATTCTGATGGACTCTACCTGTCCTCTATGGAAGCTATGGATAAAGTATTATCAGAGAAGTAAGATAATACCCGAGTTTTTGGCTGGAAGAAATCCTGCTATCAGTAACCTCTGAGTTGTTACAGAGGCAGCCTCAAGTGAGTACCAAAGAAACAGGATGAGCTTGGGGTTGGCGTAGAGCCATGAAAGCCAAATTTTACAAAAAATTTACATTTATTTGTCAACCGATAGGCTAAGATAGCTGTCTATACTGGTAGATGGAGTATATGGCCTCGATGGTGAACACGGATAAAAGTTTAATCGGCGCCCATTTGCAGGGCGATACGACGGCGTTCGGCGAGCTTGTACGCCGATATGGAGACAGTGTGTTGGGATATTTGATACGGATGACAGGCAGTAGAGAAAAGGCAGAGGATTTGTTTCAGGAGACCTTCAAACGTGTTCATGAAAAAGCCGATACCTTCAGAGGCCCTCGAATTAAGAGCTGGCTGTTTGCAATCGCGACGAATGTGGCTATTGACGGTATGCGGAAAAGCAGGCGTTTGCAGGTTGTATCACTGAATCAAAAGTTGGATTGTGACGATGAAAATTGCGAAGAGCTTAGTGCGGTTGCTGTGGCGGATAATTCGTATGAACCTTCTCAAAAAGCGATTATGGCTGAACAGAAAGAACAGGTCCGACAGGCCCTTGAGCTGCTGCCGGCAAGGCAGCGGGCGACGCTTGTGCTGGCCTATTACCAGCAGCTAAGTTATCCTGAAGTCGCGCAGGTTCTTGGCTGTTCCGTTGGGACGGTAAAGACACAAATGTACAGGGCACTTAAGACGCTGGCGCAGAGATTGCCGGATATATCGGGAGTGGCGAAATGAATCGTCATCTTACAGAGCAGGAGCTTATTGAATACGAGTTTAAGCTGGCCTCTGATGTACGGGTTAGTGAAATTGCCGGGCATCTGGAAGAATGTGCTTCGTGTCGCGAGCATCTGAAGAAGCTGCAGCACAAATTCGCGTCTTTGGATTTGCTGCGAGAAGAGGTAAAGGCGTCTGATGATTTGATTTCAAGTGTAGTAAAGCAGGTTGCTCAGCCTGTACGTAGAAGGATTATTTCGTTCAGCAAACCTGTCTGGCTAAGTGCTGCTGCGGCAGTGCTGATAGTGGGATCGCTGCTTCTGATTTCCAATTTGTATAAAGACGAAGACAAGGTGGCGGGTCCTGAAATAGTGAAAGAGCCGGAAGGGAAAACCTCCTACGCGGAAAGCGAGGTTATCAAGGAAAAGGAAGTGGATTCAGAGTCGCGTATGGTCGTTGGGAAAATGGACGAACGAGCTGAAGTACCACTACTTTCAGATATGGACACAAAAGACGCTACAACAGGGACATATTCGCTGGTGATGGGAAAACACAAGTCATCTTTAGAGAAGGATTTCCAAGATAGCATCGATAGGCTGGCTGTAGGTGGGGACATAAAAGAGCAAATATCTGAGCAGGCGCCCTTTGCGCCGGCCAGTGCTATTGAGTTGGTTGTCCTGCCGAGGCGGGATAAGGTGCAGCTTACCATTTACAATTCTGCTGATTTGACGCTTGTACGGGAACGCCGAAATCTGACATTAAAGAGAGGTTGGAACTGGCTGCAGTTTATGTGGGCAAATACGCTCATTGACCCGACTTCGCTGTCTCTGGAGCCATTGGCCCAGGCCGATAAGATTGATATACAGCAGTTGGTGTTCCCAGCGAGGCTGCGGGAACTTGGCCGTTGGCTGATTCGTTCGGAGGTCAGCGGCCAGGTACCGTTCGAGATAACGTATTTTACCAGCGGCCTTTCCTGGCGGGCGTTTTATATGGGAACAATGGCCGAAGATGAAAAGACGATGCAATTGCAGGGCTACGTCCGCGTCGGTAACAACAGCGGCGAGGATTATGAAAATGCTCAGACCCGGTTGATTGTAGGTAAAGTCCATATTCTCGACCAGATAGCCGAACTGGCGAAAAGGCAGTACCCATACGGCAGGCCAATTGTCGGCGGCGCCTATGGTGGTGCTGGTATGGGTGGTTTCAGAGGAGAGATTCGGGACGGAGATAGACTTTTTGGTAGAGATGACCACGCTTGGTATGCTAATGGGGTCTTCAATAGGTTGGGAGAACTGGAACGTAAGGAAATCAAGAAGGAAGGTCTCAGTGAGTATTTCCTTTATTCGATTGAGGGTACGGAGACGATTGCCGACAAGTGGGGCAAGCGGCTGCTTTCGTTTGAGGCTGAAGATATCAAGGTTAAGAGTCTGTATAAATATGATGAAGAACGATGGGGGCCCCAAACCATAAGGTTCGTTGCATTTGCAAACGACGAAGAGCACAATCTTGGCCAGACGCCGATTCCGAATGGAACTGTCAAGATATACAACCAAGCCGATAGTGAGGGTTCTCTGTCGTATGTCGGCGGGGCAGATATCAAGTATATTCCGGTCGACGAGGAAGTTGAGCTGAATCTTGGCCCGGCCCGATTAGTGAAAGTTGAGCCGACACTGATGAACTATAAGACTGAAAATTATGTGTACGACAGAAAGGGCAATATCACCGGCTGGGACGAAGTACGAACCTGGGATATAAAGATAACCAACACCCGTGAGCTGTCGATAGAGTTGGAAATCACTCGTGGCTTCGGCACTTCGTATTGGGTTCTTCAATTCGATGATAAAGACATCTCTTACGAAAAACACGATGCTGCACATGCACGCTTCAAGGTGAATCTCGATCCGCGAAGCAAGCGAACAATCGGATATACGGTAATAACATATCACGGAGTAAGAGAGGAAACGGTGACAGAAATTACAAAGTAAATTTTAAGGAGCTTGAATTATGAACGGTAAAAAAATGAAACTGATGGCCATTTTGATGATGTTGGTCTGTGTTGGGATTGCACAGGCCAGGATTAAGCTGGTGGCGCTTCCGG
>Ga0315547_1001178_pt1 | contig 21527 bp, 18 predicted proteins | sample SalMarSW160240MG_2_FD_202542 | JGI IMG/M metagenome (GOLD analysis project Ga0315547, IMG submission 202542) | Salt marsh sediment microbial communities from the Plum Island Ecosystem LTER, Massachusetts, United States - Salt Marsh Sediment SW1601-240 ...
GCAGTCAGATCCAGAACCCGGAAATAGAGATCATCATCAGCCATGATTTGAAGATCAGCCTGATAGGGCTGAAAAGCTTCGGATCTTTGTCTTTTTGACACAAAATCATCGTTGTTCAAATATCGCTTGGCAACCGGCCACATGTCAAGCAGGATCAACAGGGATAAAATGGCATAAAACCACGTGGTCCTGATTTTTTTAATGTACAGGGCATATATCAGGGATGCAGTAAGGAGAATGAACACGAGCGATCTCAGAGAGTCATTGCGAAGGAGCATCTTTCGATCCGCTACCCAGGCATCGACAAGTACCTGAAGCCCCTGGTTTGAGTAGGTCTGATCTGACTGGGATGAAAAGTCATAAAACAAACCGGGGAACAAGGCAAAGAAGAGCGTAATTCCTCCAACAATGTATAATGAAATTTTACCGTATTTCAGCAAATCATCTTTATTAATCTCTCCGTCAATCAGTTTTTGAATGACCAGTATTGCTGCCAGTGGAAAAGTAAATTGAACGATAACCAGGATCATGGTGACGTCCCTGAATTTATTATACCCTGGGAAATGGTTGATGAACAGATTCGAAAAAGCCATGAAGTTATGACCCCAGGAGAGCAGAATTGTCAGGACTGTAGTGATGAGTAGCCACCATTTAACTGGTCCTTTTAAAAGAAACATTCCCAGAACAAACAAAAAGAATACGATTGCACCGACATAGACTGGTCCACCGGTAAATGGTTGTCCTCCCCAATAGAGCGGTTGAGCTTGAATAGCCTGCCGGGCATTTTTCTCTCCCTGGGCTCTTTTAAACAACTCAAAGGTTTCCGAATTTTTAGTTAGCTCACCATGAGATGATCCACCTTTGAAGTTGGGAATGAGCAGAGTCAGCGTTTCATCAATACCATAACTCCAGGCTGTAATGTAATCTTTATCAAGTCCGGATGTTTTGTTCTCAAGGTTGCCGGAAAGTTCAGACTTGCTTCGTGTTGAGTCTTTGGAGTACTCATAGGTGAGCCAGAAATTCGTCATATTTGAGCCGATAGCAAGAATAACGGCCACAATTAAAACTCCTGTTGTTTTGGCCAGCGATATAACTTTTTTCTGCTGAATGGAGTAAACCAGTTCAACGATTCCGAAGATGATGATGATGATCAGGGTATAATAGGTCATCTGCAGGTGATTAACCAGAAGTTGCAAGGTGAGGAATACACCCGTTATTAAAGCACCCAATAGGAACTTTCTGCGAAAAGCAAGGTATACACCTCCGATAATGGGAGACATATAACCGATTGCCTGAACCTTGGTTAGATGACCCGCTTCGATAAGTGTAAACGAATTGGTGGAGAAAGCGAAAGCAAGGGCACCGGCTATCGCAAGCCAGGGATTTACACCGAAGGCAAGGAGTGCAATATAAAAACCAATCAGAAAAAGAAATATATAGCATACCGGTTTTGTCTGATGTAATGTGAAAATCAGATGAATATACTTAAGCAGGTTTAATGAAGGTGGTGATACAATGAGATAGGTAGGCATACCTCCGAACATGGCATTTGTCCATAATGTAAATTCACCCGTTTCTGATTGATAGTCTCTAAGCTCTTTCGACATTCCTTCCCACCAGCGGATATCCGATTGCTGAAGGATTTTCCCCTCCAGATGTTCCGGGAAATAAGCGAAAGAAATTACCAGAAAAACCAGGATAGCAATAGCGTGGGGAAGGAATGTTTTCAGAGAAATCTTATTCATAGTAAACAAAATAATATATCTTTAATATGGTTAATCGGGTACACGAATATAAACAATTTGAAGCATTTAAACATTTCGGGACGGAATTATCAAATGTAGAGAAGTTATCTTTACTGCCATAACAAGTGCAGGAATGGGAATCATACAACGGCAGGCAATAAAAGGATCGGTCTATTCTTATCTGGGTATCGTTATTGGATTTATCAATGCGATTATCCTGGCACCAAGAATACTGACAACAGCAGAGATTGGATTAACCAGTATCCTTGTTGCTTTTTCATTGCCCTTTGTACAGCTTTCCACGCTCGGATTTAATGGTGTCATTAACCGCTTGTTTCCGTACTTCCGCGACGAAAAAACCAATCATCACGGATTCCTATCTCTTACCCTTATTGTTACGCTTGGTGGATTCCTTCTGTCGGTGCTCATTTTCTTTGTTCTGCAGCCTCTCTTTATTCGTGATAATATCGATCAATCGCCCCTGTTTGTGGAATACATGTACTACCTTGTTCCATTGATCTTCTTTTCCCTTTTATTCACGGTGCTGGATGCATATAATCGGGTTCTGTTTGATGCAGTTCTTGGGGCATTTCTGAAAGATTTTTTCTTCAAAGTAACTTACTGTATTACACTTATTCTTTATCTGTTAAAGTGGATCACTTTCCCTCAATTTGTTTTTGCTTTCATTGTAGTACAAAGTTTACCGGGAGTGATACTTACTGTTGTATTGATTATCCGGAAACAGTTCAGTTTGCAGCTCCATCGAGGATTTATTTCCAAAAGGATGGCAAAATTGATGATCAATGTCAGCTTGTTTAGTATTTTGGCTGGGTTAAGTGGGATAGCTATCTCTATGGTTGACCGGATTATGATTAACTCCCTGCTTGATCTTGGAGCAACGGGAATTTATACGGTAGCCTTTTACTTCAGCGTCCTGTTGGTTATACCGACAAAATCAGTCCGTAATATTTCAATACCGGTTATTGCTGAACTGATGAAAAGAAAAAGTTATGGAGAAATAAATTCCATCTATTTGAAGAGTTCAATCAATCAACTGGTTATCGGATTTCTCCTTTTTGTTGGCATTTGGGCCAACATTCATAATGTGTTTGAAATATTACCTGAAGAATATGAAGCAGGGAAATATGTTATTTTCGCTATGATGTTAGCCAAGTTATTCGAAATGTCAACAGGAGTTTCCAATCTTATTATTTCCACCTCAAGGTATTATCGGTATCAAACCTATTTTATGTCTATTCTGGTGATTTTTGTTATCGTAACAAATTTAATCTTTATTCCACTGTATGGAATTGTAGGGGCTGCAATAGCATCTGCAATCTGTTCTTTTCTTTACAATTTTTTCCGTGTAATATTTATCAGAATTCGGTTTAAGATGCAACCATTCAATAAAAGAACGGTTATTCTACTATTGATCAGCATCGCTTCCTATTTCATTAGTTTACTTATTCCCACAGCTTCAAACTTCATCGTTGATATTATTATTAGGAGCTCATGCATTACCCTCTTTTTTGGTTCATTGGTTATAATCTTTCATATCTCTGAAGAAGTTAACAGCACGGTTCGTTCGATTGTACTTAGATTAAAAATGCGGAAATAGTATTCAGCGAAGATCGATTTAACCCGCATTATTCATGCAAAAACGTAGTACATTGCATGAACCGGAGCGAAGCGGAGCTCGGTCAATGTGTGATGGGTAGAGGGAAGCAATGCGGGAACCGAACTCGCCTTGAGCGAGTGAGCTCACCGAAGGTAAACCCCCGTCCGACCATGTCATCCGGGCGGGCCGACAAGGAAATACCCAAATTTGAGGATTGGAATGAACTCAAATTTGTGGTATTGCTTTGTCGGAAGGATTATTTATGAATAATCCGGGTTAATTCCGGAGAGTAGCATCCCTTTCCAAATGCCCTATTGACTCTTTTTTACAGGTCAGTGTGATAGTGTTTTTGGGAGAAGATCTGAAGCAGGCTAACGTATGATATTCTCTTTGATAAGCTTTTGACTTTGCAGGATGTTTTGTTTAATAAACAAGGGAAAAATGAAACCAAGGATTTAAGGTTGAAAAGGGGTGGTTTTATCCTTCATTAAGCTTTTCAGTTATGTATTTTTGATAATCCTTCAAGGTTAACAATCCGGCTACATCTTCATCATTCACCTTGATGTTATAGTGTTCTTCAATATTGAGGTAGAAATCGAGAAGGTCAAGTGAATCAACACCTTCTTCCCTGAGTGAATCATTTGCATCCAGGAGCTTTGCATTATTCCCGAAGGAAGTGTTAGCCAGAATCTCTTTTAAATCGTTAATTGTAACTTCCATAGTAGTATTAGTCTGTACGGTATAAAATGTTGCTTGCCCAGGAAAGTCCTACCCCGAATCCACAAATATAGATGCACTTATTCGATTTTCTGTTCATCTCTTTTTCAAGGATAATCGGGATTGAAGAAGAGACCGTATTTCCATATTCAGCAATGTCAAAAACAACCTTACTGGGATCAAGATCCATTCTTTTTGTAAGTGTGTCAATTATATATTTACTTCCCTGGTGAAAAATGAATTTATCTATGCTTTCCTTCAGGCAATTGTTTATTTCAAGAATATGTTTGAAATCAACTGGAATATACTTTACAGCAAAATTAAACACACCCCTTCCATCCATATGCAACTTGTTATTTTTGCATATGAGAGTCTCACACTCTTTTCCAATGGTGCCAAAAGTGAATTTTCCAAGATCATATTTTGGGGTATCGGTCAGATAGGTTACGGTTGCAGCATCCCCAAAAAGCATAGATGTATTTTTGTCTTCATGATCTATTATATCTGAGTAGGGATCGGATGTAAACAGCAAACCATGCTTAAAGCCATTGTTCTCCATAAAAGACTTTGCAATGGATAAACCATAAACATATCCGGAACAACCCAATGATACATCAAAGCATGCACATGATTCCGGAAGGTTAAGTTCGGCATGAACCAATGCTGAAGAATGTGGAATATTGGAATCAGGATTTTGTGTAATTAGAATAATAACCTCTATTTTTTTTCTGTCAATTGAATTCTTCTTCTCAAGTTCTTCAAAGGCTTTGACTGCCATTGATGCAGTCCCCTCCTCAGTTTTCTTTACCGAAACATTTACTATTCCGACTTTGTTATGAATAAAATTATCATCCGTTTCAAACTGAGTTTTTCGTTCAATATTTGAAATCCTACCCTTTGGGATGTACGATCCAATATGCGTAATACCTATCATTTTATGACTCTACCTGTGAAAATTAAGGGACAGTAAATCAAAGTGTTAGAAATTTTACCAAATTTCTAAGTGGTTCAAATCTAACTTTAAATTTAATTAATTTTTTCCAGCTAATATACTGATTTCAACTTTTGAAATTATTAAGTATTCATATCCATGAGGTTTAAAGGTTTCATCAAGTTCCTGAGCAGAATAGACAAGTCTGAGAAAAAACCTTCCTTCTTCAAACTGCTGATACTCTAAAGATGGTATTAAAGCCGAGCTGGTCAGATCATGTTTAAATACAATCTTTTTTTCTTGATCTCCGATAATAACAATACCTTTTGTAGCTCCTAATCCATGTTCGGATGAAATAAGCGGAGAAAGAATATTATGATGTTGTAGAGTTGAATTAAACAGATTGAAATACTCCAGTTCCTCCCCACCATTGTTTGTTGCATAATACAGGGTTTCAACATCAAATGACTCCGGATGAAATGTGAAATGAAAAGGTCTGATTATTTCAGGCATTCTTTCAGGGAGTGAGATTTCCTTTTCAATTATCAACATGGAGGGAGTAAGGGATAATTTAGTATTTAAGGAAATGTTATCCGTTGTGACTTCGGAACAAATATGGATGTCTTTATCATCATGATTTATACTAATTTTGGGTTTGCAGAGATCAGTTGTTTTATGTCTGCCTATTCGTTCAATAACAGCATGTCCTGAAAAGAAATCAGCACCAAAGGCTATATCATCATAATATCCATGGGCCAGCGTGCCAAAAACAGGATTATTCGTTATCCCTTGCGGGAAGTAGCTTTCAATAGCGATTCCTTTTTTCTTATTGAGAATAAGGGTGCTTTTATCATTCTTGATTTGCAAAAAATGTTCATTTTCACTTACCTGGATATTGTTGCCTGAATAAGGTAAATTTTCGATATGTGTTATTGGCTTGGCTTTTGCTTTCGAGCACGATGGCGAAAACTGGTCATAGAATGCTTGTAATCTTGCTTCAAATTCTTCCCATCGCCTGTTTGTAATATGAGTTCTAAAGTCACTTGACCAAAGGTAGCAAAGTTCCTTCCACTGCTCCTTAGAGACCTTTTCTCTTTTATTAAAAGTAGTAAAAATTCCGAAACATTGAGTGTTTATTTTAAGGTCGTTTCGACCTGATAGAGTCCAACGATTTATATTATATTTTCTTTGCTTCTTCACTGGAATTGGTTGTTCCGGTGATTCCAGGGATATACATTCGTGGTCAGTCAGTGAACCAGCTGTATCGATAACTTGAGAAGGGAATACTAATGAAAAGTTTTCATGTTCCCGGAGAAATTTATATAGACCAGAAATTCTCTGCCATTCATTTTCACCTGAAAGCTGAGCTTCAGACTTGTATCTTCCTGGTCTAAAGTTGAAGATTTCAACATCGTTTGCGTAAAGCGGAAAATACCTGGGAGAGTAGGCAAGAAATGTATTTAAATACTTCTCATAATCGGCAAGACTTATTTCTGCATGGACAAATCGTTGAAATTTTTGAAATGCTATTGAATCGGCCCAGAGCAATTTTATGACTGACTTATTTGTTCCAAGAATTCTTTGAGGATAGTACCTCAAATTTTTATCCCACTCAAGATGAAACTTTAAAGGATTATTGAATTCCATTATTACTGCTTCATATCCGTTATCCAGATAATGGGTTACCAGTCCGGCAGAAAATGACATTTCGTTTATTAATGCAATGTCTGGTTGTTGTCCAAGTAATTTTTGGTAAACCTCTAGTCCTAGTTTTTGGTTTTGATAATTTACTTCAGAAGGAACAATAGGACCAATTATTTGAGAATAGCCGCTTCCAATCAACTCAACTTTATTGTCCTTTAACAATTCTCTAAATCGATCAACCCACTTACTGTCAACAGATTGAATTAGTTCAAGTGATAATCCAGACAACTCAATTCCAATTGGGACCCCTGTCTCGGCAAGATCTAAGAGAGGATGATAGCAATTATTAATTACAGTTAAATAGTCTTCCTCATCTATTGAGGAGTACATTAAATTGATATGGAATATTTGATAAAGATTTAACATATTGAGCCAGACAATTACTTCTTTGGATATCCTTTATACCATTTCCCGTCTATCTTAAAGTTGAGTTTATTATATGCAAAGTCAGTTATTTTTTGCACTTTCTCCCGGGATTCATCTACCACGACCATAACTCCAACTCTCTGCCCATGATTTTCTATTAAAGGGATGCTGTCTCCAGGTTCATAAAAGAATTTTAGTTTAGATATTTCATTTGTGTCGTTTATTTCCTTGATCCCTCTAATGGTTTCAAGTTTCCCGGGGGGAAGAAAAAAATATCTATTTGCAACTGCCTTCTGAAACTTGGGAGTTAATTCATTCCAATCAGGTTCTTCTCCCAGTGCAATTTTGATTGCAGCTTTAACGTAATTTACTCCAGTTCCTAATGGTACAAGACTTTCGCAGAAATCCCCACCACTTAACCTGGCTGCCATTTCGATCATCATCGGTCCTTGTCTGGGATGAATAACCACATCACCTTTTGCCACACCTTTTTCAATTCCCAGTGCAAACGCGGTACTTTCCACCAGTTGGCAAACCTTATTTTTAATCTCTGGGGTAACAATTGAAGGAACCCATCCGCCGTTTTCCATGATTTGTGGCCAATAACCTTCCATCCCCTCATAAACCCTGTCGGCAAAACCTGGTGTGATGGATTTGTTATTGTATATGATTGATTCGGTGCTGATTTGGAGGCCATCAAGATATTCTTCCATAATGACTTCTCCGATTTTTGAATTATAAAGAGCATGATGAAATGCATTTGAGATATTTCTTAAATCATGGATGAGACTTACTCCACGTGAACCTGCTGAATCTGTTGGTTTTATTACTATCTTTTCACAATTCCAGTTTGACCAGTAACTTTTGATTTCTTCAGGACTGTTTACAAGAGTGAATTTGGGAATGGGGATTCCTTTTTCTTCAAGACGAAGTTTCATCAGATATTTATTAGTTGTGATTTCCCCAGTCTCGAGGGATGGACCGGTCCAACTATATCTATCCGAAATTTTTGCAATCAAATGGGGCACATCACTTCCCATCGTTGATACACCACAAATATTCACTCCATTTTTTAGGAGATTATCAATATAAGTATATACCTCATCAAGTTTACTGAAATCGATATTTTCTGAATAGGTGGAGATTTTTAATCCTTCGGCCAATGAATTCCCGTCAACTACTGCTGTTTCAAGGCCCATCTCATGAGCAGTATTGATCATAAACAACTGGTCAGATCCCCCTCCAAGGATGAATACACATTTTTTTTTTAGAACAGATCTCCCCATTTGTTTTTCACTTTATTAAACATTGTAATTGAATCAATCTGAGCTATTTTTACTAAATCATCCTTATTCCCCGGTTTTACAAAACCATCACATATTGCACTTCTAAGCAACTGACAATTCAATCCTTCATCAGTAATTATTTCAGCAATGCTTGATCCAAATCCGGCCTCAATTATGTTTTCTTCAGTTGTAATGATTCTGTTGTTGTTTTTCAGAATATTGGATAGCTGACTGAAAGGCAAGGGTTTGATCCATCGAATATTTACCAACCCAAATTCGACATTATGTTGAAGAAGTAGTTCCCTTAGTTTAATTGATTCACCCAGTGTGTTTCCTACTGATAGTATGTAACCATCCTTTCCTTCATAGATAGTTTCCATATTGTTAATCTCACATTCTTTCCTGATATATTCGTTTTCATTTGGACGAATAGATTCATAAGGATGAAGAATAACCATTGGGCCAACAGGATTTTTAGCTCTAATTTCGATAATCGATTCAAGGTCATAAGAAGTCCCGGCATAAAAGATTTGCAGGTTTGGAATACCTCTTAGGTATGAAATGTCATATATTCCATGGTGTGTTGGACTATCGAATCCTGCGAATCCTGATCTGACAGCCAGAATCGTTACTGGCAGATCCATAAAACAAACATCATGAAGAATCTGATCCATTGCTCGTTGCATGAATGTTGATTGATAATACACGAAACAATTCTTTTTGCTAAGAGCCAGACCGGAAGCCATTCCAAGAGCGTGTTGCTCTGCCATTCCCACATCGATTGTTTTGTCTGGAAATTCAGTTAAGCAATTATCGAGACCCGATGCATAGGGTGTTGAAGGGGTTAATATTGTTATATCTGTACCACATTTTAACAATTCATAGAGTTTTTTTCCTGCAATAACTGAATAGGTTTTACCTGCAGGAGTGGGAGAGGACCCTTCTCCTGTTTTGGGATTAAAAGGCATTGAGAAATGCATTTTGTAAGGATGATCTTTTGCTATGGGTAATCCTCTCCCTTTTTCTGTTTTTGCATGGATTACCACACTTTTATCCATCACTTTTGTTTTTGCTTCTCTGAACTTAGAGATAATAAGATCGAGATCATGTCCATCCGCAATGGAGATATAGCTATAACCCATCCCTTCAAAATAGGATCGGGATTTATTACTCCAATCAGGACCAGAAAAAAGATTATATATTCCACCCACATTTTTTGGAATGGACATTCCATTATCATTGATTATAATAAGTAAAGGTAAATTCGTTGATGCGCCAAAATTTAATCCTTCGGAAGACATTCCTTCAACCAGACACCCATCACCGATAAATGCAATGGCTAGATGTTTGGTTTGATCAGCCTTGCATTGTGTTGCAATTCCTGTTGCTATGGAAATTGCTGTTCCGGCATGTGATGCATCAATAACATCATAGATACTCTCTTCCCTGCATAAAAACCGTGACATTCCATCGAGTTGGTTGAGGGTTTCAAATAACGCTTTTCTCCCCGTTAAAAGTTTGTGTGTATATCCTTGGTGACCGGTATCAAACACAACCTTGTCTTCTGGAAGGTTAAATGTATAATGTATGGCTATTGTTAGTTCAATGACCCCCAAATTTGCCCCAATATGACCGCCGGTTTTGGAGACTGAGGATATTAAAAACTCACGGATTTCTAAAGCGAGAGATTTGAGTTCTTCTACAGAATATTGTTTTATATCCCGTGGGGATTTAATCTGTTCTAAAAAAGATTTCATGATCCTGTTTTTCAAATTTAAAAATACATACCTCCATTGACATTCAGTACCTGCCCGGTTATATATGATGCTGAATCGGATAATAAAAACAATACTGATTCTGCGACTTCTTTTGGTCTTCCAAGCCTTTTCAGGGGTATTTTTTCTCTGGCTTCAATCTCTAGTTCTCTTCTTCTTTCTGAAGAAAAAATGTCTGTTTCAATCCATCCTGGAGATACAGCATTAACCCGAATTCCCATATTTGCTCCTATCAGAGCCATCGATTGAGTAAAGGTAATTAAAGCAGCTTTTGAAGCAGCATAATCAGGAGCTTGAGTTCCTCCGGTCTGTGCACCAATTGATGCAATATTTACTATAGCTCCCCCACCACCTTTAGCCATTTGAGGCATTAACTCCTGACAAAGGAAATAGGGACCTTTGAGATTCACTGAAAACGTGTGATCCCATTGATTTTCACTTAAATGAAAGAAATCTCCTTGATTAAGAATAGCTGCATTATTTACTAAAAGTTCAATATTATGCTTAAATTTTTGACGAGAAGAAGTTATTATCTGGTGGATGTTACTTCTTTTGGAAACATCTGATTTCAGGATGAGATAATTTTTATATCCAATATTTGAGAGTTCTACCTCCAGTTCATCGGCAGCCTTATCGTCCTTTGAATAGGTTAGGATCGCTTTGGCACCCTCTGCAAGCAGGCTTTTTGCAATTTCTTTACCAATACCTTTAGTGGCTCCTGTAACTAATGCTATTTTATTTCTAAAGCGCATAGTCCCTGGTTACTTTATTTCTTGTTTGTATAATAGTGATTTAGCGATTGATATATAGCGTTTAACTTGCCCGCGTTTATCCTGAGTTACCTTAATAATATTTTCCTTACTTCGATCACGTTTAAGCCATGCCTGATGCAACCGCTCCCATATTGTATTCAAATTGAAATCGTCAATAACACAACCAACAGAAATTATATTTACATCATCAGCGAAATCTCCAACTGGTGGATATCCTGAGGGAAATAGAGCAAAGAATGGTGTCTCTTGAGAAGCAGCAAAAACTAAAGCATGTCTTCTCATGGCTACGACAAAACTACTGATACGATAGAATCCTAAGAGCTGTTCGATTGTGCATCTATTTTCAATGATAAAGGCACTATTTTTATTTTTCATTTTTTCATAGATTCTTCGATTGACGACTCTATCGTCCGTAATGTCAGTATCAACATTATATGTAGCTTGAGGCACAAATATCAAGTGTGCAGAATAGTGCTCTATCATCCTGTCACAAAGCGCTGTCCAAAGGGCATAAAAACTTTCTGACTCCTGTTCATTCCATAACCAGTTGAAATGTCTTGGTGATACAATAATAATCTCTTTATCACGGGGATCAAATTCATTTTCAATTAAAAAAGATTTAGCAAGCTCAACATTAGTTAACGGTGTTAAACCCAGTGCTGGATCTGGTAATATTTTTATCATATCTTCATTAATCCCTATTTTTATCAGGTAATTTTTTGAAGATAACTCACGAACGGTTACAGCCTGAGAATTAGATATAATAAAACGAACGACTTCCTTTGCTATTTCTGTTTTATGCTCGAAAATGGAAAGGCCGTATATCATCATTGGTACATTAAAAAATTTGCACAGTAGGGTCATTATAGCATAATATGGAATAGGTCCCCTAAGGAATGAAAAACTGATATCATATAACATTGGACCTGGAATGATTAACAAATCCGCTGTCTCCATTTCTTTTCTAATCCGGACTAAATGATCAGTGTTATCATTTGGATTCAGCCCGTTAAACCATCGTCCTAAACTTAATTCTTTGTTCTCATGTTCAAGATTCTGAATAGAACAAACATCAAATTCTTTGTCAAAATCCGTATCAATGTGCCGCGTAAGATTGATAACCTTGAGGGGTTCATCCATCTCATTTCGTAAGCCGTCGAGTAGAACTTTTAATTGCCCGTAGTCCCCAATGTTTTCAGTATAGTATGGTCCTGGTATGATAATCTTTTTCATCCATTAACTCCTTATTTTCGCATAAATAATAATTTGACGTCCTATATCAAGTTGTGAAAAACATCTATACAATTGTCTTCTTTGTTCATTTAACCCAGCCTTTTCCAGGTTTCTTTCAAGATTCATACGTTTCTTATGACACGCCTTCCCTAATTCATTATTCTCTATATAATGTTCGCCAAAGAATAAAAAGAATTCCATGGGGAAGGTAGATTCTTTCAGTATCACTTCAAAATCATTTTTTCCCAAAAGTGTTTCTAACGAGTGAAAGTTAAAGTAATTTATGTGGTGAGGAGGGGCTACCCACCATGGTTTACAGCCACTTATCTCTTGGAATCCTATTTGAAGTGGATTATAATCATTCGGTACAACAATGCAAACCAATCCATTCTTATGAAGTACTGACTTAACCAAGGAAATCACTTGAATAGGATCGGTTACATGCTCCAATACATCGCTCATGTGGATTACATCAAATTGATCTAACTGAGCGATTAGGTTATTATTAAAGAAATCGTTGATAACGTTTAATCCTAAAACATTTTTGCTATAGTTGTACGCCTGTTCTGATGGTTCAATTCCAAGGGTTTTCCAACCTCTCTCAACGCCCTTCTTTAGAAAAAACCCCGGTCCGGAACCAATATCAAGTATTTTTCTCCTGTTCAGGGGTAAAAATTTCTCAAATATGTCGAATTTACCATCATTGGTTAAATTGATCCAATCTATATCTTTCAAGGATTTTTCTATATAGATCGGTTTCACATCCTGGTAGTAGGAGTTTTGGTAGACTCTTTCAATATCATCTTCAGACGGAATTGGCACTATATGCTTAAATCCACACAATGTGCATTCGATAATATCGAAACCATCTTTAGTTTCGAGAGCCTCCCCTGTATGCAACTGCCCTTTCGTATCTTTCCAATTCTTATTCATTCTGACCTAAAATAATGGATGAAACTTTTCTAATATTTGAAATTTTTAAAAAACTGGCTCTTTCAGCCATTTCTTTAAGTTGATTCTTTTCAGTAAGACAAAAAGATACTGCTTCGATTAGTTTTTGTTGTGTCAATTTAGAAAATTTGCCCAAAGAGATACCAATACCCTGATTTACAAATAATTCGGATGATTTAACGTGATCATTGGAGTGGCACAGGTAGATAGCGGGAACTGAGAGGGCGGCAAGCTCATATGCTGTTTGCCCGAAGGAAATTATAGCAAAATCTGCTTTTCCCATTGGCTCAATAATATTTGGTGGATCCTGAAAAACAGCATATTGAAATTGTACACTTTTTAATAATTCAAATAGTTGATGTGTAGATGCATACCCTGCACCCAGCAATATCGTAACAGTAAATCTAAATTCTATGCTGTTCATTGCCCGGAGAGTAAATTGAGTCATATCTGATGGATCTGTAGCTCCCATTGCTAACAAAATATTGGGGATTTTATTCTTTGGTCTGGGATATTTATGGTTAAATATACTTCTGAGAATCACATATTCCCATCCTGAATAGAGATCTCCCTTAAATTGGCTCCAATCCATTTCTTTCACTTGCTGTACGGGGGGATAAAAGACTTTATCTGCAGATAAACGCTTATCTTCAGGGTCATCAATGTCAACAATTAAAAGATTGTATTTCTGTTTTAAGTTTTCAAGAGTAGTGCCGTCCGTATTATCTCTGACATCAAGAACCAACACCTCTATGCTATTTTGTTCAATGCATTTTGATAACCAAATTTCATAATTGATTGATGTCTCATTGGATACATATACTGGGAATCTTTTCTTTACTATATCAATGGCAAGCTCAGATTTTCTAACGGCAAAGACAATATTACAACTATGCTGTTCTTCAAGTTCTTCGGCCAATGCCATACATCTTACAATGTGCCCTAAACCAATTTCAGGGGAGCCATCACAACGAAAAAGTATATTACGATAAGATTTCAAAAAATTATAGTTTTAGTCAACCTGTATACACATAGGATCCAACCAAATTCGGAGGTTTATATTTTCTCTTTTTCTCACTGATCTGAATATTATAATTTCTATGTTCAATGTCCTGATTGATATTCTTAACTCTTGGGTTATTTTTTAAGAAGGAAATTACCTCAAGCAGGTCAATTGGTTTTTCCTTCCATAAAGCATCATAGATTTCTTGAAAAAAAAGGTAATCTTCTTTCTCATCCAAAGTAAGCCTTATATCATTGATAATCAGTTTTGATGGGATTTCAAGCTTCACCATTCTGAATAGATGAAGATTATTTATCAGATATTCTGAGCCGACATGTTCAAGGTCAAGCTCATGGTTCGATTTTTCAGCTATGTGAAAAAGGGATCTTGATGAGTGAACACCTTGGCCCTCAAACAATGTACCTGGATTTGGAATCCAAATTGAATCTCCATCGAATTTATTTAGGGCAATAATTTGGTTATCAATAAAATCAGGGTGAATTAAGGGGCAATCGCCTGTTATCCGCACATAATATTTGTACTTGTTTTGTTGTAATACCTGAATAAATCTATCCAATACGTTTGTGAGACTACCTCGATAAACATTAAGATGGTTTCTATAGCAGAATTCTGCCAATGGATCATCTGATACATCATTTGAAGTTGCGATCATTACTTTTTCAACTTCTCTGCATTGTTCTGCACGTTTGTAAATATGCCATATCATTGGTTGTCCGACAAGTGTTTTCATTACTTTACCTGGGAGGCGTGACGATGACAAACGCGCTTGTATAATTGCAATTGCAGGATCCGTCATGGAGTATAGTTTTTTCTGATGTGTTTTAAGGGTCTGAGTCCATCAGAAGGATCTGCTCTCCAATCCCTATCTGTTTTTTCACTTGGTGAGGGAATTTTTTCCCCATCTCCGTCTGCAGAAAGGGCGAGATTTGTACTTTGTATTACGGCTTCAATTTCACTGGGGAGCCAGCAGTGTCCTGTTTTATATTCTTCCCCTTTGCCCTCGAGGTCAAGATGGAATTCAATCAGTTCAGCACCCCAGTGATGTATGGCTCTGTGAATGACAGCAGGCTGTACAGTATGATCAGACCATCCTACTGGGTACTTAAAATAAGACCGGAGGGTTTGAATGCTTTTCAAGTTTGCTTCTTCAGGAGGAGTAGGGTACCCCGAAATACAATGCAGGAGCGTAAGTTTTGTATTTCCGGTATTTGAAATAACACTGACCGCATCAGAAATTTCATCCAGTGTGGCCATCCCTGTTGATAAAACGATCGGTTTATGGGTTAGTGCAGTTTTCCTCAGAAGATCCTGCCAGAGAAGTTCGTAGCTTGAGATTTTATAAAAATCGATATAGGGTTCAAGTTCATCAACGGCCTCCAGGTAAAAGGGAGTACAAGCAAATTCGAGATTTAATTGGTGACTAAACGCGGCCAGTTTTGGAATAAAATCGCCCGGTAATTCCCATGCTTTCCTTTCCCGGTGGGACTTGCTTTTAGTTAATACTTCGGGAGAAAAAAGGGTATCAATTTTGAACAATTGAAATTTTACTGCCTGGCAACCAATAGAGGCAGCAACCCGTATGAACTCTTTACTTCGTTCAAAGTCTTTATTATGGTTAGAAGATACTTCAGCTACAAATTTAACCGGCATGGAATATTTCTTTTATTATCTGTATTACATATTCCTGTTCATTCGTTGTAAGTGATGGATAAATTGGTAAACTTATTTCCCTGTAATAGAACTCTTCAGAAACGGGACATATTCCTTTATTATATCCCAGATTTTGATAGTAAGGATGAAAATATACTGGTATATAATGAACCTGAACCCTGATATTCTTTTCGTGAAATTTATCAAAATAATACCGCCTCAAATTCCCCCTATTCACCAGAATTGGATAAAGATGGTACGATGAAAATGCATAATCCTTTTCCGGAGGGATAGAAAAAAAAGATTCATCATGGAACTCTTGGTTATATTGTTCAACAATTTCCCTTCTTCTGGCTATGTTCTCATCCAATCTTTTCAATTGTGATATCCCCAAAGCAGCCTGGAAATCAGTCATCCTGTAATTGTGCCCCAGGTGATGCATCTCATAGTACCAGTCTCCCTCCTTGCTATTTAACATATCCGTTTTGGTAATCCCATGATTTCGGAACATTTGTAATTTACGATAATAACTTTTATTATTTGTCAAAACAGCTCCGCCTTCTCCGGTGGTTATATGTTTCACGGGGTGGAAACTAAACGTTACCATATCAGAGTAAGTACAGTCTCCGATAACGGAATTTTTATATTTTGCACCGACTGCATGGCTGGCATCTTCGATAATCTTGAGATCATGCTTTTTGGCGAGTGTGGAAATGGTCTCAAGATCAGCCGGATGGCCACCATAATGAACAGGAACAATAAATTTAGTATTGGGTGTGATTTTGTCTTCTATTAATGCAGCATTGATATTTCCGGTATCTTTCTCAATATCTGAAAAAACCGGTCTAAGCCCCAGGAATAAACCAGCATTTCCGGTAGCTATAAATGTATTGGGTGAAGTGATGAACTCTGAACCCTTTTCATTATCCAGGGCGAAATAAGCTCCATGCAAAGCAGATGTACCTGAATTGAAAAGAACTGCGTATTTTGCTCCAAATCTATCGGCCAGTTCCTCTTCAAACTTTCTACTGATCGGTCCGGTGGTAATGTAATCAGCATACAGAACCTTGTTAACTGCCTCAATGTCCTTCTTTGTGATATGTTGCCTGCCGTATGGAATGCGTTTCATTTCTTAACTTCAAAGGTTGGATCAACATGTTGTTTGATTAGTTTTCGCAGATCTTCGACACTTAACCATACATTATTTAATCCTGAATTATATCTGAATTCCGGCTTCACCTTTTTCCCGTTCCCCTTTTTGATTATATCTTCAAACCGGTGTTGACCTGTACGGGGTAAAACAATATAATAATCGTCGAATTCAATCGTAAAGGAAGCATCATTTTCGGTGATCATATCTTCATGCAACTTCTCACCGGGGCGGATACCCACTGTTTTGAACGGCACCGCTGGTGCAATTGCCTCTGCCAGGTCGAGAATTTTATACGAGGGAAGTTTTGGTACAAAAATCTCACCTCCCACGGAATGCTCTATGGCGTAAAGGACCAGATTAACCCCCTCCTCTAATGAGATATTAAACCTTGTCATGTCAGGATGTGTTACCGGAATGGTTCCTGAATTGCGGAGGTTCAGAAAAAAGGGAATTACAGATCCACGGGATCCCATAACATTTCCATACCGGACAACGGAGAATGCAATATCCCGGAGGCCTTTCATGTTGTTCGCTGCTACAAATAATTTATCAGCACACAATTTTGTTGCACCATACAGATTAACCGGGGCAGCAGCTTTGTCGGTAGACAGTGCGATAACACGTTTCACCCCATTATCAAGAGCTGCTTCAATGACATTTTCAGCACCCAGTATATTTGTTTTAATGCATTCAATCGGGTTGTATTCTGCTGCAGGTATCTGTTTTAATGCTGCAGCATGGATTACTATATCGATTCCCTCAAAAGCTCTTTTCAGGCGGTTTAAATCCCTTACATCACCGATAAAAAATCGGATGGCATCATACGTAGATTTTGGGTATAACTGAGCCATTTCAAATTGTTTCAACTCATCTCTTGAAAAAACAACCAATTTTTTAATCTTTGGGAACCGTGAAAGAACGGTTTTGACAAATTCCTTACCAAATGAACCGGTACCACCAGTTATCAATAAAGATTTCTGGCTCAGATTTAAATTGTTCTCAATCATTTTATTGAGGATATAAAAATTCTACAGTAGATAACCCTCCCTGTACCGCTCAAACGCATCGATATAAGATCCTGGAGTGGCGTTAATGATTTTTACGTTACGGCTCCGGGCATATTTTTCCAGGATGAAGTATCCCTCAAAAGCGTACACAAATTTAATTAAAACTTCATGCAGTTTCCGATTATCCTGGCCTTTTTTTCGCATCGGTTTGGGTTCGGGATTATCATGATCATAAAAATGTTTCTGGCGAATCAGTACATCATTGTTTTCGTTGACGTATATTTCTCTCAACCAGGAGTGATCAGCTCCTAACAAATAAATTTTGGAGAATGACAGGTTGATTGCCAGAAATATGGAGGGGATAAACACATTATGAGGGCGGGGCATACCAAGATTTAACCGAAAGAAGAAGGAACAGAAGCGCCAAAAACCTTCAACGGGGGTGTTATTGAAAAACCATACCTTGATGTTTTGATTTCTGGAAAGCGTTTCCCTGATGTTGTTCTTGAAAAAGGCACTTTTTCTTACCGAAAAGGGAAGATACAGCCATACAGGCCACTCGGTTTTCTGACTGATCGTTAGGAATAAATCAGCATATTTTTCTATTATGGAAGTGCGAACCCCTTTCATCCCTATTTCAGGTGCAGCGATAACATAAATGCTGGGTTTGAGTTGCTCGTAAAGCTGACTGACTGCAAAAAAATTGACGCAAAAAAGCCTACGCTGATTTATGAATTCGGGATGGTCCTTCAATGACTGAGTCAGGGATGGCCCGTTTCCTAAAAGAACACATTCCCCAAATTTCTTATCAACGTGTAACTTTTGTGGAATTTTCGATAAAAGGGTAATCCTGATCAGGGTCAGGATTGTCTTATTTAGCTGATTCAGAAATGTTTGAATGGCTACAATCATGTTATGAGATTGAGAAGATTTTTCAGGTCGACTTTTTGATTTATGATCTGCTGCAAATTGGGGATATGAACCCGTTCCTGTTCCATTGAGTCCCTGTAACGGATTGTTACTGTTTCATCCTCTGTTGTTTGGTGATCAATAGTGATACAGAAAGGAGTCCCTATGGCATCCTGTCTCCTATACCGTCTTCCAATGGAATCTTTTTCTTCATACTGGCAATTAAAGCTGAATTTCAGATCATCCATGATCTTTCTGGCGATTTCGGGTAAGCCATCCTTTCTTACCAGCGGCAGTACTGCCAGCTTAACGGGGGCAAGAGAAGGATGAATTTTCAAGACTACCCGTTCGTCATCAACCCCGTTATTTTTAGGCAGCGACTCTATGGTAAATGCGCTTGAAAGTACCGATAAAAACGTCCTGTCCAGTCCAATAGAGGTTTCAACAACGTATGGGATATAGCTTTCGTTCCTTTCAACATCAAAGTATTGCATTTTTTTATTGGAATATTTCTGATGTTGGGAAAGGTCATAGTCGGTTCGGGAATGAATGCCTTCCAACTCTTTGAAACCGATTGGAAAGTGATATTCGATATCCGTTGCAGCATTTGCGTAATGAGCCAGTTTTTTATGCTCATGAAACCGGTATTTATCATCACCCAGCCCCATGGCCTTATGCCATTTCATCCTTAGCTCTTTCCAGTATTCAAACCATTTCATCTCCTCTCCCGGTTGTATGAAATATTGCATCTCCATTTGTTCAAATTCGCGCATTCTGAAGATAAATTGCCTTGCAACAATTTCATTTCTGAATGCCTTACCGATCTGGGCAATCCCAAAAGGGAGCTTCATCCGGGCAGTCTTCTGTACATTCAGGAAATTTGTAAAAATTCCCTGGGCCGTTTCCGGTCGCAGATATATTGTTGATGCTTCTTCACTTATCGATCCCAGTTTGGTACTGAACATCAGGTTAAATTGCCGTACATCCGTCCAGTTTTTTGAACCGGTTTCAGGATCAGCAATTTCACAATCGACAATAATCTGTTTTAATTCTTCCAGGTTCTCTGTCTCCAGAGCGGCATCTAATCGATCCTGAATATCGTTGTACTTCTTTCGATTCTCAATGACCCGGGGATTGGTTGATACAAATTGTTCTTCATCAAACGTATCTCCAAAACGCTCCTTTGCCTTTTGGATCTCCTTGCTTATTTTCCCTTCAATTTTTTGCAGGTATTCCTCAACCAAAATATCTGCACGATATCTCTTTTTCGAATCTTTATTGTCAATGAGCGGATCATGGAATGCCTTTAAATGGCCAGAGGCTTTCCAAACGGTTGGATGCATGAAGATTGCAGAATCGATGCCAACGATGTTTTCATGCAGCTTAACCATTGAATCCCACCAGTATTGCTTTATATTGTTTTTTAACTCTGTGCCATACTGTCCATAGTCATATACGGCTCCCAGTCCATCATATATTTCGCTGGAGGGGAAAATAAAACCATATTCCTTCGCATGACTAATGATTTTTTTGAAAAGGTCATCCTGAGCCATAAGGCAACTGTTTGGTTTGAAAATTATCCGACAAAAGTAAAGTAAAATATTTTGTTTTCATAGTGTTACCATTTCTTGATACAGGTTGGAAAGCAGGCTTTCAATGCTCATTTTTCCCCAATTCATTTGAAAAGGTTACTTTTGCACAGGAAATGGATACGTCATCATGGATTATATTTACCTGCAGTATATACCAAAATTGAAACGATGAAAAAGATTTACATTGCCGGGTGTGGGGGTATGTTGGGAGAGGCTTTCTATGTGCAGTTCAGGAATGAATTCCAGCTTAAGTGCAGCGATATTGATGTTAATGAGCCATGGCTTTCCTACCTGGACTTCAGGGATTATAATGCATATTGGAAGGATGTTTCAGATTATAATCCTGATTATTTATTTCACCTGGGCGCGTATACCGATCTTGAATATTGCGAAAAGCATGTTGATGAAACCTATGAAACGAATACACTCTCGGTAGAGAATGCAGTATATATCGCCAATCAGCTAAATATTCCAATTTTATATATCAGTACAGCCGGGATATTTGATGGATTGAAAGAGTATTATGATGATTGGGATCAACCTAATCCTGCAGGAGTATACGCACGAACAAAATACTTGGGAGAACGATTTGTGGTTGAAAATGCACACCGGTATCTTGTATGCAGAGCTGGATGGATGATGGGTGCAGGTCCCGGGAAGGATAAAAAATTTATACAGAAAATCATGAAGCAACTCAAAGATGGGGAAAAAACGCTTCATGTAGTGGACGATAAGGATGGCACACCCACCTATACTCATGATTTTTGCCGGAATGTTAAACTTTTGTTGGAGAAGGAGTACTGGGGATTGTACAATATGGTGTGTGGAGGTCAGACCAACCGGTTGGAAGTAACCCATGAGATGATCAACCTCCTCGGGTTATCAGAGGAAATTAGCATCAAGGCAGTTTCTTCTGATTTCTTTGCTAAGGAATACTTTGCTAACCGTCCACCCTCCGAAAGATTGATTAATAAAAAGCTTGATTTGAGGAAAATAAATATTATGAGGGATTGGAAAACAGCCCTGAAGGAATATTTAGAGTCTTATTATAAAGGCTATCTGGGTTAAGCTGAGTTGCATCCCGGGCTACCTG
>Ga0315547_1001180_pt1 | contig 21489 bp, 16 predicted proteins | sample SalMarSW160240MG_2_FD_202542 | JGI IMG/M metagenome (GOLD analysis project Ga0315547, IMG submission 202542) | Salt marsh sediment microbial communities from the Plum Island Ecosystem LTER, Massachusetts, United States - Salt Marsh Sediment SW1601-240 ...
TTATACATGGCTTGAGGAGGACAGGGTTCTTTTTACATGTGATTCCTTCGGGGCACATTACTGCGATTATGATATGAAAGATGAACTGAACGAGGATTATCTTTCTACAGTCAAATACTATTTTGATGTTATCCTGAAGCCTTTCAGCCGGTTCATGATAAAGGCAATAGAAAAAATAAAACCACTCGATATACAGGTAATTTGCACCGGCCATGGGCCGATATTAAGAGATAACCGCGCGAAAATAGTGGAACTGACTGAAAAATATGCCAGGGAATATGTTGATACAGTTGAAAATAAAACAAAAAGAAACATCCTCATTGCTTATGTATCAGCATACGGATTTTCAAAACAGGCTGCTGAAATTATTTCACAGAGTATCCTTGAAACCGGCAATTTTAATGTGAATATCGTTGATATTGAACATATTGATCTTGGTGAACTGGAAGCACTGATAACCTCGTCAGCTGCAATACTGGTAGGTTCACCAACAATCAACCAGAATACACTGCTTCCGGTATATAAATTATTTGCACTCCTCAATCCGATAAGGGATAAAGGAAAGCTTGCCGGGGCATTCGGCTCTTACGGATGGAGCGGTGAAGCACCAAGGATAATCCTGGAAGCAATGAAAAACTTGAAACTGAAGGTTTTTGATGAGGCCATTTCGTTTAAATTCAAACCCTCAGGTCAGAAAGGGGAAATGCTTAAAGAATTTGGACGAAGGTTTGCAATAAAATTTGAAGAAGAATGTGCACAAAAAGAGAGAGACTGATTTTACAGTCTCTCTTTTTTGCTTTTTCGGTTCAGTGCCCTTAATTACGAGATCTTTATCTGTTTGGTGATCTTATTCTTGTCTTCTTCCTGTTTCGGAAGTTCAACTGTCAGTATCCCATCTTTGTATGAAGCCCCAATCTTATCTCTGTTTACATTATCGGGAATATAGAAGCTTCTGCAGAAAGATGAGTAGCTGAATTCTTTTCTTTTATAACCATCCTTTTCCTCTTCAACTTCATTTCTGTTTTCGGAAGAGATTGTAAGAACATCATCCGTTATATCAATCTTAAGATCCTTCTTATCCATACCGGGAACTGCAAGTTCAAGAGTAAAATTCTTGTCATTTTCCTTGATATTCACAGCTGGCATGGAACTGCTCCTGTTTGATAATACCGGGAAAAAATCATCATCAAAAAGATTTGACAAAAAAGGGCTGTAAGTTCTTCTTGTAATAGTTGGTAACATGGCTTTTTCCTCCATTATTTTTAAGTTATACATAATTTTTATTCTTTCGTGATAGTATAGTCAAGTTCTGTTCCAAATTGAAAAAGATGACAAAATGGCATACATATTACAATTAAGCAGACAAAATGACAGTTATGTAATTACAAAAATTTAAATTAGGTTTGTAAAAAGAAAGTCTTCGGTATGAAAACAATATTCCGGAACATACTTATTTTTTTGGTGGTTCTGCTATTACTGGCAGCTGCCTGGTATTTTCGTAATATTGTGGTTTATATTCTTGTCTCGGGTGTTCTGTCAATTATGGGACGTCCTCTTGTCGATGTCTTCTGCAGAATAAGGATTAGGAAATGGTCATTACCGCGTTGGACAGGCGCACTGATGACAATGTTAATAATATGGGGAGTAATTGTTCTGTTTTTCATTGTTTTCATTCCCCTGATAACCAGTCAGGTTAATTATTATTCCACGATAGACAGCTCAAAGATTGTTCAGCTGGTCGAAACGCCGATAAATAAGATACAGAATCTTATACGGTCATTAAGCAGTAATCTCGCTGCTGAACTGTCGATTAAAGATTATTTTACAAGTAAGGTATCAGAGATTCTAAGTATAAATATGATCCAGGATTTCCTGGGATCTGTCATCAGCACAGTCGGTAACCTTCTTATTGCTATATTTTCTATCTCATTTATCACATTCTTTTTTCTCAAAGATCAGCATCTCTTTTTTGAAGCCATACTTATGTGGGTTCCGGACAAATACACCGGAAATTTCTCGAGAGCTCTTTATTCAGTTAAGAACCTCCTCACAAGATATTTTATCGGGATATTGATCCAGAGCACATGTATAATGATAATGATAGATGTGGGTATGACAATTGTAGGGATCGATTTTCAGCAGGCTCTTGTTATGGGGCTTATCGTAGGCATCCTGAATGTAATTCCCTATGTGGGGCCGTGGCTTGGATTCTTTATTGCCGTTACAATGGGAGTGGCGGCTAATATAACACAGGACTTTTCAACAGTTGTAAGTCCTCTTGTGTTTTACATGTCATTGGTTATTGTAATAACCCAGATTACAGATAATATTCTGTTTCAGCCTATTATCTTTTCAAACAGTGTCAGGGCACACCCTCTTGAGATCTTTATTGTTGTTCTTGCAGCCGGTTTTGCAGCAGGAATTCCGGGCATGATCCTGGGTATACCAACCTATACTGTCCTCAGGGTTTTTGCCAGGGAATTCTTCTACAACTTCAAAGCCGTGCAAAAGATTACATCAAGTCTTTCACCTGAAAATATTGGCAAGCGCACCCACCTCTTTGAAAAGGATTCAAAGGACGATCCTGAGGCTGCGAAAGTTAAAACTGCCAGTCAGCGCAGAAACAAAATAAAACGGAATAAACCTGATAAAGAAAAACCATAATAAACATTAGATAATATTAAATCCACAACCAAAACCAACAGACCTGATGCGATCTCTGTTTTCATTCCCATACCGGTTGTTTCGTTTCTATTATGATGGATTCAAAAATATGTCAGCATGGGGGAAGCGGGTCTGGATCATTATATTAATTAAGCTATTTGTTATTTTTTTGATCCTGAGAATCTTCTTTTTCCCGGATTTCCTTAAAAAGGAATATGACTCTGATGAGCAGAGAAGTGAGTATGTCCTGGATCAATTAACCAAATGAACGGAAATAAATGATTGAGAATGTAAATCCGGCACTGGTAGACTGGTCGAGAGCCCAGTTTGCCCTGACTGCCATTTATCACTGGATCTTTGTTCCCCTTACACTTGGGTTGTCATTCATCATTGCGATGATGGAAACCATCTATGTACGCACCGGTAAAGAGGAATGGAAAAGACTTACCCGGTTCTGGATGACTCTCTTTGGAATAAATTTCGCTATAGGCGTGGCTACCGGGCTCATCCTGGAATTTGAATTTGGCACAAACTGGTCAAATTATTCATGGTTCGTGGGTGATATCTTCGGTGCTCCTCTGGCAATAGAGGGAATCATGGCATTTTTCCTTGAATCAACATTCATCGCAGTGATGTTCTTCGGATGGAACAAGGTGGGGAAAAAGTTTCACCTGGCCTCCACATGGCTTGTAGCAATTGGCGCCAATCTCTCAGCCTTATGGATCCTGGTTGCCAATGCCTGGATGCAAAATCCTGTGGGAATGATATTTAATCCCGATACAGCCCGTAATGAGATGATAAATTTCTGGGCAGTCCTCTTTAATCCGGTTGCTGTAGATAAGTTTCTTCATACCATCTCTTCAGGATTCCTGCTGGCCTCGCTGTTTGTTTTAGGCATAAGCTCCTGGTTCCTGTTAAAGAAAAGGGAAGAATGGCTGGCAAAAAGAAGTATACTTATTGCTTCCATTTTTGGACTCTTATCGTCACTGCTGGTTGTATTTACGGGAGATACTTCCGCAAGAACACTGGCAAAAACCCAACCGGTCAAATTCGCTGCATTTGAGGCTCTCTACGAGGGTAAACAAAATGCAGGACTGGTAGCTTTGGGCGTTCTGAAAGATTCTGAAGAAAAACAAGGCAGGAAAAATGTCAAGGACTTTCTTTTCAGGATCGAGATACCGGGTTTTCTTTCAGTTATGACCAGTGGTGACAGAAACGCATTTGTGCCCGGAATAAATGATCTTGTTTACGGAAATGCTGACAGTACTGTTTTCCCGGTAACTGAAAAAATGAAGAGAGGTAAAATAGCAAGGGATCTTCTTAATAATTACAAGGAAGCGAAAATACAGAACGATAAGGAAACGGCAGAGGATATAAAAAAGATATTCCACGAAGAGAAGTTTGTTAATGAGATCTTCAGATATTTTGGATATGCTTTTCTTGAAACACCCGAAGAAGCGATTCCCAATGTTTCAATAGCATTCTATTCCTTTCATCTGATGGTGATACTCGGATTCATGTTTATCCTTGTTTGCTTAATTGCGCTTTATCTGGTTCTCAGGGGCACCATAGCACAAAACAAATGGTTTCTCTGGATTGCATTGATCTCAATTCCACTCGTATATATTGCAAGCGAATCTGGTTGGGTCCTTGCTGAAATGGGACGACAACCATGGATAATACAGGACCTGATGCCGGTATCTGCAGCAGTTACCCGGATAAGCACGGGCTCAGTAATGACAACATTTATCCTCTTTGCCCTCATGTTCACAGCATTGCTGATAGCTGAGGTCTCAATAATGGTAAAACAGATAAAGACTGGCCCAAAACACTAATTGGAGGTAATTATGACAACACTATTGATATCACATCTTTTTCTGCAATATTACTGGTGGGTGATAGTATCACTGCTTGCAAGCCTGCTGGTGTTTCTGATGTTTGTCCAGGGAGGACAATCTATGATATATTCCCTTCCCGATACAGATATGAGGAAGACAATGATAATAAATGCATTGGGACGAAAATGGGAGTTCACTTTCACCACCCTGGTGACATTTGGCGGTGCCTTCTTTGCATCATTTCCTCTCTTTTATGCAACAAGCTTCGGCGGTGCTTACTGGATCTGGATCGCAATTCTGTTCAGCTTCATTATTCAGGCAGTTGCATATGAGTACAGGTCGAAACCGTCTAATGTTCTTGGAAAGAAAACATTTGACCTTTTTCTTTTTATTAACGGGGCGCTGGGACCTTTCCTTATTGGTACAGCAGTTGCGACTTTCTTTACGGGTTCTCAGTACAGCCTCAATTTAATGTTCAACGTGGAGTGGGCTACAGGATGGCACGGACTTGAGGCACTGCTTAACGGAAGAAACATTGCACTGGGACTGGCGGTTCTGTTCCTTACTAGAGTCAATGGATTACTATATATAATTAATTCAGTTGATGACGAAGAGCTTATTAAGAAGTCTGTCAGGAAGCTGATAATTAATTCTGTATCATTCCTCGTGTTCTTCCTGTTCTTTCTTGTTACACTGCTGCTGTCGGATGGATTTGCTGCAAACAGGGAAACAGGGAAAGTGGTTTTGGAGAAATATAAGTACCTGCACAACTTCCTTCAGATGCCTTTAGTACTGATTATATTCCTGGCAGGTGTGGTTGGAGTCCTTTATGGAATTGCTGTTACAATATTCAAAAACAGCATAAAGGGAATATGGTTCAGCGGTACAGGTACAGTGCTTACGGTATTTGCACTATTCCTTGTAGCAGGTTTTAACGGGACCTCATTTTATCCCTCTTCTTACCATATAGCAAGTTCTCTTACAATACATAATGCATCATCAAGCGAGTTCACGCTTAAAACAATGATGTATGTATCATTCATTATTCCTTTTGTTGCGGCATATATCTGGTATGCATGGAAAGCAATAAACAGGAAGAAAATTACAGGGGATGAACTTGAAGAGGAAGAGGGGCATGTTTATTAGAGGCTTCGGGCGTCAGGCTTCAGGCGACAGGCGACAGGCGACAGGCGACAGGCGACAGGCGACAGGCGACAGGCGACAGGCGACAGGCGACAGGCGACAGGCGACAGGCGAAAAGTAAAAAGTAAAAAGTAAAAAGTAAAAAGTAAAAAGTAAAAAGTAAAAAGTAAAAAGACAATTAGACAAATACTCTTTTTCCTATCTGAATAACAACGAGATAAGAGAAGCAATTATATATAGTGGTATTATTAGTGGCGCTGCACTGATTCCCAGGATTAAAAATGCTATTATAACCAGAACCGCAAGCAGGTACCTCCCTTCATTTCCCCTGAGCTTAAGATGAACAAATTTCAGTGAAAGCAAAGGTATGTGTGTAACCATAAGTATAGAAAGGACTGCGGTAAGTATTACTAATGCAGCAGCGGATCCGGTAAGGTATTTGATCAAGCCGGCATCTGAATATTCACCGGCAATTATTATGGAAATAACTGCCAGGGCATTTGCAGGAGTCGGCAATCCTTTAAATGATGTCTTCTGGGTTTCATCGTTATTGAATTTTGCCAGCCGCAGACCGGCACAGACGGGCATGATTATCGGCGAAAGAAGAACAATAAGTTGCAGGATACCAACAGTATCGGTGATTGTTACATCTGATACTGTGCAAAGAAGCCTGTAAATTATTACGGCCGGAGCCACACCGAAACTAACAATATCAGCCAGAGAATCGAGTTCTTTCCCCAGAGGAGAGTATGCCTTGAGCAGCCTTGCAGAAAACCCGTCAAGGAAATCGAATATCATAGCTGCAAATACCAGCCATGAAGCCGTAGTGAGGTTCCCCTCAAGGGCAAAAATTATTGCAGCAAAACCGGCAGCAAGATTCAGGGAGGTTATAAGATTGGGAACATGCTTCATTGTATAAGAAATTGTTCAGAAGGAGAGTAAAATTAAGATAAATTTCAGTAATAATGCCATTTTGGTTAAATTTGGCTCCATATGTTTATGCAGGTGACAGAGATCACTCCAATAAAAATCGCAGTAGATTTTGACGGTACTATCGTCGAACACGGATACCCTGAGATTGGTAAGGAAAAACTATTTGCTTTTCAAACACTTAAGGAGCTTGAAAAGAGAGGGGCAAGAATAATCCTGTGGACCTTCAGAACAGGCAAAGAGCTTGAAGATGCTGTAGAATTCTGCAGACAGAAAGGTGTCGAATTTTATGCAGTCAATAAGAACTATCCTGAAGAAATACTTGATGAAAATGTCAGCAGAAAAATAGATGCCGATATCTATATTGATGACAAGAACCTGGGAGGATTTCCGGGGTGGAGCGAGGTGTGGCAAATGCTTTATCCCTTTGAATTGCAGCAAAAAGAGGCTGAAAAAAGGATAACCTCGGCAGGAAGGAATATCTTTAAACGTTTATTTACACGGAAAAAGAAAACAGATGAATGATAATTATCTTAAATATTTATTTTCTCTATTTGTTCTGCTCATCGTAACATGGATAATATCGTGTTCTGGCAGTCCGGGAAAGGCGCCGGCGGAAACCGGTGCACAGGGGAACAAAACAGAAGATGAGCCCATCGTCAGCTTAATAACAATGATTGCCCCTGCTGAGAATTCTGAATTCAGGCTTGGAGAAGAGGTAAAGGTAATCCTTGCGAAAGATAACAGCGAAGAGCCTCCGGATTCAATATTGATTTTCTATGACGGAAAATCAGTAGTCTCACTTGGTACAGATAAATGGGAACACATAATTCCGTCATCTTTGAATAATAAAACTGGCAGGAAATCGATAAAAGTGTCAGCCTACAGAAAAGGAACGGCCAGGACAACCATTGCAAGATTTATAGTTATAATGTCAGATGTGATACCTGCCAGGAACGGGTACAGGATCATACACACTTATCATCATGAAAAAGATGCTTTTACCCAGGGGCTTTTTTATGATAATGGTTTATTATATGAAGGGACAGGACAGGAAACAGGTTCAAGCCTCAGGGAAGTGGAACTGGAAACCGGCAGGGTGATCCGGCAGCTGAACCTCGATCCCTCGCTTTTTGGAGAGGGGATAACACTTTACAATGATCGTATTTACCATGTTACCTGGACATCCCAGGTAGGATTCGTATATGAAAAGGCAACTTTCCGGCAAATAAATAAGATCTATTACCAGTCACAGGGCTGGGGACTGACAACCGTTAAAGATCAGATTGTTATGAGCGACGGGACGAATGTATTGTATTTCTTTGAACCAGAAATGTTTACAGTCATTTCACGTCTTGAGGTCTATGATAATGAGAAAAAAGTTGACCAGCTTAATGAGCTTGAATATATAAATGGTGAGATCTGGGCAAACATCTGGATGTCGGATCTCATTGCAAGGATCGATCCTGAGTCAGGAAAGGTTCTTGCTTATATCGACCTTAAAGGGCTGATGAAGGATCCGGATACCGATGTTCTTAACGGTATTGCTTATGATGAGGATGGGAACAGGATATTTGTTACAGGCAAGAACTGGCCGAAGCTTTTTGAAATAAAACTTACTGAATAATCCTGGTCCCATAGACAATATTTACAGCCGCAGGAATAATATTGAATTCAACCGGTGTATGTCCGAGTGATTCCCCGTCGGCCTCCAGATATAGCAAAGATTCTGATTCCACACGCAGCTTGTCTGACCGGTATCCGTCAATTTTAGGGTGGCTCATTATGGTACCATCGTAAAGCAATTTAAGATTTTTAATTACTTCAATTTTTCCTATATCCCTGATAACGGTAATATCAAAAAGACCGTCATCGGGCAGTGCATCAGGTGTTTGTCTCATACCCCCGCCGCAATATCTGCCGTTACCTACATTGATTGAAAAGATATTGTTGGTAATCTTCTTACCCTCAATTATGATATCGGCTTTAATTTTCCTGTAGGATAAAAGGCTTGACAGGAGATTATAGAAATATATTGTCTGGCTGCTTCTGCCTTTTTCCTTCTGCTTATTTGTCTTTTTTACAACAAGTGACTCAAAACCCAGTCCGGCTATATTGATAAAGTATCTCACCTGTTGTTCACTCCCGTTATGGTAGCTTACCACTCCGATATCGTGAAGCATCACCTTGTTCTCCCTGATAACATCTACAGCACCTTCGTATACGAGAGGAATACCAAACATTCTACCCCAGTCATTGCCGGTTCCCACGGGTATCATCCCCACCGTGATCTCTTTTGTACTGCACTGTTTCTGTTTAAAGATGCCGTTAATCACTTCATTCAGAGTACCATCTCCGCCTACAGAGATGATTCTCCTGAATCCGTTGCGTACAGCATTTCCGGCCAGCTCTATGGCGTGACCTTTGCCACTGGTAAAATTTGAAACTAATGCTATATTTTCTTTACCGAAAAGACTGGCTATTCTTCCCCAGTCTTTATTTCCCTTTCCGTTACCGGCATTTGGATTAACAATGGCAAACCATTCTTTATGAGCAGGATTTTCTGGCATATCTGTTCAGTGTTTTGTTATACAAATATGTGAATAAAAAGGAAAAATAAATATATATTCCTGTTAATAATCATGGCAAGGTTTAATCAGTGAATTTCTGTCGTCAAGGTTCCAGGCCACAAGGAATCTGCTATCAGGATAAATTGCTAATACATTTTTGTTTGATAAACCATTGCTTAATATGAGATTATCGATCAAGCAATGTCTTTATCTATTAAGACTTATATCTAATGAATGTTAATTAATTATCAAAACACCGCTGTAAATGGAAGATTTATGGAAACTTCTGAACTACGGCATATTGCGAAAATCCCATTCCCGTCTTTAATGTTACCATTCAGATAAACCGGTTCTGAGAACGGATCCTCAGTTACTTTTCCGTATGTGTAAAGACTTTTTTCAAAAAGATAAAGTTCCCGGGGAATAGATAATAATTTAATCCGGAAAGAAGTGAAGACGTTATACAATGAATAGCCGTCATTGAATTTAACTAACAGAGTCATATTGCAGTTATCATCTGATACTTTACTCCCATCAATAAAATAAGCTTTAACCGGAGATTCTTCCCAATGTAACCGTTTTTCTATACAAAACTGATGGTGCATTTTTATTCCATATACAGCAGCAAAGAAACCCTGGACATTGCTCTCTCTGATAGAAAAATCCAGAAAATCTAACATGCCCAGAGTATGACTAAAATTATTACCGATACCTTCGAGCAGGAGTGCATAATATGACTTATTATTAACATCAAAGGAAATATCAATTATTGCATATTTCAGGCTGTCATCAAATGGCCAGTTACAACCGATAAACTCAGTTGCCGGTTCTGTTTCTTTATGAACTGAATTTAAAATAAGGTTGGAAGGAGGTTCCGGAACGATTATCTCTGCTGAAATATAATTTGAGCTTTCTTCACTTGCTTTCAGGAAATATTTTTCACCTGAGACGAATTCCATACTTTCAGGCAATTTGTAAGATTCAAGAATTTTCAGATTTGAATCACTATGGAACGAGAAAAGCTCTGTATTCTGACCGGAGATTGAAAATGAAAACTTTTTTAAAGAGTCATTTCTTTCCTCGGTGTATTCTGACTGGTATGATTTTTCAAACGAGATATAACGTAAGTAATCATTAAAGGAATAAGGATTTTGCGGATTGTCACTTATCGTGTCGTCTACGTCAATTATTCCAATACAACACAATGTCTCGGGCAGATTCGGACGATAGAATCTATCATTACTTTCGCAACAAGTAAAAAGTCCTATGATGATTATTAGAATAGTTGAAAATAACTTAACGGATATTCTTTTGAAAGGTTTCACATTGTAAGATTTCATTTAATGAAGTCTATATCCATGGTGAAAAGTCAATCTTAAGACCGGTACTTCTGCAAATTGCAAATACCCCAACCCCGCCTTTAATATTCCCGCCAAGGTAAACCGGTTCAGTGAACGGATCTCCCGCTGTTTTCTTATAGGTGTAGAGACTCTTTTCAAAATGATATAATTCTTTAGGAACAGACAGAAGTCTTATTCTGATGGCCTTGAATACTACATACGGGCTATATCCATCCCAATATTGAATATAAACAGATATTGAGCATTTCGGATCCGGTATTTTACTCCCTTCAATTAAAAAAACAGGAGCCGGTGATGCTTCAATCTTTCTATGAATTCCGGTACAGACATAGTGATACGTATTTAAACCCTGCATTTCAGAAAAAAACCCGGGGGTATTACTTTCTGTGATTGAAAAATCCAAAAATCCGGGAGAAGTGACGAAAGAACTCGAGAAGGAAAATCCCCATCCTTCAACCATGACTGCATAATATAAGTTTTGATCTTTATTAAATGAAAAATTGATGGTAACATACTTGGCAGTAGTATCTCTGTCACATCCATTGGGTATGGGCAAAGTTGCTTTACCTCTGTTTATTGAAATGAGTTCAGGTTCTGACGGAGACTCTGAAGGAATTACTTCTGCAGAAATTTCCTGTACGCTCTTTTCCTTCGCATGGAGAAAGTATTTTTCTTCCGGATTAAAAACAACACTGTCAGGGATTCTCAGATCAATAATCTTTTTAACAGTTGAATCTGAGAAATACCGGAATAATTCCTTTTCCGACGATGAAATAGTAAATTCAAACTCCCTTATTGAATCCGTCATTTCTTTAGGATATTCTGACTGAAATGATTTCTCAAAGGACAGATGACGCAGACTGGAATGATGTATTAGAGGCTCATAGTGACTGGAACTCGCAGTATCATCAATATCAATAATTCCGAAGGTACAAAGTTTTTCCGGAACATCCGGACGATAATACCTGTCGTTGCTTTCACATCGTATCAATAATATCATTACCAGACAGATTGCCGGATATTTTGAATATGATTTCAGAAGCTGCTTCATTATTTGACTGATAAAGGATTCCGTATTGCCCTAAAATTTAAATGTTACTGTCAATGAAGGCATTATCGGGAACAGGGAGATGTTTTTGAAGTAATATATCTGTTCCTCCTCATCCCAAGTCTTTTTGAAATAGAACGTATTCTTATGATTATAAGCATTATAGATATCTGCATCAATAAATATTGAGAATCTCCGTTTATATATGATCTTTCTGAATGAGACATCTAGCCTGTGATAATCGAAATACCTGATATTATTCTTTGTTTCAAAGAACTCACCGTATGATGTTTCATGCATGTAAATTGTTGCCGGAGCTCCTGATTGATAAACCCAGTTCAAGCCAAAGCTGACAGATGGTTTAAAGTAATACTTCATGGAAAGGTTAAACGTATGAGGTCTGTCAGCACCTGAAGGGATCCATATCATTCCTTCAGGCGATCCCCATTCCCTTTTTGACCTCGAATATGTATAACTCACACTACCCGTAACTTTACCTTTACTCTTTATTAATCCAGCCTCAATCCCATATGCTTTCCCTCTTGCCCTGTCGAGCATGTCAACAAAAGATGTGTCGATAATGAAACTTGCCCCTGGCTTGAAATCAACCATACCTGATATCTTCTTATAATAACCGTCAAGGGTCCAGATAATGTTATCTTTTATATTTCCCTGAAAGCCTGCAGAGACCACATCTGATATTTCCGGGCCGAATTCTTTATAAACGGGAAGCCAGAGCATTGTTCTAAGTCCTGCATTCGATCCCTCAACTGAGTGATCAGACTGACTCAATTTCACATAATTGATATGGGGAGATATTATTCCTCCGTCATTATAGGAGATCCTTAATCTGGGTTCGGGAATAATAAAGCTTATATCCTTTTTAAATATCCCGGTAAGCCTTATCCCTACATCCAGTTTGATCTTTTCTGCCGGAAAGGTCGTTGTTGATATGAAAAGGGCCGTTTCGTTAACAATATCATCTTCTCCGAAATCAATCCGGTTACTGTTATCATCTATCAAATTCAAGGAATAGTTATTCTGTGAGAAATACCTGAACCTGTTTGAGACACCTGTATTAAAACTAAGTTTTTCCTTTGCCAGGTTAATTGATAGAAGTGTGGCAACATTATGAACTGTCGGATAAAAAGAAAGAAGAGTTTCTGATGAACCTGTTTTATAAGATCCGTGGAGTAATTCTTCCGATTCTGAATAGATTTTTCTGCCTATTGATATCCTGTTATAGTTAAGATCAATTTTCCATTTCACTGCTCCGTTGGAAGAAGGTAGCCAATGAACGGAATGAACCATGTTATTCCAGCCTGTCGATACTCCTTCGATATATTTAATCAGGGTATCACCGCTCTGGCTTTCGAACCTGTTTTCATCTTTTCCGTTATCGTAGTTACCGAAAAACAGATAAGAAATATCTCCGTATTTCGATGAAGAATGAGAAAGTCTTAAGAATCCGTCGAAAAAAGAATATTTGTTGGGAGGAAGAAAACCACCTACTTCATCTGAGACAATCTTTTTCAGGATTGGAGCATAAATAAAATAATTACCGGCTTTAATACCTGCCGTCATTTCCCAGTTTATTTTTCTTAGAGGCGTTTCCACTATTAAACCTGAAGATAGAAGTCCCAGCCTGAACTGTAATCTGAGAGAATCGGAACGGATCTTTTTGAAATCGAGACTTATCACCGAAGAGGCCCCGTTACCGAGTTCGGCAGGGAAATAATCTTTATACAGTTCGGCACTTTCGAGGAAGTCGAGATCATAAGGAGATACAATACCCAGGAGATGACCGGGAAGGAAAAAATAACAACCGTTGGTAAGAACAACATTCTGTCCGGGACCTCCCCCTCTTACATAGATATCGGATGTACCGTCTTTCCCTGATACCACTCCGGGCAGCATCTGAATTGACTTCAAAAGATCGGGTTCACTGAACTGTTTTGGAGTCTCATGAATAGCAGCCGGGGTAATAATAAAACTTCCCCGGGGCGTTATTACAATATTCTTTGTCGAATCACCTGTGATGACCACCTCATCAAGCTCAACAGGCGAAAGCTGTAAATAAAAGTCGATAACAGTGTCGGATATTATCTCGAATTTTACGGACTCAGACCTATAGCCCAGCACCCTGGCAGTTATTTGCTTGCTACCGGGGGTAGAAGTAAAAGAGTATTCGCCGAGATGGGCGGAGATCGTTTGTCTTCCGTCAGGATTTAAGAACAGAACAGCGCCCTGAACTGTTTTTCCTTCTTCATCAAAGAGTCTTCCTGATATTTTAACCGGTTGTGCAAATAAAAATGTGCCGGTTATAATAAACAGAGCCAGAAAAGCAGATGGTTTTTTCATGGCATTGAATTGTTTATCCTTTGTTTTCGACAGATATTTTTAACCAGGATCAATACATATTACAAAAATATACATTTTAGCACTGAATAATAATTAATTCAGGGCCATAACAACATACTTTAAGTATACTTACATTGACTCATTTCACAAAGACTAATTTTATCTTGGATAAAATCTTAGCTCATCGTTATATTAATAGGAATAGAGATCGAATTGTTACCCTGTTTTAGTATATTATTAAAATTATTCTTAAAATCATTGATAATGAGATGATTATGAGGGTGAAAAAATCTAAGTATCGCCGGAAACTCCTGTCTGCTCCCGGAGATTATACAATATCCTATAAACAGGATAATTTCTGACCTCCACCTGAAATTTTAAACACCTGAAAAATAAGCGATAAAAAGAAAAGGAGAAGTTATTCTTATAGTATTAATTTGATTATCAGGCTGATAATTTATGTTAATAAGATGTTGAAAACCACGAAAAAATTGTTTACAATTACATCTTTCACCACCGGAGGCTATGGTAGTATAAATAGTAAATTTGAAGCTCAAAATAAATACAAAAAAGACAAAAAAGGAAACAGATGGGAAGGATAATAGCAATAGCGAATCAGAAGGGCGGAGTGGGTAAGACAACAACAGCAATTAATCTGGCAGCAAGTCTTGCTGCACTCGAAAACAAGGTACTTATTGTTGATGCCGATCCGCAGGCCAATGCTACTTCCGGAATAGGAGTTGATACACGTCAGATAGAATCCACGATTTATGATTGTCTCATCGACGGCAAAGAGCCGGGCGACACGATATTGAGCTGCGGTGTGGAGAATCTGTCGCTTATACCCTCAAATATCGATCTTGTAGGCGCTGAAATAGAGATGCTCGACAAACCCTCAAGGGAAAAGATCCTTAAGACGGTACTTGAAAAAATCAGGAACAATTACGATTATATATTTGTTGATTGCTCTCCTTCACTCGGGCTGCTTACCGTTAATGCACTTACAGCTGCGGATTCGGTAATAATTCCTGTACAATGCGAATATTTTGCACTGGAAGGACTGGGCAAATTGCTGAATACTATTAAGATAATACAGAATAACCTGAACAATAATCTTGAAATTGAAGGCTTTCTTCTTACAATGTACGATTCAAGACTCCGGTTATCGAATCAGGTTGCAGAAGAGGTTTACAAGCATTTCCAGCAGATGGTTTTCAAAACGATTATTCAACGTAATGTGAAACTGTCGGAGGCACCGAGCTTTGGCCAGCCGGCAATATTATATGATGCTGACTCAAGAGGGACAGTCAACTACCTTAATCTTGCCAAAGAGCTGATAGAGAAACAGGAAGCCAGACTGAATCCGGTATGATTACAACGGACATTCATTTGAAAGAGAGATAAACATGGCACAGAAAAACGCATTGGGACGTGGCTTAGGCGCATTGATTGAAGGCGTTGAAAAAGAGATACTTGAGAAAAAAATCGAGGTTAACAAGAATATTTCAGTCGACTCAATCGAAAGCAATCCATTTCAACCGAGAACCAGCTTTGATGAACAATCACTCGAAGAACTGACGTTATCAATTAAAAAACTGGGGATTGTCCAGCCACTGACAGTAAGGGAAACAGGCGATGGAAGATATCAGCTCATTGCCGGGGAAAGACGGCTAAGGGCTGCAAGACGTGCCGGGCTGACACATGTTCCGGCATTTATACGTACTGCCGATGACCAGGCAATGCTTGAACTGGCACTGGTTGAGAATATACAGCGCGAAGACCTTGATGCTGTTGAAGTGGCAATAAGCTTCCAGAGGCTTATTGAAGAATGTAAGCTTACACAGGAGGAACTAAGCGAAAGAGTCGGAAAACAAAGATCAACAGTGGCTAACTACCTGAGACTGCTTAAATTACCTGCCGAGATACAACTCGGAATCAAGAACAAACAGCTGATGATGGGCCATGCACGTACCCTTGTGAATATTGAGGATCCTAAAAGACAGATCAATATCTATTATAAAATAATTGACGGGGAACTCTCTGTAAGACAGGCCGAAGAGCTTGTTCGACAACTCCAGTCCGAAAAGATCAGGGACCCTGAAAAACAGGATAGAAAACAAAAACTAAAGCAGGACTTCTCAAGACTATCGGAACATCTGGGCAGTATCTTTGCTGCAAAAGTAAACTTCAGGATCAATGAACAGGGGAAGGGAAAAATAGTGATACCCTTTGAAAATCCTGAAGAGATGGAACGCATTTTGGGAATATTTGACCGTCTTAACTCCTGAAAATAATTATCTTTGTCGCGCCGTTATAGATAAACCGGAAAATATTCCAGGTGGCATTTGTTTTGAAGGTGTATCAAAAAATAACGATTTTTATTATTGTACTCCTGTTCTGTTTTCAGCAAAATGCAACAGCTCAGGATACATTGTCTGTAACAAAACCTTCAAAAGCTGCCTTTAACGCAGATCCCCAGAGGGCAACGATGCTTGCCCTGACCTTCCCGGGATTTGGACAGATCTATAACAGGAAATACTGGAAGATACCCCTGGTTTATGCAGGATTTGGAGGACTTGCTTATGCTATCAGCTATAACTCCTCATTATACAACAAGTATATGAAAGCCTACCAGGATTTCACAGATGATATACCTGGAACGGATTCTTATCTTAACATTCTTTCTTTTGCTGATCCGGCGGATTATGATCCTGTCCTTTACCCCGATACATATGATGAATCTGCCGCCGCGTGGTACAGTGAAAGAATGCTAAAACAGATCGATTATAATAAAAAAAACCGCGACCTTTCATATATTGGGGTCGCATTATGGTACATCATTACAGTGCTGGATGCGAATGTTGATGCCAGCCTTTTCAATTATGATATAAGTGACAACCTTGACTTTGCTGTCGCTCCGGTTCAAATGCCACTGTCAGGGGCAGGTATAGGATTGAATATTAGTATGATAGTGAATTTTTGATAAATAAAACTTATGATGAGAATTAAAATAATCCCGGTTATCCTTTTCCTGACAATAATTAATGCCAGAGCATTTCCGGTTTCCGATACAATAATCATTAAGTCAGATATTGACGCTGAAAAAATAACTGCCGATCTCGACAGCCTGGTTAATAGCTGGTATGTGAAAATGGCTCTTATAAATAATCCGCAGACCTTCTCAGACGATACTGCAGGAGTCCAGTATGCTGATTCAGTGTATGAAGGACGGCTGAGCAGGATAAAATCGATTATCAGACTACCCTATAACAGTATTATCAGGAATCATATCCATGTATATACAGTTAAGCAAAGAGATAAGTTCAGCGCTGTGCTTGGATTAAAGGATTATTATTTCCCGATGATCGAGGATATTTTTGATTCATACGGACTTCCTGCCGAGCTCAAATATATGGCAGTGATTGAATCGGCACTCAATCCAAATGGTGTTTCACGAGCCGGAGCAACAGGTTTATGGCAGTTTATGTACAGCACAGGAAGGTTTTATGGTCTTACCATCAATTCTGTTGTTGATGAACGGAGAGATCCTGTGAAATCAACTCATGCGGCAGCGAAGTATTTAAAGGACCTGTATGATATTTACAACGACTGGATCCTTGTGATCGCCGCTTATAACTGTGGTCCGGGCAATGTAAATAAGGCAATCCGGAGATCAGGAAATAAAAAGGACTACTGGGAGATATATTACCGGCTGCCGCGTGAAACGAGAGGTTATATACCGCAATATGTTGCTGCAGCTTATGGTTTGAATTATTACGCTGAACATAATATCAGGCCTCTGTCAATAAATATCCCTGTCGCTACTGATACGATAATGGTAAGCAAGGATATTCACCTTGCTCAGATCTCTGAAGTTATGAAAATACCGCCGGGAGAGCTCCGTGCCTTGAATCCTCAATATAGAACAGGCCTGGTTCCCGGCTCGGCAAAACCACTCGCACTTACCCTGCCCATGAATCACCTGGGCGATTTTATCGATCTGAATGATACAATCAGGAAATATAAACCGGATGTTTATCTTAACGGAACAACCAGGATCGCTGATCCTTCAAGATCATCTTTTGTGCCGGCAAACATCAAGGGAAAAACCAGGCTCGTTTATACTGTCAAGGAAGGCGATAACCTTGGATACATAGCAGAATGGTATCATGTGGGGCTTTCAGAGCTGAGGTACTGGAATAATGCATACAGGAATACCATCCGGATAGGTCAGAAGCTTGTGGTATATGTCGATCCTTCCAAATCAGAATACTTTTCGAAGATAAACTCAATGTCATTTACCGAAAAGCAAAAAATGATCGGCAAAGCTGTCCCATCCAATACATCGGCAGCAAGTAACTCATTATCAACTCAAACCGATGGTGATTATATTACCTATACTGTACGATCAGGTGATACGATCTGGGATATCGTTAAGATGTTCGACAATGTTACTACTACCGATGTGCTTAATCTGAATAATATAACCAATCCTGGTAAAATACAGGTAGGACAAAAACTTAAAATTAAAAAGAAGAGCTGATCCCTGACTGAAATATGCGTCCTTTCAGGTCGTTCTTATTATTATTGATAATCATTGCCTCACTGTCAGGCCTTGTTTATCTGTTCCCGGGCAGCAGGTTATTCCCGCCATTAAGCGAGTTTATCCCGGAAATAAAGCCTCAGAGTGCTGTTATTGAGCACGTTATTGATTCTGTCGCAATTACACCAGCCGATACCGAAGTATTAAAAGATACCTCTGATTCCTCTTTAGTTACTGAATCCTCCGCTGTTCTTCTAAAGCCATTAATTGACTCTCTGCGGCAATCAAAGGGGCAGATCAGAATAATGTATTATGGTGATTCACAGGTTGAAGGTGACCGTATAACATTTTATCTCAGGCAGTTGCTGAGGGAGGGACGGAAAGGTACAGGTCCCGGTTTGTTTCTCCCCTCTATGCCGGTGATGTACACAAAATCAATCTGGCTTAAATCTTCATCTAACTGGGAAAGGTATAATTATATTTCATACAGGAATGGCATTCTGACTCATAACCGGCTGGGACCATTGATGACAGTATGCAGATATTTACCTGAGGGGGTTACTGCTGCTGAACCTGAAAAGGCATATGTAAGAATACGTCCTTCAGTATTTGCCGACAGTGCCGCTGCTGAATATGAAACATTGAGATTGTTTTACTCCAATGCACAGGAAGAAGTAAAGATTGTAATTAAAGCAAATGATAATCAGGTCTTTACAGGCAGACTGAAAAATAGAGAAGGAGTTCATGAGATACAATGTAACCTGAACGGAGCAAATGATATAGTGGTTGAATTTGAAGGAAAAACCAGTCCCGATGTTCTTGGCATCAGTATCGAAAGCAAGTCAGGTGTGATCGTCGACAACATACCCAGGAGGGGTAGTGCCGGGCTTGAGTTCACTATGGTTGACAGGGATATTCTTGAAGAGACCTTGTCGATGCTTGATCCTGATCTAATTGTTTTGCACTACGGACTGAACATTGTAAAGAATGTAAGAAGAGAATATTCCTATTATAAAAAAGGTCTTTACAGGCAGCTTACACTTCTCAAAGAGATTGCTCCTTCAGCCACCCTTATGGTAATAGGAGTTACCGATATGGCTGCAGCAGAGGGTGACAGCATAAAGTCGTTCAGCAATATACCTGCAATAATTGAGGCACAAAAAGAAGCGGCCTCCGAAGCAGGAGCTGCTTTCTGGGACCCGTATGAAGCGATGGGGGGAAGCTCATCAATCATTAAATGGGCTGAAAAGAAACCTCCCCTTGCCCTGACCGATTATGTACATTTAACCTATCCGGGTGCCGATACACTTTCACAGATGCTGGCTGAGGCCATATTTAAGGAAAATGCAGATAATGAGGCAGATACACTTATGGTCAGCGACATAAGCAGGGAGAGCCTGCAGGATTATGAAATAAGAGCAAACAACCTGGCAAGAAGTATTATCAGCCGTATATTCAGTTATGATGAAAATAAGCCGTTTATTTTTACCACTACGGCATTCTGGCTTTTCTTCCTGTTAGTCCTGGCCGGCTACAGCCTGATTTACAGGAAACTCTTTTTAAGGCATTTCTATCTTCTGGTTGTAAGCATTTTCTTTTATTATAAGTCGGGAGGCTTATTCCTGTTTCTCCTGGTTCTGGTCACTATTGTTGACTTTACCTGTGGGCTGCTTATATACAGGTCAGGTAAGAAATACGCAAAACGTATATTCTTAATTGTCAGCCTTTTATCCAATCTAGGTATCCTGGCATATTTTAAATATGCAGGTTTCTTTGTTGATACGGTAAATGAACTCTTCGGAACAGCATACCAGGTACATGATTTTCTTGCATCATTTTCGAACATTCATCTGGGAACCTCATTTGATGTCAGCAGCATTATCCTGCCTGTAGGGATCTCGTTTTTTACCTTCCAGTCGCTCAGTTATACCATTGATGTTTACAGGGGCAAACTGGAACCTGTAAGAAATATCTTTGATTTCGGCTTCTATGTATCATTCTTCCCTCAGCTTGTAGCCGGGCCAATTGTGAGAGCTTCGGAGTTTATACCTCAGCTTTACAGGGATTACAGCCTTTCAAAAAGGGAATTCAGCCATGCATTATTTCTTGTTTCAAAAGGGCTTATAAAAAAGATAATTATCTCAGATTTTATTGCGATCAATTTTGTTGATCGTGTTTTTAACATGCCTTCTCTCTATTCAGGATTTGAAAACCTGATGGCCGTTTATGGATATGGACTCCAGATTTACTGCGATTTTTCAGGTTATACCGATATTGCAATTGGCATTGCATTGATACTTGGTTTCAGGCTGCCGGTAAACTTCAACTCACCCTACAAAGCAAATAGCATTAGTAATTTCTGGAAGCGTTGGCATATTTCCCTATCGAGGTGGCTGAAGGATTATCTTTATATTCCGCTTGGAGGGAACAGGAAAGGCAGTTTCAGGACGGGTATAAACCTGATGATCACCATGTTGCTTGGGGGTTTGTGGCATGGAGCAGCCCTGCGGTTTGTTATATGGGGAGGACTCCATGGCTTAGGCCTCGTAATAAACAAGATATGGAATTCGCTTTTTGGCAATCGTTATAGACAGGGAAAATTAAGAAGGGCAGCAGCTGTTTTTATTACTTTTAATTTTGTATCCTTCTGCTGGATATTTTTCAGGGCACAGGATATGGACACCGTTCGGCTTATGCTGAATCAGATTTTTGATAATTTTTCACCGGGATCATATATGGATGTCCTGCCGGCCTATGCGAGTGTTTTTCTGCTGATGGCTGTCGGATATATCATTCATTTTCTGCCCGATAGAATTAAAGAATCCTACAGGGGACTTTTTATCAGGATACCTGTGGCATTACAGATAGTTGTTATCATGTTTGTTGCCATCCTGCTTTTCCGTATGAGAACGACAGATATCATACCATTTATTTATTTCAGGTTTTAAACATGTACTCACCCCCTGCCTACCGGCAGGCAGGCCTTCCCTCACTTCGTTCGGGCTTTGGGGCTGTTGAAAAAGTCCTTCGT
>Ga0315547_1001185_pt1 | contig 21436 bp, 19 predicted proteins | sample SalMarSW160240MG_2_FD_202542 | JGI IMG/M metagenome (GOLD analysis project Ga0315547, IMG submission 202542) | Salt marsh sediment microbial communities from the Plum Island Ecosystem LTER, Massachusetts, United States - Salt Marsh Sediment SW1601-240 ...
TGGGACCCAGAGGAGCCACCCAGTTCTGGTCAAAAGCCTCTTTTATGTATTTCATTTCGCCACCGGACATGTGGGGGCTGGAGAGGTAGATTCGTTGCTTACTTATCGACATTTGTGATAATTTGTAAGTTCAGTTTATTTAAGTGTAAAGAGATGAGCGGTGAGCGAAAGGCTCAGGGCTCGGGGCTCAGTGCTCGGGGCTCAGAGCTCAGGGCAAAGTTATTATATAAGTGATTTTCGGAAGCTAGTGATTTTTTTGCTTAAGGTTAAAAGTTTGTAATAGATCGCAGATTTCTCTTCCTGGCTTATAATCTTCCGTCGTAAAAAAATGTAGAGTATGTTAGCACACTCGAATACAGAACGCCGGGATATGTTCAGGAAGCTGGCAAATTCTTTGTCAGAAAAGGAACCGGAGCCTTCTGCGATATTATTTGAAATGCTCATTGTCGCAGCTCTTAACTGTTCCGCAAATTTGAAAAGTCTCTTTTCATCAGCTTTATCAGCGTAATCAAACAAAGTATCTGAAATTTCTATCGCTTCTTTCCAGATATCCAATTGCTCAAACCTGAAATCTTCCATCTTTATTTCCTATTTAAAATCCTTACTCTGTGCTCTGAGCCCTGTGCTCTTAGCCCTGCGCCCAACCGTCGCTGTCCTTCGGCCAGCTATGGTTGGCAAAGCCTGTGCCCTGCGCCTCTCACTTTGGATTTCATTGTACTACCTACTGCTTACTTCTTACTTTATACTCTCTTTATCAAATCCAGTAATGCACAAATCCGTGATCTGCAAGCTCCTTCCGATCATAGATATTTCTTCCGTCAAACACAACAGGTTCTTTCATCAGCCGTTTAAGTGCTGCCCATGAAGGCACCCTGAATTCTTTCCATTCCGTTACAATCATTACTGCTGATGCATCAATGCATGCTTCGTACATATCTTTTGTATAAATGACCTCAATATTCTGTCTTCTGCACTCATCCATGGCTACAGGATCATATGCCGTTACAATGCCACCAGCCTTTTTTATCAAATTTATCAGTACTAGTGATGGCGCTTCGCGGATATCATCTGTTTCGGGTTTAAATGCAAGCCCCCATACAGCAATTTTCAATCCTTGTATGTTATTATTGAAATGAATCATTAACTTATTGAATAATATTTCTTTCTGAAGATCGTTCACCTCCTCAACTGCTTCAAGAATCCTCATGCGATGGCCATGATCTCTGGCAGTATGAATAAGAGCTTTTATATCTTTTGGGAAGCATGATCCTCCATAACCAACTCCGGGATACAGGAATTTACTACCTATCCTGCTGTCAGTTCCTATGCCTTTTCTGACCATATGGACATCAGCTCCCACTGAGGCACACAGATTGGCAATATCATTCATGAAGCTGATACGGGTAGCAAGCATGGCGTTTGCAGCATATTTGGTCATCTCAGCCGAAGGTATGTCCATATTGATAACACGGAAATTGTTAAGCAGGAACGGACGGTAGAGCCGGGCCATAATTTCTCTCGCTCTTTCTGAGTTTGTGCCGACGATCACACGATCAGGACTCATGAAGTCTTTTATAGCAGATCCCTCCTTAAGGAACTCAGGATTGGAAGCAACATCAAAGTCAATTGACAAGTTTCTGTTCTCAAGTTCCTGTTTTATTACAGCTTCAACTTTCAAGGCGGTTCCAACAGGTACAGTGCTTTTATTTGCCACCAGCAGGTATTTATTCATATTTCTGCCAATTTCGGTTGCCACCTCAAGGATATAGCTCAGATCCGCACGTCCATCTTTATCCTGAGGTGTACCTACAGCAAGAAAGATCACTTCAACATTATCAAGACATTCAGGCAGGGAAGATGTGAAGTGCAGTCTGCGCGCAACGAAATTCTTTTGAACAAGGTCTGAAAGGCCGGGCTCATAAATCGGAATTATAACCTTTTGCAGATTATCGATCTTCTTCTGATCGACATCCATACATGTAACATCAATACCCATTTCAGCAAAACAGGCACCTGAGACCAGTCCTACATAACCTGTCCCAACAACAGCAATATTCATATTACTTTAATATTCAATAGTTTTATAATCTGTATCAAGAATTATTCAATAGGCCCTTTTAGTGCAATTTTCTAAGCAGGACCTCCACAATACGTTCTGCAGCTTTGCCATCCCACAACTCCGGTATGCCACCCTTTTTCCACTGACCATTAAAGAGCCTCCTGAGAGCCGGAACAATATTGGCAGGATTAGTGCCAATCAGCTCATTGGTACCCACAGTACAAGTCTCTGGTCTTTCGGTACTGTCACGAAGGGTCATGCAGGGAACACCCATCACCGTCGTTTCCTCAGTTATGCCACCTGAGTCAGTAATGACAGCAAAAGAATGGCGAACCAGGTATATGAATTCGAGGTAGCCGAGGGGATCAACGGTAAAGAGATTGGTCCATTTCTTACTAATGGTTCTCATTGTCTTTGCAGTACGCGGATGTACCGGGAACACGACAGGAATTCCATTGACACTGCCGGTTATGGAATTAAGTATCTCTGCCAACTGTTCCGGATCGTCAACGTTTACCGGGCGGTGCAGGGTAAGAGTGATATATCTTTTTGTTTGTAATCCGAAGCTGTCGAAGATGCCGGGTTTCTTTAACCGTGACATGTTACGCAGAAGAGTATCGATCATCACATTACCAACAAAGAAGATGCGTTCATCAGTAATACCTGCCCTGTGAAGGTTCTCGTTGGCAAAGTGTGATGTGGTGAAAAAATAGTCGGTTATGCTGTCAGTCACCATCCTGTTTATCTCTTCGGGCATAGTCAGATCGAAAGAACGTATCCCTGCCTCTATATGAGCAACCTTTGTGTTAAGCTTTTTGGCAGTTATTGAACAGGCCATGGTGGAGGTTACATCGCCGACAACTATCACGAGGTCAGCCGGATGATCAATCAGTTCCCTTTCAAACCTGACCATTATGCCTGCAGTTTGTTCAGCCTGTGTTCCGCTTCCAACCCCGAGATTGACATGAGGGGTGGGTATATCAAGCTGCTCAAAGAAGGTATCACTCAGGTTACGGTCATAATGTTGTCCGGTATGTACGATGCGGTATGAAAGGGCATGGCCGTTTTTGATTGCACGGTCCAGTTCATGGATCACCGGGGCTATCTTCATGAAGTTAGGCCTGGCTCCGGCTACAATAGTTATTCCCATGGTATATTTATTCCGTGCAGATTCTGTTTCTTGTTTCGCGTAGACAGAAGATCATGGCTTCTGGAATTCATTTACCAGAGCAACAATCTTATTTACGCTATCAAATGCTTCCGGTGTTGCCTTAGCAGGAGGAATTTTGATCTTGAACCTGTTTTCGAGAAAAACCAGTAATGAAACCATGGCAAAGGAATCAACGTATCCACTTGATATCAGAGGTGTGTCAAAATCTATTACCACGTCTTCATCATCCATGTATTCCTTTATAACATAAGCAAGAACAAGATCTTTCATTTCCTGTATATTCATTTCTCCCATAAATTTAATATTCAATATTAGTGATCAGACTTAATCATTTTCCAGTGTGGAAATATCTCCAATATCCTCTCCCCATTCCTTTGCATGCAACATTCTCCTCATAATCTTACCACTCCTTGTTTTGGGAAGCTTCTCCATGAATTCAATTTCCTGAGGCATTGCCAGGGGTGATAATTTTTTTCTGATAAAATTCATTATTTCAAGTTGAAGATCAGCAACGGGTTCAAATCCAGGTTTCAGGTTGATAAAAGCTTTTACTACCTCCATGTTAACCTTATCAGGTTTTGAGACAACTGCTGATTCAGCCACGGCAGGGTGTTCCAGCAGTGCCGATTCGACTTCAAAAGGACTAATCAGATGACCACCGGTATTAATTACATCATCATCTCTTCCAACAAACCAGAAGTAACCTTCGCTATCTATATTAGCTTTATCCCCTGTAAGATACCAGCCATTTACAAACTTCTCCCTGTATTTTTCGTTATTTCTCCAATAGGATCTCATCATAGCTGGCCAACCCGGTTTGATGGCAATAAGACCTATTTTATCCGGATGGTTAATTTGTTCATGCGTATCAGGATCTAATAAAATTACTTCAATCCCCGGAAATGGTTTACCCATCGAACCTGGTTTGATTTTCATTCCAGGATAATTAGAAATCATAATAGATCCGGTTTCTGTCTGCCAATATGTGTCATGAAAGGGTTTTCCGAAAACCCGTTCAGACCATAATACAGCCTCTGAGTTCAATGGTTCCCCAACACTTGCAAGATGCCGGAGACTTAAGAGGTTAAAATTTTTAACCAACTCATCACCAGCTTTCATCAACGATCGTATTGCTGTAGGAGATGAATACAATACAGATATCTTATACCTCTCTATGAAACTGTACCAACTTTGTGCAGAAAACCCTGCATCCATTACACATTGGGTGACACCCATACTCCATGGGCCGATTATACCATAAGAAGTGCCGGTAACCCATCCCGGATCAGCAGTGCACCAATAGATATCGTTATCTCTGAGATCAAGTACATACTTAGTGGTAATATATTGTGAAATGAGTGAGTAGTGAACATGTTTTACTCCTTTTGGTTGTCCGGTTGTTCCGGAGGTATAGTGCAAAAGTGATGGTGATTCAGCTTTTGCAGGAAAAATCACAAGATCTTCAATAACAGGAATCTCATTCAGATTGAGTGTTATCTCCCTTTCCGCCAATTCACTTTGATTTAAATTGTCGATGACTATAATGAATTCAAGAAAAGGCAATTTATCACGGATCCTTCTTAGTTTGGGAAGGTATTTCCTCTGGGTGATCACAGCTCTTGTTCCGGCATCGTTTAACCTGACAAAGAGTGATTCATCTCCGAAAGCAGAAAAGAGAGGCTGGACAATTCCTCCAATTTTCAAGATACCGATAAAAGAAAAATATAATTCGGGGATCCTGTCCAAAAAAAGGCAGACCCTGTCTTCGACTTTAACACCCAGATTTCGCAAAAATAAACCTATAGTATTACTCGCAAGCCTGACATCATTAAAAGTAAAAGTTTTAACATTATTTTGAAAATCTTCATGTACAAGAGCAATTTTTTCGTCTTTACCCTTAATACAAATCCGGTCGGAACAATACCAGCCTATATTAATTACGCCACCGCAATTATACTCTAGTTCCTTCTCGGCAAGGGACCAATCTACATTCTCTAAACTCATCATAGTATTTAATTTCGTTTGATTTTTTGGCCGGTTGCGCATTCAATGAGTCATTTTACCTGTTCGAAAAAGATCTTCGTTATCTAATAATACAGGTTCTGTGTCAACATCACGAAGAAAAACATACGATTTATCAAATCTGAAGTATGGTTGAGGCTTTAGTCTGTTATCTGACGAGAGGATAGTTATTGTATCAGTTATCAGATCAAAGCCAGCCTGTGCCATTACCCCTGTATATGCCATATGTCTTATGTTGACCTCAGTTACCTTAAGATCCCCACTAATATCTTCCTTCAGGTCAAAACTAAGCACACCATTAGCTTTTACATTAAGCTTTTCGCATATGTACTTGATGCAGTTATCACAGAATGTTAGGATTCTATCCTCGTTAATAAACCTTCCGAAAGATGTATTACCCGTTACTTTCGACGGAGCGATGCTTGCCATCACATATTCGACGCACTCAATTGATGCTCCCTTCAAGTATTCTCCGTTAAGATAGAGCATCTGTGTAGCCAAATGACGTCCAGGGAGAAATTCACTTACAGTAAAATCAATGATCTCCCTGTTTATCAAGAGCCATGACTTCAGGTTGTCAGCGTTTTCGACTTTCAGAGAACCAAGACCACCGGCTCCTTTTATTGCCCTTATCCAGCAAGGAAATTTAATAAGCTCTCCGACTTCAGAAAGTCGGGGATCAGACTGACTGATTTTCATAGTTTTGGGAATAAACTTAGTGTCTTCAAGCATTTTTGCCATTTTCGATTTATCCATAAGCACTGAGGCTAATTCTACCGGAGGAATAAATACATGACATGGGAAAGCTCCATTATTATTAAAATGATTACCCCAGGATATTACTTCCTGTTCTGGTTGTACAAATGCAAAATCAATTTGTTCTTTGTTTATCAGATCATTTATAAAAGGCCAATATGACTCTTCAGTTGCACGGGGTGCCAGGTAATGTTTGTCAATAAGATCAGGAATGAAGAATCCCAAAGCTTTAGGGTTTGAATCTATTCCAATAAGTCTGCATTTGAGATTTCTTCTGCGAATTGTCTTTGCAATTGAGCGTGGAGTTGGACCACCAATGCCTGTAATGAGTATGTTCATCATATTCTTCGTTTTATAACCTGCTTTTTGGTTTGCATAATTGATAACTTTTCAAAACTTCAGCAATTCGTAACATGTCTGTTTCTTCGTAACGCTGATCACACGGTATGGATAAAATGGTATTATAAATTTTCTCGCTCTCAGGAAAGTACGAGAGAACAATACTTTTTGGAGTCGGCCAGTGAATGGAACAGTAAATTTCTTTCTTAACTAAAAATGATCTTAGCCTCTCTCTGCCGGTATGGCAAAAAACAGGGAAAAACAATGGTGTAACATTAATTGGGAGAGTTGTGAAAACAGGCTCAATAAACCTTACATCTTTAATAGTATTTAGGAGTATAAAAAAATTCCTTCGTCTCTTTGCAATCAAAAAATTTATATCCAAATTAAAAATGATGTTCAATGAAACCGAATCAATTTTGTATGCTCGGTTATCCTCGTTCATTAACCTTTGAGCATTTTTAAAGAGTTTTAAATACTCTTTTTTTAATGATGGCTGCAAAGTATTTAAAAATTCGCCCTTCATCCGAAGTGCTTTTTCCCTTAAAGTTACATAAGTCGTGTTCTGTAGAAGGGGCTGCTCTTCGTGAAATGGTTGATTTAAAGTCAAAAAACCACCTGAAGGCATTCCGGCCCATTTTCTTATACTACCAATAAAGAAGTCATTATACTGTGATTTACAAATGTTTGAAAATAATGTATGAGAAATATCCTCAACTATTATAACAGATTGGTTTTTTATTTTTGTTAGAAAGGTTTCCAGGTTTTTATTTGTATGGAACCCAAAATATCCTAAATGCAAGAATACACCAATCTTACAGAAATTAAACCTTTGTAACAGATTAAGATCGGGTTCCAAATTACTGGTAATTGGATAAAATAAACACTGATATCCTTTTTCAATAAAAGGATTAATAACAGAATCGCAAATATATGATGGGAGCAAGACTTTCTTGATTTTGATAACGGGCTCAATATTATCAAGAAGTATGCTGATTGCACCGCGCCCGAGGGTTGTTAATACTGTAAAATTACATAATTTAAACCCTTCTGGTAATTCAGTAGAAACTCCCTGAATATCCTCTAAAAGCCAAAATTCGCTGCCTATTTCTCGGAACATTGAAAATATATTGATCCGGTTTTTAATATGGAAAAAATAATAGCATTATAGTAGTTCCCTGTTTTAAAAACCCTGCTGAGCGATCAACCTTCCCTGACAAAACCGTATTTTGTAAATAATTTTATGGAAGCCTCATTATAACTTACAACCAAGGCGTATATACAATTTAACCGTAGCTCCATAAATGCATATTTCACCATGGCGTTAATAGCATCAAAACCATAGCCTTTACCTCTGTGGTTTTTGGTTGAGATCTTAATGTGTATCCCAGCGGTACCATTCTTAAAATCAATATTGGATAAAATTACCGTGCCGATTGCTTTATCACTGTTGGTATCCTGAATGATGCATCTTGAAATATTCTCCGAATTTTTTTAATGAGTTGATCCACTCATTATGTTCTTGCATCGAAACAGGGAAAGACCAGCTAAGAACCATAAACTCTGTTTCAGGATCATTAATAAGATCATGTAATAATTCAGCATCTTTTGATTCAATCGCTCTTAAAATTACTTTTCCACCAATAATATTCATGACATTAGCTACTTGGTTTGAAGCTGTTTTTTTCTGTAAACATCAAAATCGCCAGGAGAATCTAGGCCTGATTTACTTAAATCCTGTCTTTTTATAACTTTTATCACAGTTTTGAACAATATTTGTATATCCAGCCGAAAGCTCATATTCTCAACATAATAAACATCCAGAGCAAGTTTTTTATCCCAATCAATAGTATTTCGACCGCTAACCTGTGCAAGTCCTGTTATCCCTGGTTTAACATTATGCCTCATATTTTCTTTTTCAGAATAATAAGGCAAATAGTATACCTCTAACGGACGTGGGCCAACCAGACTCATGTCTCCTTTTAAAACATTAATAAATTGTGGCAATTCATCCAGGCTGTTTCTCCTTAGAAAACGACCTAAAGATGTCATTCGTTTATTGTCTGGTAAAAGATTCCCAGAATCATCTATTGTGTTGCTCATTGTTCGGAACTTCAACAAGTTGAATAAGTTTCCATGCAGACCAGGCCTCTTATGAATAAACAAAACCGGTTGACCTAACTTAATTCTGATTAATACCCAAAGCAATAATAACAATGGTGATAAAACAACCAAGCCCAGAAATGATGCAAAAAAATCAATTAGTCGCTTTAGAAATTTCTTATACATTTTATTACAGTATTACAGGACCTTAACTGAAAGTCGTTTAAATCTTGACAATTTTCTAACTCATTCTTATACTCTTGTGAAAATACCCTCATTAGTTTCATTTAAATAAATAGGTATCTTTCCTGATTTTCTCTGCCTAAAGGATTTATTAAAACAAATATTAACTATTGCATCCAGACCTAGGATTGAACGAATATTATTTAGTATTTCATTCACCACTTGATCATCAATTTTTTTCTCATTTGATTTGATTCTAAGCTCATAATTCTTTTCCCCAGTTTGTGCAAATTGAAAGGATAGGTTGTAATGTTTAGCAGAAAAAGGTTTATATATGCCTGGTCCCAAACTTAACGATGAAACAGGAATTCCTTTAGTTGTAAAAATTTTTTCGGCTTCTCTCCCAAGCACTTTCTTTAGCGAATAAAGTTGGCCATCCTTAAACTCTGAAACAATTGCATAATCACCAGTATCATACCTGACCATAGGAATCAGATCCGAATTAAGATCTGTTACAATAACCTTTCCTTCCATGCCTTCCTTCACTGGTTCAAGTGTTTGCGGATCTAATACTTCAACAATCACCCCTCCCCTGTCAACAATATAATCTCCCTCAGGTGTTCGTTGGTGGGCAATTACTCCAACTTCTTCATTGCTATACCGTGAAAGGATTTTACAATTAAAAGCTTTTGAAACTATATCATACTGATAGAGGTGTAATGGTTCTGATATGCATATAATGCCAATAATAGATTTTAAACAGATTATATTTTCAAGGATATAGGATCCAAGTTCTGCCAAAAAAGATGGATAACCAACACAATACATTATCTTCTTTTTCTGGATTAATTTAATGATTTGCATTAGTCGTTCTTTTGATAAATTGGTAGGTCGGATAATGGTTTCATTTCTTAATCTTTGTATTAAACCACTTCTTTTTTTTGCCCGAACCATCAGATATGCATCTCCTACTGAATAGTTAATTAATCCAAGATAAAATTTTATGCTGGCAGACTTAATATTTGCTCTTCTCCTTGAATAAGGAAATTTAAGTGGATTCCCCATAGATCCGCCAGTATATGTAAAGGTATGAGCTTTCTTATATGCATTGCATTGTTCACACCATTTAATTACTTCTTTTTTCCCCATTAAAGGATTTTTAGCCAAGTCTTCCGTAAATCCCCAACGCTTCAAATATTCAGAGATCTCAACTTTTTTATAAGGTTGCATTGTCTCATTGCGGAACTTGATTTCCTTATAAAGGCGTTCAATCTCTCCCTCATTTAAAAAGTTAAAGATTTGATATAAAATTTTTCTGATCATTTCTTTATTTATTAACCTATCATCTGTTTCACAATATCAACAAACCTCGGGCAAAGAATTGATTTGTCATATTCTCTTTCGGCAAGTTGCCTTGCATTATTCCCCATTTCTGCTAGGAGTTTTGGGGATTGTTGCAAAAATAAAATCTTTTCTGCAAGCTCTTCTGGCTTTTGGGGATCTACATATGCTCCACAATGATTTTTTTCTACCATTTCTTTAGTCCACCCATCCGAGTTAACAATGACAGGAACTCCGGCAGAAATTGAATCAAATAACTTATTAGGCGAATTGGTTTTCAATATTGGCAGATCACAGAACGTGATTAAGGATAAATCACATAGATTTAGGAGTTCAGAAATAGCATCCATGGGCATTCGTTCAAATAATTTTACATTATCCCATCCATGATTAATAATAGTCTCCTCAACATAATTAAAAAATTTGCCATGCCCGGCAAAAATAAATTCAATAGTTTCCGTTTTTTTATTTATCAGTTCAATTGTTTTAATAATGTAGGGTATTGCATTTGATTCACCCATTTGTCCAAAATAAATTACTTTAAAACTGTTATTTCTTAACTTTAGATCTCTTTCGAAAATTTTATTTTTCTCCCTTTTCCTGAATTTATCAATTTTAGCCATGTTTGGAATCATTGAAGTTCTTGAAGAGGGAATGTATTTAACGACTCCTTCCTGCATACCAGGTGAAAGGGTAATAACATGAGCTGCCTTTTTATATATTAGCTTCTCAAACCATCGTAAAAACTTAATCAATACAGGATTTTTTATTAAACCCATTTGAATAGGTCCTTCAGGCCAAAGATCCCTTACTTCAAACACATAAGGTGTTCTTTTTAAATAAAAGCGTAATAATGTGGGTATTGCAACCGTAAGAGGTGTTGATGTTGCAATAACCATATCAACATCCTTTTCCTTCAAAGCGTATTTAATTGCTCTTAGTGAAAAAGATAAGAAAGATAGCACACGCCTGGTGAGGCTCATATCGTTGGAATAAGCATTTCTTATGTAAATAATTTTTATACCATCGATTATCATCCTTTCAACCTGTTTCGCATCCTTTACGTGTGAAAGCAAAATATTTTTGTGTGATAACATAGTAACCTCATAACCCTGCCTTATTAATTCTTGTGCAATCCAATACGAACGAGTTCCTCCAGGTTCCGAAGGATGTTTGAAATATTGATGAATATAAAGTATTTTTTGTTTTTTCATTCTACAGAAAAATGATTAGATAATAATGGCATGGAATGGAAGGCGCCATTTTAGTTATGTAATTTTTTTCAAGTTGTATGTTTTCAGAAGACATTCTACAGGTTTTATCCATTTGAAATGATCGGCATAGATATATGCATTATGAGAAAACCTGGGATAATCATCAAGTATTAATTGAATTTTTTCACTGATCTCATTTATGTTCGTTGGAACAACCCCAAACCCAAAGAGGCCATCTTCATAAAATCCATCGAAGCCCTGATTCCTGGAATAAATCACTGGTAAAGATTGGGTCATAGCTTCAACGTAAACAATCCCGAACGACTCTGTGAAAGATGGAACAACTAAAACATCAGCAGACCGATAGTGTTTTGCCAGCTCGTTTCTTTCTTTTACATAGCCTGTAAAAGTGATTGGATAATCCTGTTTCTTTTTTTTGAACTTATCCGCAAGCGGACCGTCACCAACAACAGTTAACTCCAAATTTAAACCATTTGAAAATAACTTTTCACAAGCCTTCATGACGGATTCAAGGTTTTTATTTCTTCCCAGCAATCCAACAAACAAGATTTTTGCTTTTTCGTTTTTATTTGGTTTGACAAATTTGTTTTCAAACCAAAAATCTGCAGCTCCGTTGAAAATAACAAGGTGTTTCTTTTTAAGGGTTTCAAACTTTTTCTCTGATAAATAATTTCTTAAATGAATAGAAAAGTATTTTTTTGACAATGTGGTTACTTTTTCAGCATTTCTCATAATAAAAAATCCCCATTGCCGAAAAACAAATGACTTTTTAAAAAAAGTATTAATATCAGAGTTTCTTACAGTAACAATATAAGGAATTTCATACTTCAGTTTTATGAGATAGGCAACCGTACCGTTAACAAATAAGGAATGTGCATGGACTATTGTATATTTTTTTGCGTTATCCTGATAACACGTATTAAATTCTCTCCAAATTTTATAAATCTTTAGAGGCCAAAGATATCTGTCCACTTTATTAAAACATCCGGCAATATAAAAAGTAGTATTTTCGATCTTTTCTGGTGAGCGTATGTCAGCTTTTATATCTAAAGGAATAAAAACACTCTGTTCAATTTTTCTTTCCGCCAATTTTTTAATTAGTTCCCAATGTAATCCATTGGAAAAAAAATAAGAGTTAATATGTAATAACTTGTCAGTCATCCTAGTTATTCCAACCTCTTAAATTGTTTTTTGCCAGGAATCTTACAAAGTGAATTCTTCTTTTAATATAAAAATCGAATAAGGAGTTTTGAAAAGAATTATTATAATGTTTGTATATCGGAACCAGGAAGCCTTTTCTACGGTTCTTTTCGAAAAATTTAATATACTCATCTGGTGACATACCTTTGAACGGCGTATGATCCAAAAGAGTTTTGCTCTCATCAAAAGATTCTGAGGATTGAAGTTCAAGCAGATGATTTCCATCACTGTTTTTATAATAAAACCAATGGCAAACTAAATCGTTATTAAGTGGATTCCATTCCAGAGCTAAAGTAAGTCTTGAGAACTCTGGAAACTCAATCTTCCCATTAATGAATGTATGCCATGGCATGAAAAAATTCCCAAGGCTATAGCCAATGAATCCAGACTTATAACGCTCTGCGCCCTGAACACAATGAGAATGACTTCCAATAATTGCATTGGCACCAGAATCAATCATAGCTTTTGAAAATTCCCGGTAATATGGGAATGGCAGGGTCTCAAGATCAAAATTCCAATGCATTAGCATTATTATTTTCGAGTCAGGGTGTGTACTTCGTAATTGTTCAATGCGTTTTACTATTTTTTCTTCTCTGATTTTTGCCACATGAAGAACGCCTGTGTGTTTTTTTTTGTTCTTAACCATTACTCCCCAACAGTAACCAAAGACAAAGAATTTAATTCCATTCATTTCGAAGACAGCCGGGGATTCTGCCTCTTCCTCACTGTAACCAGCCCCACATACAACAATTTCTTTTTCTTTTAATTGTTGCAAGGTGTAATCAAAGCTTTCTGGAAGATCTAAAGTGTGATTATTAGCCAGGGTTAATGCTTTTGTATTTCCAAAATTAAGTGCCTCTAAAACAGATGGATGGTTAAATAACACCGGAGTTTTCGTCTTTGTAGAGATATCTGCAATTAGTCCTTCGAAGTTTCCAATTAGAGAATTGTTAATAAAAACAGATTCATGCTTCTTCATTGATTCAAGAAGTTGCAAGCTGCACTTATTGTCAGGTGAGGCAAGGTCTCCAAAGAAAAGTATGTTACTCATCGATAATATTTTAAATGTCCTTGAAATTAATTAATGGATTTTTTTTCACAAATTTCCGGAAATGATCTGATTTTAGGTAGTAATATTCTTCAAGCCTTTCTTGCTTAAGATTAGTGCCTATTAGATCGTTGATACTATTGGCTGGATGAGCCACAATATATAGTATTTTACCAGATTGATTCATTATATCAAGTTTAAGCAGTTTTTTAAAAACTATTTCTGAATCGAGTTTTCTGGCAGTTAATTGGCCTCCGGGGATATTAAAAGTTTTGGAAAAACGCCAGGCAGCATATTTATAATAATAATTCGTGATCACTTTTTTTGTCCCATATTTGTAAATCTTGAAAATGCCAGGCTCGATGATTTTTATTTGATTGCCGAACTTCTCAAGGTAATGAAACTGACGTGTCCGAATAGCGTGGATGTTGAATTCCTTACCTAACAAAATAAAAGCTTTCCGGAAGATGGCCAGCTTGTTGTGAATACCGTGATGAGAATCAATAAAAATCAAGCGGTCTCCAATCAAATTGAGTAATAAAAGATATTGTTCTCTAAGTTCCGTATAAATTTCATCAATAGGCAAAGATGAACTATTCACTCTTTTTATTAATTCAGCATAACTAAGGAATTGTCCATTCTTGTCAATGAGCGAAGGCACCCCAGTCGGAGGTGACAATGGTGTACCCTGGGTAAAGGTGGCGTGTAAACCCAGACTGATATTTTTCAGTGGCAGTAAGCGGGTTACTTCCGCTGACCATGGCATATTGGACATTACGGAGGTTGACGACAGAGTACCCAACGAACAAAGCTCAATAATGGCTTCGTCTACCGATTTTGTCATCCCAAAATCATCGGCATGTATGATAAGTTTCATGGACCATTAAAGGTCTTTAAAGGTTAAAAGGCTAAATTTTTTTAAAGCGTTCATGAAATCATCAGATAGCATGATCTCGTACTCCATAATACGTTTTTCTAACAGTTTTGAGCATTTAATACCCTTAGTAGTTGTAGCTGGATGGCAAGGGACCTCAAAAATAGCATCTGTCAAGGGCAAATTGTATGAATCTATCATCCAATTTAGGTAATCCACCTTTTTAAAAGTTTCAAAATGAACCTCGCCGACAGGTGTTTTGAAATACCCGGAAAGCTTTTGGGCGATCAGTTTCAGGTAACAGTTCGTAAGCTTTGATTTCATTGATTTAATTGCATTTTGACCAGGCACATAATTTGTAATTCGAAAATTTATTCCAGTAGGACTTATGAAATAACGGTAAGGACTCCGGATGCCAAGACCTGGGTTAGCTTTACCAAATTCAATTAGTACATTCGCTATAAAAAATTCCTTGTGTATATTCTGGTGGGTGTCAATATGATCCAGGTGGTCTCCAATAAGCCCTTTCAGGACATTAAACTGGGCAGTAATTTCTTGTAGCACATCCCTTTTGCTAACTAGTCTAAATCTGACTCTTTTTACGAACTCCGGGTGAGGATAAAAGTTACCATCCGTTTTATTTATTAAGGAAGGAATTTTGAAAGGATCGGACACCGATTTCCCTTCTGTTAGATTTAAGTGCAAGCCGATACCAAGCCCTTTAATATTCACCAGTTCATTGGCATGGCTGGCGAAAGGCATATTTACCATAACAGTGGTTGAAGAAATAGTGCCCGATCCGGCAAGTTCAATAATTGCTTTATTTATACCTTCTGCTTTGCCAAAATCATCGGCGTTAATTATCAGCTTCATCTTTGAGTTGAGATCATATTTTCTATAAATCCGATAATTTTTTGTGCCCGTTTAGCAAGGTCAAAATTCCTGGAATGTGCAACAGCTTTTTCTGACATCCGTGCTGTACGGACCGGATTGTTTTTTATCTCCAGAACAGCATTTCGAATGGCTTCTACATCCATCGGGTCTACCAGGATGGCAAACTCTGATGTGCACTGTGCCCTGATTTCAGGAATATCCGATGAAACAATGGGTAAGCCGCAAGCCATGGCTTCGATGATGGCATTATTTGAACCTTCATGTTGTGTTGGGAGTACAAAGACATCCGCACAGGAAAGCAATCCAGGCATTTGCGCCCTTGGTACTTTTTTTCTGAAAAGAATATTCGGGTGTTCAAGTGTTTGTCTGCCTTCACCAATAAAAACCATTTTGGTATTTTCAATATCCTTGACTGCATCAAGAACCCTTATTGGGCCTTTATTGTCAATGAACCTGCCAACAAAAACAACAATAAAAGCATTTTCAGAAAAGCCATATTGCATCCTCATTTCCTGCTTATTCCCTGGAACAAAAAGTCTCAGATCAGTACCATTTGGCTCTACAATTATTTTTACAGGATCTACCTTAAGTCTGTTGATTAAATTTCCCCTGATTATATCAGAAACTGCAATAAATCCAGAAACCTTATTTATCCGGCTGAAATAATCATCCACTTTATACCAATTCTTAGCTACCTCCATGTTTCTATTCTCACCAACTGCAACAAAAATAGGTTTATTCTTACCTTTTAGGGCCTCGACAGCATACATTGCCGAGGAAATGAAATGGCAGAAAACGATGTCAAAATCAATCTGATTCTTTTTTAGAATTCTCCTTACAGATCTTTCTTTTTGAATATGAGTCACGGAGTAGGTGTTAAAAGATCCTATTTTTTTTGCTGAGGCTGTTAAAATACATGGTTGAAATACCTTTGCACTTTCAGTCCCATAGCTGATCCCTTTAGTAAAGATGGAGTAAAAGGTAATTTTTTTAGGCGATATTACAGTTACTTCGTGCCCCTGTCTTACCAGTTCCTGAACAAATCCGTAAACAAAAACCCCGTTATTTGGGTAAGTTTTTGAAGGGTATGGATCAGTAACAAACAGAATTTTCATACTATTCTTAGAAAAACCAGGTTCTTAATTTATATTCAACATTAAATTACTATGATTTCCAATTAATTATCAAAATTATTTCCAAATAAAATAGCATAATTAAACCATAAAAACTTTGTGGTAATTAGTCCTCCCGATTTGAACATGATTAATAATAAGGTAATGGCAAGTACAGGATAGAAAAAATCTTTTGATAAACGATAGTTAAAAATGACCTTATTGAATACTTTATAGTTGAAGTACAGGAATGGTAAAAACCCAAAAAGTCCTGATGCAAGCAGGACTGCAAGAAATACATTATGTGGATCCCTGGTTTTTCCTCCAGTTTGAAGAGCAATTCTTCCTACGCCAAAAAGTGGATAATCCTTAAATACATTTATTGAATTTTTTATCATAATATCTCTTCCACCAAATTCCCCCTCTTCAATAGTTTGCCTCAACCTTTCATGCATAACAGATTCCTTTAAATAAACAAAATCGAAGATATATATGGTTACAATAATACCTGTCACTAATAAAATTGTTTTATATGCTACTGGTAGTTTTAATAAAAGCAAAGCAAACAAACCTGCAATAAAGAAAATCAAAAAGGCACCCCTGGAACCACTTGCTAAAACCAATGAAAAGAACAATGGTATCGTTGCTATAAATAAGATTTTGATAACAGTACTTTTTCTTACATTATTTTTGGGGGGTGTTAACAAGAAATACAAAGCAATTAAATAAGCGACCACTGCTTTATTTCCAATCATATTTGGATTCTCTCCGAATAATGTTAGCCGCATTTTCTCTAATTCAATCTCTACATCAATCCCAATCCCTAATAAGTATAATAGACCCATTAAAACGACACTTAAAAAAAATGAGACTAATGCATATTTTGTTGCTCTGTTTGATTGTAACAAGTGGTTTGTTATAAACAGGAACATTACAATGTTCTGAAAAAGAGCCATACTGAAAGCAGATTGGTCAGGAGTTCCAGGTTGAAAATATCTTAATGTTGAAAATGTGTAAAAGAATAAGAAGAAAACCAAAGAAAGCAATATAATCTTTGTTTCATTGGCAAACAATCTGTTATAAATAAAAGGCAATGAGGAGGCTAAATAAAATAAACCAGCTATTCTGGCAATAGTAAAAACACCCTTCAATCCAAACGGATCCCATGCTTCGAATACTATTGTAAAAATAAAAAGATATAATGCAAAATCATTAATTCTTTGAAACATAATAATAAAATATTGAAAATGAGAGCCTTTTAATAAATTTGATTTCAGGATTTGAAATAACCTGTTAATTAAACAGCTCAGATAAAAGGCACATCATAATATTCCCTTTTAAGCAGATTATCGCCTTGCAAATAATGGTAAAGAAGAACAGGAGTAATAATTTTAAACAGTGTGGCATCGTTAACATAATCAAGGTACCTAAAAACTAAAGTAGGTTCACTAAATATTGACGGTTTTTCTTTAGTAAGTTTTGATAAATGATTAACAAGTCTTAGCAGATTCGGATTGTTAGTCTTTTTCTTGACCTTTATGCACTTAATAATAGCTGATTTGAGGATTAATGGTATTAAATTATAGGTTGATTTCAATAAATAAAACTTACTTCTTCTTAAAGAATTTATTGGGAATCCCCAATCTGCATTATTAATCTTAGCCAGATCCTTATTCAAAAAAATCATAAAATCCTTGTATAATTTATAGTTTTTTTTATGATTATCGGGTATTGACATTGCCTTCATGAAAAATCCTGGAGAATAAAATGGAGTTGTAGCCCAAAAAAAATGACGTTTCCTGTCTTCTCCCTCAAATACGTATTTAAATGCACTCTCATACACCATAAAATGAATATACTTATGCAACCAGTCTTTTTCAGGACACTCATTCAGATATTTTATCAATTCTTCAATTATTTCAGCTTTTGGAACATTTAATATCTCAAAGACAATATCAGAATTAAGCACAGCATTGTTCTCCAAAACAAGACAGGTCAATTGATTAATATCTCTTACCCTGAATAATGACTTGATATGAGGTTTAATTCTATCACCTCCATCACCTGTAAGATAAATAAGATCGTTCCCGAATCTTTCAAGAATAATCTTTTCATATAATATATTGAATCCATTTTCCAAAGAATTAAGTCCCATTTTAATATTTAACAGTTCCTCTAATTCTTTACCGCAAAATGGATTTGTTTCAATGACTTCAAATGGAAGCTCTGCTTCTTCAGCTACTAATCTCGCAAATTTCAGGTCATTTATCTCTCTCTTGTTTGGGCTTAGTCTTGTAACAGCTAAAATGTTTCTATTATCTTTATTGATGGCAGCAGCAATTGACCTGGAATCTAATCCGCCACTTAATCCAATAAGTGTCTTATTACCTTGCCTGATATGAGTTGCAACCCTAAATAAATCAACTAATTCGATTACTTCTTTTTGATAGTCAATTGTCCCTTTAATCATCATTTGAAAATCGAAAATATAATAACGGTCCAATCTGATTTTCTGATTATTCTCATCAATAAGTATAAAGCTGCCTGGTAAGAAGTATTTGCATTCTTTTAGTAATGTTCTTTCACCAAAAGTGTAGCCGAAAAGCATAAAGGATGCGGCCCCTAATTTGTCAATTGTGTTAAGAGATGCACAATTAGCTATTAACCTTTGCTCCCTTGAAAGTATAAGATATTGATGGTTAATATTGTAGTATAATGGTAATCTTCCGAAAACATCATTAATGATCACCATACGTCCTGAACATTTATCTTTCATAAAAATTACAAATTCTCCATCAATTGACAGCAGACAATTTGCAAGCGCGGATTTATTTATATTATCATTATTAAAAATGAGCAGATATAGTTCATTGATCTTCTCACTTATCTGGTTATGACTTAATCCATAAAACTTACCCTCAATTACTGTTAAATATTGTTGTGTTTCAAGCATATTAACAGGGTATTGGGGATAAGCGTGTGCAAGTAAAATACTTGTTTCTTCTTCATGAAACACCTTAACCATATACTCTTTCCTATTTTCATTATTTAAAAGTGTTTCAAAAATGATCGGCTTCAATGATGAAATATCATTTTTATCGTAAAGTAAAGTCAATCCTGGCATAGTCAGATTTAATTAATATTTTGTTTTATAATTCCCAATATCCATTCCACTCTTAAATTAGCACAATTGTTTTGATCAAAAATCCCCACTTCAAATATCCATCTTTTGTCCTTCTTATTAAAAATGTATCTGCCCGGTTTACCATCTACCATGCATTTCCTTCCCGATTTTGTATCACCAAATAGGCTCTGTAATTCAATAATAAAAAATTCATCCATACCGTTTTGAAGAATATCAAAACTCATACTCCTGAAATTATGTTTGTCAGTAATCTCCCTTATATAATCCAACAATTCAGTAGGAACTTCACAATAACGAGCTTCGCCATAGCCACTGGCAAAATCTCCAATTTTAACTTTTTGGTAACCAAAGTATGAATCTCCAACCCTTATTATCCTCCATTCAGTTGCTTCAGGTATATATTCCTGAAAAAGTATGCTACCCCATTCCTTGTCCATCGGATAATTGGCAGAGTAATGAGAGCCCCTTCCAAAAGACTTCTTAATAAGGTGCAATGCCTGGTTCTTTATACGTATAATTCGTACACCTCTTGATGAATCCCCATGATTTGTTTTAAAAACCAAAGGATGTGAGGTTTTTTCTATAAAAGATTTTGCTTCATCGTAATCGTAAAAAATCCAACTTTGCGGATGTTTAATATTATTGGCTTCAAGCCAGTAATGCATCCTCCTTTTACTTTCCCACATCCAGGTTTCATTAAATGAAGGGAATACTGTTCTTTTTAACTCTTCCTCAATAATTTTTATGCGCTCATCATAAAGGTTCTTCCATATGGTTAAAGAGGCTGATGGCCAGGCCAGGAAACCTTTACATGCGCTTTTTTCTACCTGAGTGAGCCAATCTGTTTGCATTAAGTCAATCAGTACGAATGGTATGCCCATCTCGTGACAAGCATCAACATAAAAGTGATGAAAACCACCCGGTTCTATAAAGATACCCACCTGAGGATCTCCTATTGTAATAATAGATTGCTGCCTGTAAGTAATGTTTTTTTTGAGCTTTATATAAAACCGGAATAATTTAAGCGGCGATACAAAGAACAATGACCTCAAAATCAGCTTTAATATTAGTGCCTTTACTTTAACTTTTAAAATCATATTTTCAAGCTATAAAAAACTAACTGATCTAACTTAATTGCTTGTTTAATGATCCCTTGAAAAGTTCGTGGTGTGATTCGCAACGTATATAATTATAGATTGATACAATTTGTTTTTTTCTTATTAATCTCCTGCTAATTCCAAAACGGGAAAAGATTTTCCGAATCACACTGAAAGGGATTGCAGAAACAGGCGATATCACATTTAAATATTCATCCTGCTTTTCCCCGGCAAAATCAAGAAACAGTTTATTTAGCTGTTCCTGACTAGAGATTACGGTTCTTAACTTATCAAGTTTCTCAATTACCATGTCCTTTTCTAATCCTTCTAATTTACTCACAAGAAAGCTGTTTTGGTCCTGTTTGATAGGTATAAGCTCCCAACTAATTGTTTTATCATTACTGATTGAGAGCTTAAGCATCAGTCCTTCGTACCAGGAAGGTATTGGGATTGGCCTGGTGAAAATAAAATTACCAAGACTATAGAAGATGGTAGTATTGCAAAATACTTCATAGGCTGAAATACAATGTGGATGATGACCAATTATTACATCAGCACCGCTTTCTGCATAGAAGCGGTATTGTTTCACCATTCGCGGGCTGGGCAAATGGTAGAATTCATGTCCGCCGTGAATGATGCAAATAACCGTATCGTGGTTTTCTTTTATAGCTTTTATTTGTTTTACATTGTCGATGATATCCAATGGATTTGCACCGGATTTATCTTCTTCGGCTATGGACCATTCGTTCTCTGTAAAGTTCATGATGGCGATCTTCATTCCCTCCTTTATAATGGAGAATGGTTTTACAGCTTCCTTCAGGTTGCTACCTGCCCCCACGTAACTGATTTTGTTATCA
>Ga0315547_1001188_pt1 | contig 21405 bp, 33 predicted proteins | sample SalMarSW160240MG_2_FD_202542 | JGI IMG/M metagenome (GOLD analysis project Ga0315547, IMG submission 202542) | Salt marsh sediment microbial communities from the Plum Island Ecosystem LTER, Massachusetts, United States - Salt Marsh Sediment SW1601-240 ...
ATGGTAGCTACCTTATAATCTCTTTTGCTCAACTCTTGAGCTAAACTAGCTACCAATGTAGTCTTTCCACTCTTCTTGTAACCGGTAATTCCAACTGCTTTCACCGAATTCTTCCTCACAACTTTAGATTTAAGAATGTACTTTGCCCATCGATTCTTTTTTTCTGAAATGCCGGAAGTACGGAGGCAGACACTCTCTGTTATACGCTGTATTGGACATTCCAATAGAGATACTTTATATGGGAAAGGATCGTCAGCTCCAAATGATTCATTTTCTCCTAAAATCTTCCCATCCACTTTTGATTCACAATAAGAACACTCAATAATCACTCTAAGTTTTTCCTTTTTATTTCAGATAACTCGTTGATATCTGATTGTATCAAATATCCTTTCTATCTAAGCCTACCAAAATTCCTTAATTGCATCTTCTGGGAATAAGTTAAGGTAAAGTTCGGCGGTTGCCAACCTTTATCCTCTTCTCTTTCATTATTTCTTGGGTTATTCGAAAATTTTTAATAATTTAGAAAAACTTTTTCTAAAATCTTTTTCTGTTATATTGTTACCAATAAATTTTGCTAAATTATCTTTTCTTTCACCTATATCTTCCGGTTCTTCATTTATCCAATTTTTAATTTTCTCTACTATATTTCTCCCATTAGTTTTATCAAATATTTTCTTTCTGGTTTTTATAAAGTCTTTTAAGCATTTTTCCGGATACGCATCCTCAAGGGTCCTAAAATCCATTTCAATAAATCTATTTTTTAGCTTCTGCTTTATATCGATTATTCTTTTGTCCTCTTTAATTTCCCCTGTAAGTTTATCGGTAATAATAAAATATTTTGACAAATATATCGGGGTACATTTTAAAAGTAAATTATGATCAATGATATTTCTAATTACCTCGCTCTCGTCGGCTACACGACTTATTCCACCACAAGAAATAAATTGGATTGTCTTCTTAAAAAATTTAGCATTGATTTCCCTAAGTAATCTTTCCATTGACGCTTCTTCTAATAAAATAAAATTTTCAGGAGCCCCAACATCACTTGGCTCGCCCCCCAATTCCATAGCAACTGCTGTATTGATAAAATTGACTTCTTTAGTAATCATCTTTCTATTTCTTTTCTTTAAAATATAGACACTATCATCTTTAGTTAAATTACTAATTATAAATGGCGACTGAGTTGCGATAACAAACTGGATATTAAGTTTTTCTGATAACTTTCTGAAGATACTTCCTAATTTTTTCTGAATTTCGGGATGCAAGTGTAGTTCTGGCTCATCAATTAGTACCAAAGCATAATTGTTCAAATAAACTATAGCAGCAACGAAATAGATAACATTTTGAGCTCCGCTTCCTACAAGGTATAGGCTTCTTTCCCTTCTGTTTTCTAGGTATTTGAAGTAAAATTGATTATCGTCATCCATTTCGGGTAGCGAAATTTTTAGACCAAAATCCTTGCTTATACTGTTTTTAAAAGTAGTGAACTTTTTACTTTCTTTTTTGCCCCATGTGCCTCCAGCTGTATGTTTCTCTTGGTGGTAGACCCAGCTATTTATATTATCTATTGGTAAAATACCAAATTGTTTAATCTGATTATTTACTTCATTGAAACTAGCTCTATCCTGAGTCATGGTAATTTGCACATTACAAGGTATGTAAAGCGTACGAGGAATTTTCCCTTCCCCGGCCTTCTTTTTAAATACCGAATTATCCCTCCATTGGCTTTCGATAGTAATCTCTTTATTATTTTCTTCACCAAATACTATCTTGATTGGATTAGATAGCTCTTCATCGCTAAAGTATTCTTTTAATCTAGCAAATTTTTCAGGAAAACTAACATTGGAAAAACTAGAACCGTCTTCATTTCTATATAAGGTAGATAACAAAATCGCCTGTAAGAATGAGCTTTTACCAGAATTATTTTTACCAACCAAATAATTTACAGATGAAAGATCTTTTATTTTAATAGGGTTTTTAAATCTTTTAAATTTTTGAATTTCTATACTACGAATCATAATTCTTTTCTCTTCCTTTTAGATGCTTTTAGGTTTCTATAACTCCTATCTAAATTTTATTCGAACCCGACTTTATCATAATAAACTTCCTTTCCTTACTCTGGAGCGAGAGATTTCCACATTTACTTTCTCAACCTAACTTTATCAACTTCACTGCCTTTCTTCTATCAGCTTCCTGAGTATGTGTATATCTGCTTGTTGTTTCAGCTCTCTTATGCCCAGCTATAGCTTGGATTACTGGGAATGGTGCTCCCTTTCGAGCAAGCTCAGTAAAACAAGTATGTCTTAAAGAATGAGGCGATCCTTTGAGGTCAGCAAAATATAAATATTTTTTGACTAGATAATAGACTGTTGCTTCATTAATTCTTGTACCCCTGTTACTTATAAAAAAAGGACCGGCCTTGCTCCCCCGTTTTTCTAAGTATTCTTTTAAGGCTTTCGCTACATCCGGTCCCATCTCAACTAACTGCTGGTCTCCACCCTTTCGGATAACTTTAATCGTTCCCTGTTTCAAGTTTACATCATTAAGGTCTAAATTGACCAGCTCTGAGCGTCTGATGCCTGTACCTAGAAATAAACTGATAATAGCAAGGTCACGCTTTAAACATTTAGGTGGTGCGTATTTTCTGATGGTATTTAAAAGATGTAGATACTCTATCTCTGTGAAATAAGTGGGAACCTTGTGATTGATTTTAGGAGTGTCAATGCCAAAACTGGGATCGGAGTCTAAATAATTTTCTCTCACTAAATATTTTAAAAATGACTTTATGGATGAGAGGGCTCTTGCTCTCCCCTGCTTTCCGTTGGTTTTGGATAGATTAGAGAGGAAATTACGAATATACTTCTTCTCAAGCTTCTCTAAGGAATTTATTTTTTCAGTTTTCAAATAGTTAATAAATCTTTCAAGCTCAAAGTCATAAGCAAGAATGGTTTTTTTGCTTCTTCCTTTTTCAAATTCAAGCCAGTGTAAAAATTTCTCTTTTGTATTGATCATAATTTAAAACTTCTCTTTTTCTTCTGCTTTCTAATATATGCTTTTAGATCCTTTTCATCAATTCGCCAGGCGTCCCCTACTTTATAACCAATAATCTCTCCCTTTTTTAAAAGTCGATAGATGGTGATCTCAGTCACCTTAAGATGCTTGGCTACCTCTTGGACCGTAAAAGTTAGGGATAAAATTTGCTTTGTTTTTTCATTCATTTTTAGCCTCTTTTTAGGTATTACTGTAGCTATCTTAAATATACTAAAATAAAAAATACCTGTCAAGAGATATCTAAAATAAACATAAAAATTCACTTAAATTAGTATTTAAATGAATAATTTATAGATGTAGTAAGGAATTCTTGGAAGGATTCTTGGGAGTGTGGTGTGATTTTGGGTGTTGGTGAGGCGTGGTGTTTGGGTTGGTGGTTGAGGCTTTGAGGATCCGAGTATTGTAGGTCGGGGTTGAGGAGTGAGCCGAAAGTTCACGTTGAGGATGGTTGTATCTATTTGGTAAAAGTTATGATGCCGAGCAATAATCCGATGAAGGAGACGATGAATGCGATTATTGCGATCACGAAGTTGACCTGATTTTGGTATTGAGAGTACATGTCTTGATAATTATTCGCTAATAGGGTCATATTAGAATCAAGGCGGTTTACTAGATCTCGCATGGTGGCAGTGAAATGAAGATAAATTAGAGAACCTGGTTTTTTTGGCTCAACTTTGTAATGAGGTTCAATACAAAAATTATGGGCTCGTTTCTGCCAGTCTAAAAAGTCTTTTTGTAGTTTAGCTATGTTCCTACCTATTGATATGAGCTTGTGTTTGGTCTTTAATATAAATAATCTTGGTACTTTAAAAGTATGTAGTTGATTGTTGTAGTCGTTCAATCTATCTATTAGCGAATTATACTCTTTAGCGAGTGCATAAAATTCCGGATTATCTTTTTCTTCTAATGAGATTTCATAGAGTGTCATAGTCAACCTGACGAGAAGGATTTGCCACAAATTAAGCAGAATGTCGGTTTATTCCAGTTTTCGCGGATTTTGAGAGGTTCGTTCGGATGGCAAGGAGGCTCAACCTTTCGCATGTCATCGGGCTCGTGGAGTGGTAGCGGTTTAGAAGGGGCTTTATATTTGCCTTCAAATTGCACTGGGCTTCTCGGTTGGTTTGACCGTTTCCAAGCTTTGATAGATTTTTCCAGCTCTGGACCAATAATTTTTGCGGCTGCGAGTTGCTTCATGTATTGACGCTGTTCTCTGGTCCACCAACCGGCAATTGCGGCTGATTTTCTACAGTATGGGCAATAATACTGTGATTGGGGTTGCTCACTTGTTCCGCCTTCAGTTGGTAACCACTTGAACTGTCTTTTGCAGCTCGGGCACTCCCGACGCAGAAAACCGTCTTTGTCGACGGGCAAGGTTACAGGGATGTTACGTGTACTCATAATGTTGTCACCTCTTTTGGAACTAATTTGATTTTGTTCATGTAATAAACAGTATAGTGTTTTGAGAAGAGAAGACAAGGGTTTACTATTCATATCTAAAATAGCCCTGTTTCGGGGGCTTTTTTGTGGGGATTTGGTGGAAAGTTGCGACGTCGCAATTTTGAGTGAGGGTTTTATGAGAGATGGGTTATCTGCGCCATTTACGGCCGAAGGTGAGGACAAAGAGGGCCATCATAAACATGCCGACGAAGGCTTTGATGGAGCACGAGACCATTGGATAGGATACTACCGGGGTTGTAGCTTTTCATCAAATTCTTGGAGTAGAGCAGGGTCTATATCGCCCCTATATTTAGATTTGTGGATGAATTCCTTTAATTTTTTTTGAACGTCGCATGATTGGTTGATTTGTGAGTTGGCAATAGTGTACTTTATTATATCAATTACTTGGGATAGAGTATAATTTTCGTATGAAATAAGAAGTTCAGTGTTCTTGGCCGCGCTATCAAAACTCTGGCTTTTTTCAAATCTTGTGATTAAGTCATCAATAAGTAAATCGCCAACTTCTGGCTTCGAGAGAACGGTCTTCACAAGTTTATGGCAGGAAGGTTTTATTGTAGTAGTATTTACTGGAAGTGCTTGAATTTTTGATATAAAGCCATATGGATCTTTTGTGACCTTAAGTGGGATTATCAGTTTATCGCGAGTAAATGCAATTCCTGTTTCTTGATCTGTCCAAAGTGACTGGTGAAAGTTATCCGTGAGGATTGGCAAAAAGACATTACATGCCTTTAATTCATCTTTAATGGTCTCAATCCATTCTACTGAGGGTTCGATGTCTTCGTGGGCTAGAAAGACATCAATTCCATATTCTTCAAGCGCGTCTTTGATCTGACCTGCAAGTTTCTTATCTAAGGTAAAATAGCTGAGAAATGCTTTTAGTTTTACTCCTTCAACCAATAATGCATTGGCCTTTTCTTCCCCCGTTGGAGTGAAGCGGAACCAGTGATCGCCGAAGGGATATCTTCCTGTTAATGTCTGGTTTGGAGTGATATAACTGCCAGTGATATAATTGCCGTAGAATTTGGATATAGGATTTTGAAATTCTAAATAGTCCGAGGAGTCTTCAGGGGCTGGAGTTTGCTTTATCCATCCCTCATCTATCATTTCGTTAAAAGACGCTTCTACTTCGCTCATCCAAGGACCACTTTTGGTCTTTCTTGGATTTACTATCCCTATCCCTGTCTCATATATGATCGCAATACCGAGAGCTTTTTGAGCTTTGGCTATCCGGGCTTCGGGCTTATCGCATAACTTCTTAAAACCAATTAGTAACTCCTTTGTATATTTTCTCATTGTTGATATCTCCTAGTGCTTGAGAAATGGCGATTTAAGAGGTACTTCATTTTAGCTGAGAAGAATAGGATGTCAAGAAAGAGCCTTTTAAAAATGAGGCTCTTTCAGCCTGAAAGCTTATAGGTTGGTTGTCAAGAGCTATCCTGTATATAACATATAGATAAAAACTTTTTGTTTCCATTGCGAATTTTTGGTCCTCATGTTAAACTTAAAGTAGAAGTCTTTCTTTAATAAATATAGCGTTACTTACCAAGTTTAAAAATAAACCCTATGGAAACCGAGCTTTTGGTAAACAAAACTGATAATAAAATAACTATTTCTCTTCACCCCAAAGAATACAATCTCATTACCTATATTCGTAAATTAGACTGGGGAGAGATAGATAAAATTGTCATCCAGAATGGCCTACCAACCTTAATTAAGATTGCCTATAAAACAATAAAACTCTAAAAAGCTTGACCCATTCTTTCCCAGCGTGCTAATATATTTATAGAAAGCTAAATACAAGAATTTAAAAGCGAGGCCAGCGGAATAACCAAATGCATCGTTTCCTAGCCTCGCTTTTTATTTTAAATGCTAATACCTAATGGATGCCCACACCTTTTATATGGATCTTGTTAAAAAGAAAAAACTAACCTTAAATCAAGCCATAGAAAGGATAAATAGAGAAGAGCGAGTTATAAAAGGAGATTACGATAATTATACTGATGGAAAGTATTTAAAAGAAATAGCTAAAAGAGATAAATTTATAAGATTAAAATTGAAGAAAAAATGCTCATCTTACTCCCCAATGAAAAAATAATCCTTAAAAAACACTCTCACATTGTAGTTCTTCTCTTCTTTCTTGGTCTTATTGCTTTGGGTTGGCTGGGTTTGATTCTACTTTCTGGATTACTCTTAGGAGTGATAGAGAGAAGGATCCTAATTTCGCTCTTAAGTTTTGTCTTTTCTTTTATTAGCCTTATTATTTTTCTGGACTGGTGGTATACAAGGTTTTATCTAACTGACTTAAGAGTGGTAAAGGTGAGAGGAATTATTGGTAAAACTTATGACACAATTCGCTTGCTTAATATTGAGGATATCTCTTATAACTTTGGTCTCGTTGGCTGGTTATTTAACTTTGGCACTTTAGTTATTGAATCTGCCGGAACTTATGGAAAGATAACTTTTAAGCATCTCCCCTCCCCTAAAAAGGTCCAGCTAGAGATAGAAAAACAGATTGGAAAAAACGTACCTTATCCTAGACCCTATTATAAAATAACTCTTTAAAACCTCCTCAATCCCAAAATTTCAAGAACACCCTAAATAATAACTTATACTCTCCAAGATTTTATCAAGACAATATAGCACATTAAAAATCTAAAAAGATTCTCTCTGCTGGGGAAAAATTAAGTTTAACTGGTTAAAAAAATTGAGGAGGTGAGAAAATGCAAGGAAGGATAATTAGCTGTGTTGGCCAAGGTAGTTTGGTTCAGATACTGGTTGAGACTGAAGACGGATTAGAAAGTATCCCTGTAGATTGTAGATGTTTTAAGGACATAGTTGAGGTGAAAGGTGATCTCAGGGAAAAAGAAATTAAATACAACGAAGAGAAAGGTTCAATATTCTTTGAAGAAGATAGGGCAAAGGAAAAATGTTAAGAAAAGATTTGTTAGAAAAGATGGTAAAAGTAAAAGCTGAGATTCAAAGTTTTCAGCTTTGGGTGGATAATGCCAGGACAAACAGGATAGCCAAGATTAGATATCACAAAGTAAAAGATAGGTTGAAAGAATTAGTAAGTGAACATAAAAGCCTTATGAGAGAATAGATGGAAAAGAAAGATTTTGAGAATATAGAGGGTCTGGAGTTTTGCGGTAAAGAAAAATTTAAAAACCGCTCCATAAAGATTATGGGAGGCCCTGAGGTTGTTTCCATTCCAGTAGCTGACGAAGTGGTCCTCTGCGATTTCTGTAATGATCAAATTAGCGAATTCCCTGTCCCTATATATCTAGGCAATGCTCTATGTCAAAAATGCTTTAGAGAATTAAAAGAAGATTTCAAAAAAGAGACCAAAGGTGAATCCCGAATTGAAACGTAGAAAGAGATGCGAATGCGTCGGAGAAGAACCGTTTACAAATATTTGCCAAAAACCAGAGAGGAAAAAATGAAGGAACTTTTTGAGATAAAACCAACTAAGCAGATGGAAATTTTCAACCAAGAGTTGACAAAAATCCACAAAGCAGGCTTCACAGGAAAGGAGGCTTTCCAGGCAGCTTTGGCGAGAGCTGGTAGAAAAATTAACTCAGGGAAAAAGACCCGAAGCCGTGCTTATTTTCAGCTAAGGTGGAACTTTGGCAGACCAGTCTTACGAGGACAAAAGTATTTGAATTTAACAGGAGGAGGAGATGAAGAACGAACAAATAACCAAAAGCAGTCTCAAAAAAGTTAAGGAGCTAATTCAGAATGTCCAAGAAATGACCTCAGAAGAGTTCCAAGAGACCCTGAATAAAATGGTCAGATTCCATCAGTATAGCCTCTACAACCAAATAATTCTTTGTTTCGCAGGTTGCTCTCAGGTAGCCGGTTATAAAAAGTGGAAGGAATTGGGAAGAACAATCAAGAAAGGAGAGAAGGCAGTTTGGATTTTGGCTCCCTGGTTCGAGAAGATAGAAACAGAAGATGAGGAGAAGGAACCGAAAGTTCTGAAAGGATTCTTCTCTGTCCCAGTATTTGACATCTCTCAGACTGAAGGAAAACCTATCAAAAGAGGTATTACCACAGATTCAGATATGGACTTTGAGGAGCTGAGGAGGGCAACGGAAAAGGCGGGCTGGACTGTGGTTTTCAAGCCGTTAAAGGTGATAATGGGGGGCTATGTAACCAGCGACAACGGAGAGATAACTTTGAATGGCAACTTGGACAAGACTGAGAACACCGGCACGCTCATTCACGAGTGGGTTCACAAAGAGCTGAGGCACCCGGATAGAGGAACGCCTGCTCAGGTGAAAGAACAACAGGCCGAAACTGCTACCTACCTAGCATGCAAGGTTCTGGGAATTGAAAGGAAGTCTGTCTTTTACCTGAAGTCCTGGGGATTGAGTGAAAATATCCTAAAGGACTTCCAGAAGGTGGATAGGGTAGCGAAAAAAATAATCAAGAGTTTAGGAGGAGAGAAAGAAGATGAATCCTGAACTCCTACGAAAAAAGAGATGGTTTCGGGCTTTGGAAATTGCTGAGTATCTATTTGAGGATGAGGGCTATCATACAGAATATCTGAAAGATATAGAGAAAGTTTTGAAGGGAGAAGATGGAATGTACAGTCCAAAGATAGAAGAAGACCTGGTTACTAAGCTGTATCAAAAAGCCAAGGTGGAAGGTGTACCGATGACGAAGCTGGTGGACCAGATCATAAGAGAGGCTTTGAACGGTAAAGGGCCAAAAGAGAGGAAAAGATGAGGAATAACCATAATCTAGTTAGACCGGAGAAGTGGGAGCTTACCTGTGTAATCTATAAGCTTAGAGGCGAACCTAAACCCTTAGACGCGATAGACGGAGTTCTGGTTAAAAATGAAAGGGAGCAAGAAAGCGTTGAGAAATACCTAAAGGAACTTTACGAATTCTCTTCTGAGAAAGATTATCAGAATTTTGTGGAGAGTTTTATTATTAGCGATAATGGAATGGGAGCCAAAGGCCAACTGAGAGATAAAGATAACAAGGAAAGTGAAATGAAGTCAAAAAGTGAATGGGTGGACTTTAAGGAAATAAAAGAAAATGTAAGCATGGAAGAGATTTTGGATCACTATGGGCTGCTTAAAGGTTTGAAAAGAAGAAAAGATGAGCTAATCGGTTTCTGTCCTATTCACGATGAGAACCACTATAATAAAAACTCCTTTTGTATAAGTACGGTTAAAAACAACTGGCACTGTTTTTCTTGTGGAGCTGGAGGTAATGTTTTAGATTTTGTAGCTGCTATGGAGAATGTAGATATAAGGCAAGCTGGACTTTTAATCCAAAAGCGGTTTGGAATAGCATCTCAAGAGAATAAAAAACTTACTAAAGAGAAACAGAAAATTGAAGAGCCAAAAGAAGAGAAAAAAGAACCTGGGGAAACAGTTAATCCACCTTTAACTTTTGAACTGAAAACCTTGGATCCTGAACATCCGTATCTAAAAGAAAGAGGGCTTAAAGAAGAAACTATAGAAGAATTTGGTTTAGGATTTTGCAAAAAAGGACTAATGAAAGGAAGGATTGTTATTCCGATCCATAATGAAAATGGAGAATTGGTTGCTTATGTTGGTCGGTATCCAGGGGATCCTCCAGAAGGAGAATCAAAGTATAAGTTTCCGACAAAGTTTAAAAAGAGTTTGGTGGTTTTCAATCTCAATCGGGTAAAGAATGGAGTTCAAGATAAAGGATTGATTTTAGTCGAGGGATTCTTTGATGTTTTTAACCTCTGGCAAGCTGGAGTTAGGAATGTAGTTTCGTTAATGGGAACTTCCATGAGTGGTGAGCAAGAAAAACTGATTGTTGAAGCTGTAGGTAGAAATGGAAGAGTGGCTTTAATGTTTGATTCTGATGAGGCTGGTGCAAAGGCAACTACTGAGGCAGTGGAAAGGCTAATTGACAAGATCTATCTAAAAATAATCAGGCTAGGCCAGGAGGGACTTCAGCCTGACAGTCTTTCTAAAGAGGAAATAAAAAAAGCTTTAAAATAAAGCTTTAAAAATTCCTAGCAGAAACATTTTGGGGATATAGACTTATTTTGCCATAAAGAGTTTATATCCCTTTTTTCTTTATTGATAGATTTAGTGAGGGTGAGGCACGAAATCTTGTAGAGTCGGGAGACAAGCCATGAACTTATAGAATTACTTCTGTTCATTAACTTACTTCAATCTTCAATTTACCTTTTGGACAATACTTGTCTAAATAGCAATCCTTACAGTGTGGTTTTTGTGGTTTGCACCAGTTTCTTCCTATTTCCCAACAAGATGAATCGAAGATCCCCGGGTATTTTGGGTTGAGTTCTCTCGCACAATAGATAAGCTCTTCATTACTAGCATTTTTAGATATAAACTCTAATCTTTTAAAAACTCTTTTTACATGTACATCTGGGGAAATATCTATACAGATATAATCTTTCATGCGGATTTTGAATTCTCTTGCTAAAATATTCGCTGCCATCGTTGCGATTTTTACTCCAACTCCTTCGAATTCTAGAAATCTTCTAACAATGGTCGCACTTCTTGGGTAATTTTTCCAAATATTCGATGCATTATTATTATAATCTCCGTGTATTTTTTGAATTCCTGAATAGAAGTTTCTAGCCATCGTATCATTGAATCTGTGAAGATTTTTTCTTTTGAAAACTTCTTCAGCTTGCTCTTCACTTAGCTGTAGAAGTTTCGAAAATTCAAAACCCCCGATTTCCTTAGATATCTCGTAAGGAATTAACCAAGCTTTTTCCGCTTTCATTTGTCTATCCATTATACACGCGAGAACCCAAGCATGAGGAAGGTTTTCAATATCGTTAAGTAAATCATCAGCTTCTGGATTTTTAGTAAATTCTATTTTCTTGTACGGTTGGTTTAATAACTCTTTCCCTCTCTCACTTAGAATCTTAATGACTTCTTCTTTCATATTGTTCATGAGACAAATCCTCCTTACCACTTATTCAAAAATTCCCTAATGGCGTCCTCTGGGGATAAATTAAGGTAAATTTCAGTGGTCGTTAATCTATCGTGGCCTAAAAGGGTCTGTAAGGCTCTGGTGGATATTCCTTTTTTGATGCAGTTTACCGCAAAAGTATGTCTTAAAACATGAGGACTAACAGGTTTTAAAGTTCCAGCTTTATCCGCTACTTTCTTTACTATCCGTGCAACCGTTCTTTTACCTATTCCGGTGTCATTGTTTTCAGCAAAGTGGTACTCCATAAGCCTTCTCACTCTATCTGTCATGGGGATAATTTTTCTCTTTGATTTTTTACCATAAGGACCACCCTTGCCATAGATGACCAATCTTCTTTCCTGCCACTGGATATTGTCTTTTTTAAGGTCAGCAAATTCTGATAATCTTAGGCCGGTATCTAAAAGCGTCCAGACAACAAACTTTTCCCGGAAGGTATCACAGGCATTGGTTAATCTATCTACTTCGTCATCATCTGATGGTTCTCTTTTATATTGGTAAGACATAGTTTTTCTCTTAACATTCCGAGCGTATCTGAAGTTCCCGAAAGGGGAATTTAGGCGGGGGGCGCGAAGCACCGTAGCCAAATACGTTCTGTTAGGCGATGTGCCCCATCTATGGTGGCGGTAATTTGTCCCATCTTTCCTTATAATTGTTTGTATTTAAAGTAGGATATCTAATACCTTGTCTCGTTTCCCAAGTTTTTACAAGGTTTTTCGAGATGATCTCTTTTCCAGAAACCACGAAATATTCAGGAGCTATATTATTTTTAATCTTATTTTGATCTTGTAAATATACAAATATGTAATATACATCTTCGTTAACAGAATCTTTCGCAATCGGCCAATTACCTTTTCTTCGGCCAGCCTTAGCATCAACTTTAATTACACGTTCTCTAGCGCTAGCGTAAATATCAACTGATTTAGCATTTCCCATCGTTATAGATACAGGATAGCCTCTTCTTGAAAGTTCACCTGCAACTAGAAATTCACCAGCCAAATGAGATGTGTTTTTACTTATCATTGTTGCCTTTCCTTTTAGGCATTTCGCCTAACTTGTTTATCCGAAGTACTTCGGATATTCACCCTTCAAGTTGAAAATTTTAAACTTTACCCTTTTTTATTAATCGGAACTATGCTTTCTTCTGCTTATCCTCCCACTTTCTAGCAGCCTCCTCCGTAGTGACATATCCAACCTTTCTAATGTGTCCACCAGGCCACTTCCGCTGATGCTCTTTTTCCCTTCGTTCCAAATTATCTGTTATACCACTGTGACGTACCCTTCTTTTAACTATGTAACGATATTTATAAGTATCCCTCTTTTTTGCCATTATTCCTCCACCTCCTTCAATAAAGCGTAGCTCCTCCTACAAGGTCTCCTCCTTTAGGGACTTTGGCCCTCTTTTATTTAGACTTCACTGTTCTGGATACTTCGGGTCTTCATTTCTGAAGCACCAACCAAGACAGTACACTGCAACATCCCCCATTTTAACATCTATTTTCACCGCTATGACCTTTAATAGCTTCCAACCCAAACCCAAATACTTATTTGCCTCATCCATACCTGAAACTTCCTCAACCTTCCGCACATTAAAAAGCAGCTCAGAACTCACTTTCATCGCCTTCCCTAACTCACGCATCTCCTCTCGTAAGCCACGTATCGCATCAGCCAACAGACCTATTTTATTCCGCAATGTGCTCAACTCACTCTGCAATCTCGCATCCATCACTTCCGCCACCCCCTTTACCAAAGCGTAATTTCCCCTCCAAAAATAGATAGAAAAAAGAACATCTCATGCTTATTTATTACTCCTCTACCGTTTGTTTCTCTTATTTTTAGTTTAGCTCCTTTTGAGGTTTTGTCAACATTAAGTAAAGAAGAGGACAAGATGTCCTCAATTTGTAAATAGGAATATAAACAAAATGGGGGTTTTAGTTTGAAGGAAAGTGATGGATGTCTTGCTTTTACATAGAAGACGACAAATAAAACAGGTTTTTGTGAAACAAAGCAAAGAGTTCCGCCCCGAAGCCTTTATTATTGATCTAAATCCCAACTTTTATGAATGACCTCTTCAGAGCCACATTCTATTTTAATCTTAAATAATGGCTCGTCAGACCTAATTTTTTTAAATACGTTCTTTGCCTCATCTTTCTTTCGCTCAAATTGAGTTTGTGCTACACGATTAGTTTGCTTGTACGTTAATCTAGCAGACACTTCTGTATTTGTTATGTCAAATTTTGTTAATGAAGGATAGTCTTCTATTGAACTTGAACTATAAGTTCTTAAGGGCGACGGTCTTCCCCATTCTTGTAAGGTGTCACAATAGATGAGTAAAAATGCCAACGGGTTTTTCTTAAAATAAATTTTATCCATATTTTGGAATACCTCCTCATCATGAAGTGAAATCGCAAGAGCGGCTGACATCACGACATTACTAAACAAAATATCTTTCTGCATGCTACTCTTATCTTCCTTGCGGTTTAATTCAATCCCATCTAATAAAGCTAAAGCGCTGATTACTCCATGGTTAGGGTTGGCAATTAAATTTTTCAGAAACAGCTTCATAAGATCATCGTTTACCTTATGTGCATCGGAGTATCTCCACTGTTTTTTGAGAGCCTCTGTGCTATTGCAAAAAGCATAAAAGCTAGTTAATCTGTCAATATACTCAAGAAATCGCGTGTCAGTTAAGATACTGCTAAAATTAACCATAATAGGAACACTATCAACACCTAAGAAATCTTTAAAAAAGGCTCTAGTCAAAAAATCAAATTGTTGCACCGGATAACCCACATCGTGGAATGTTGAGGCTAAAAACCAACCAAGCTCAACATTTGAAACTTGGTCAGAAATGTCCTCATAAAACATCTCAATGATGGGGACACCTGTCAAAAAGACCTGAAACTGATGCACATAGTGATCTCTATAATGTGGATCTTTACCAAGAAGCGGTTCAAATTCTTGGATTCTCTTAAACAACTTGTGGGCGTTTTCTTTTTCATACTTTTCGACCCACAAATCTTTTAGGGTAGCAGAAATAACAGAAATCAAAGCATGACGTTCAACCTCTCGTCTAAATCTTTTGATTTCCCCTGCGTATGATACCTTTTCAACTTTTTCTAATTTACTTAGTAAGGCATCAGAAAGCAGTTCCCGCCCTTCTGGCACAGCCCCAGCAAAAATATTTGCAATTTCATTTGCTTTAATATCATACTTAGCTAATTCTTTCTTCAGCTTTTCTGGTAATCGTGGAAATTTTTCTTTTAATTCTTTTAGGATGTCCCAATCTTCGGGAAACATCATGATAGGGAATAGCTTAGTCATTATCCTCTCCTCAACTTGCTCGTTTCAATGTTCCCGATGTCTAGGATTAAATATAGTAGATATTATTTGCACAAATTCTTCCATAGATTTGCTTTCCAACCCTTTGAAATCAGCAAATACTGCCCCTACAATTTTTTTTCTTTTCTCATTCTCAAGATCTTCATATAGAGCATTAGGCGGCCACCAGTCCCGTTTTAGTTCCTCTCTTAGAGGCTTGACAATGAAGTAATAAGACTGGAAGAATTTCTTCATCAATTCTTTTTTGTCGAGATTACGAATTTCTATTAAACCCTCATTTGAAACTCGTTCTAGGCCATTAGTTATCTCCTGAATTTCATCAATATTTAGAGGTGCAATTCGGTCGTCGACAGTTATAGAAAACTCTTGGAGAGATATACCTAAAGGTTTTGTCGATCTTGTTCGATTAAAGAAATCGAAAGTTACATTGGCATCTTTGTAGATACCCAGCATTGTTATTTTGTTAAAGGGCAGTTTTGATGTAAAAGGCCAAAAATCCGGTTTAAGATCATAAAATTCTTTGACAACCAATATTCTATTATCTCCTAAGTTATATGGCCCATGAAATTCGTGGCCCGCACCATGAATTGATGTGTAGAGCATCTCACAAAATAGCCAGGCAATCCCATTTAACCTGTTAATCTTTTCCCTATATCCGTCTGGGTTATCAACCTTATTCAGATCGATCATGTTGGTTTTACTGATCGTATTTTCAACTTTTTCGTTTGACCATATGATATTTCTTAAATCTTCGCAAAAGGGGTCTTCCCGAAATTCTGAAATTAGTTGGACTATCTTGAATGCAAGATCAATCCCTTCGGCCGTTGTTAAATCAGTTAAACTAATATTACAGAGAGGCCATGTTGTCTGGGCAATCCTAGAAGGAGCTTTTAGTAAGTTAGCTATTCTCCCTGTACTATATCCTTTCTTTTCTAGATCTTTAATATCCTTATATAATACAGGGAGAAAGTGACTTGTTAAGTATATTTCTCCTTCCACTGGAAGGAATACTGGTGAAGGCCAAGTATAAAGACCAGTATCTCCTTTTATCCCACCAACTCCTGCCAAACTCACAGCAATGGTGTGAGCTAATTTATCAACCACTTTATTTTTGTCCATAAATAAGTCCTCTTTCGCCATCAACAATCACCTCCATTTCGTCTGTCAGTTTTTTTGTTGCTTGTTCCGTTCCTGTAACACACGGGATGCCAAACTCTCGTGCTACAATAGCTGCATGGCACATCATACCCCCTTCATCTGTAATTATTGCGGATGCTCTTAAAATTGCCGGGATGAAGAGAGGGTTGGTAAATGGTGTAACAAGAATTTCCTTGTCTTCCATTTTGTCCGTATGTTCAGGTTCCATTATTATTTTTACCTTTCCTCTAACTTCTCCCGGACTTGCCGGGGTCCCCTTTAATAGAATTTCTTTTTCTTTCATTTTTATCACCTCACTATTCTTAATATCTCAGATAAATCATGGATGGGTTCATCGGCTCCATGCTTCTTTAGCAAAGTGTCATTAAAAAATCCACAAGTTGAGCCTACACAGTATATGTTCGGGTCAAATTTATTCCGTTTCAGGAGTGCCATTCGACTAAGTCCGTCATCTATGTAAACTCTCGGATGTTCTGTCCCATCGATTACACGTCTGAATACAAGGTCCATACAATTGGGCAAATACCGCTCCTCTCTAATTGGACCATACATTTCTATCCCTTCAATATATATCTCTAAATCGTCTAACTTTGTGTCAAATTTGCCTAACTTTGTGTCAAACTTATAGGTGTATTTCTCCCTGATTCTATAAATATTTATCGCATCATCTGCAATTCTCCACGCGTTCTCACCTATTTCATAGATTTTTGCCTCATTAGACAAAGAATAGCTTTTCCTATTGAATGCTCTTACGATCTCCTTGTCAACCGTACCATTTTTCAAGTATTGTTTGTACTCCGGCCCAATGCTAAACAAATACTTTTCAACTTCTTCAATGCCTTTTCTTCTCAGTTCTTCCTTAAGTATCTCACGAAACTTAAAAGCGAGTCTGCTTGCGAAGACTACTTTGAATCCTTGTTTCATAAGTGTAGTCAAAGTTGGGATAACATTTTCAAAGATTGCAATATTTCCCGGGTAGAACTCTGGGATTTTTCCCCATGTTGTGTAAAAATCATTCATTTTTTGATTTCGTAATTTCTCCTTTCTAATCTTCTCTTTAAATTTATCATTGAATGCATCTCTACCAAAAGCGACTAGCAATTCTTCGAATGAAAAATCATATTCATGAAGTCCTGCATACTTCATACTCACATCGATTTTTCTACAAAATTCTGGTCTTGCATCAACAATCACACCGCTTATATCAAAGATTACAGTCTTAAATTTGGCCATGTCTCACCCTCCTTTCGTATACTCCTTTTGCAGGGTAGGCGTTGTCCCATATCACTGCAAGTCACAAGTTATGCACTAGCTAAGACTTGCCCTTTCATATTTTTACCCCGTTATTGCTCTTGATTGAAGTAAGTATATTTTACTATTATACATACACCATTCAATATCTTGAGGATATTTAAAGATTTCTTCGACATTTAAGCAAGTTGAAGCGATTTCTTTTATATTTTCATCAGATATCGCATACTTTTTAGCAAATCCCATTTCAGCATCAATAACTTTGATTTCTCCAATCTCAACGGTACTCATCTTATTTTTGCCTCCAATCTTCTTTCCAGTAATCTCTAACGTTTCTCTATCAACGACATATTCATCAGGTTCTACTTTACCGCTCACTACCATATCACCAATACCATAAGATGCTTCTATTAATAAACTTTTTTCGTCTGTTGGGTGTACTGTAAAAGTTATTCCAGATATTTCGGCAGGTATCATCTCCTGGATAACTATGGCTATACCTTCTAAATGCGGTATTCCTTTTTTTACCCTATAAATTATTGCTCTTTCACTGAATAAAGACGCCCAGCATTTCTTTAAATTTTCTAAAACTATATCTAAATCTGCTTTTACATTCAGAAACGTATCATGTAATCCCGCAAAAGATGCTTTTAAACTATCCTCGCTTACAGCGGATGATCTTACAGAAACATACTGAGCATTTAATTTCTTCAGAGCTTTTTGTATCTTGGAGACTATGTCCTCCTGTATTTCACTCCCAAGTATTAACTCTTTAATCCCTGCGCTTATTTCTCTGAAATTGTTCTGAGTTATTTCAGCTGCTAATTTCTCAACTCTTCCCATTAAATTGTTATACTCTAGAGCTTTTAAAAAAGCAGCGCAAGTAATAACAAATCCATCTGGAACATCAAAATCGCTCCTAAGAAGAACACCTAATGAATGTCCCTTACCACCTATCTCCCGTACCGGTAACCGACTTTTAAGTTTTACCACTAAATTACTCATTAGAGTTGATGTATAGTTAATTTTTAAAGTTGAAACAAGCAAGCTCTTGAGGATTTTGAGGAGGTTTTCTTAGTGCTTCGGGATAAAACTTTAATAGTATGAGTTTGTCTTTACCTTTTTTAAACCTTCAGCAGTAAAATATCCTGTCCCCAGCGCAATTAAAAGACTCAGCCAATTTGGGGCACCAAATCCTTTGGCTGCCATTCCTATTGCAATACTTACTGAAAAGCCAGTCCCATAAGGATGCTGGACAGCTTGTTTCACTATGCTATCAATGAGGTTATTTAGAGAGCGTAGTAAGACAGGGACTTCCGGTTCTTGACGAGATCGAATAGAATATTGGTCCATCTTTTAGATCACCTCCAATGATTTTTTATTGATCAAAGAATTCCTTGTCGTATTTAAACTCAAAATTAGAATAATCTTTTTTTAGATAAATAATGCATTTCTCTATTACTTCTTTAGCGGTCTGGACAATCGTTGTTTTCTTACCCAAACTATGCATTCTTTGCATCCAATACATTGCTCTAAGCTCTCCTTGGGGGAGAGCTCCCTTAGGAATATGATTTAATTCCTCTAATACCTTTTCTCTCATTTGTTTTAGTTTTTGAGGCATATTCACAAATCCTTAACAGCCTATCTATATATCTATATATATCAATTATACATTCTCATTGAATTTTGTCAAATCCTTGTAAAAACTCCTCAGACCCTGTATAATTCCACATTACAGAGATTCGCACCTTAAAAATCTTACCCTTAGTACCTACCTTAAATCAGCCAAAATTTTCCTAGAAAATCAAATTGCTGGAGGTGCTGAGAATGAAGACGCCAGGTAAATCTCGTGAAATTCAACAGGTAAAAGCTCTTATCTGAGAAAGATCAACTTCCTCCTCATTTTCCTCTTATAACTCCCTAGAGGCCCCGTATTTGGACTTCCCAAGCTAAGACATATAAAATTACCTTTCTTGATTTTCAAAGCCTCTAGTGCCTATTTATTGGTTCAAAATTAACATAATAAGGGAGGGACTAAAAAAATTATAAGCAAAAACATCTAAAAAATAAAAGGCAGGATTTGAGCCTCCTGCCAGGGCTTTTATTCTATCCTTATCTTATCTCTTTCATTCGTCTTTCCAAATACTCTTCATCTACCCAAGGACAAAAAGGATTATCTGCTAAATCCATAAAAACAAATTGAGCATCCTCATATCCTTGGTTAATCTTTTCCATCTTATCCCCTGACGAGCCCATTCTTCCCCATCTACGCCAGAGAACCACTTTACCATTTTTTTCTCTAACATCTGCTTGCCAAAAATAGGATTGATAATTTACTGTCTTAATTAAATAAATCATGCTATAATTCCTTTTAAAAGGAGAGAACCCTCCCTCTCTCCTTTTTAATGATTAAAATAAGAGGCTTTATTTTTCATTTTTGAGTTTTCTCGATCCTCCTTCAAATATTGATTTATTCTCTCCTTTTTCAATCTCTTTCAATCTTTTCAAAAAGTGCTCTTCTGTTTCATCACAAAAAGGAATATCCGCTACTTCTCTAATTACCCCGTAATAATATTCATATCCTTTGGCTAATTTCTCTTGGACTAGCTCATCTAATTTATCCTGAGCTTCAGTCCTTGTTGGATATTTCTCATTCATCTCTTGTCCCAAAATTCCTATCATTCCCCACTTGCGCCAAAGGATTATTTTTCCTTTATTTCCTCTAATTTCAGCCTGCCAGAACTTGAAGTGATTATCTTGAGTGTTGATTAAATAAATCATACAATTTTTCTCCTTTTATAAAATAAAGATGTTTTTGCTTAAGGGGAGCGAGGAGAACCCCCGCTCCCCCTTTTCTCACTTTCAGTCATCTCTAATAAGAACTCTGATAACTGGCTTTCTGAGGCTCTTGAGAAAACGCACGTTTTCTCTGTATCTTTCTAACTGGGAAAACCAATCGCCCCACAAGACCTAAATCTTTTCTTCCATTAAGTTGAGAGAGCTTTCCCATGACTATCACTCCATCTCCTTTGGATAGATTCTGACTAACAAAATCAGCCAATTTATCCTGAGTAGCTATCTTGACAAACATAACATCTTGTTCCTCTTTTCCATTTACCGCTACAATCATCTTAGCCATTTTGAACTCTCCCTTTTCAACTACTTCTGGATTCTGAACCAGATTTCCTGTAAGAATGACTGAATTGGTGTCTTGCTTTAACATTGTTTTTGATTCCTTTCACCAGCTTTTTAATACTAAGGCGAGTGGTTTGACCCGCTGGCTGTCTATCACTCAAAAACAAAAAAACATAGGGTTGGGAAGGTTAAATTAGCTTGAAAAGCTAGTTTATACCCAAACTCTTTAAGTTGGTGGTAAAATCAAAGACTTTTCCCCATCTAAAGAGTGCTGTTTGTCAAGGTGGAGATTTGAAAAATTCTACCTTGGACAAATTCTCAGTTCCTATGGTAAAATAAAAAAAGTGGTAGATAGCCGAAACTAGATTTTAGTGACTGGAGCGATAAGGGAGGTTTCCTTGCGGGTTTATCTTAGCAAGGAGGGTTACCTTTTTGAGCGAAAGGAACAGATAGGTTTCTTTTAGCTGAAAGTGAGGATAATTTTTTCTATTTGGGTGGGATAAAGTAGACTTTCTTTATTACAAAAAGACAGGCTATAAAAGCCTGTCTTTTTGGTTTGGTATTATAGGGTCCGCTTGAGCAAGAGAAGATCTGCTTGCTCAGTTCCCCCCTTGCCTCCTCTACCAGCAAGAGCAAGAGGAAGTAACCATTTCCTTGCCACGAAAGGTTACTAGCGAACCTACTTTTATATTATCATGATTGAGTGGTCAAAGCAACAGACTTAGAGTTCATTAATTGGTCATAACTTTGCCTTGCCACAGTCTGAAAACAACGGACAGTTTGAGCACCTGTAGCTACGGCCCCAATTGCGGTGAAAAACTTAACATAGAGATTTGGACTCTCAGCTGCTATCAAGCTTAAAATTGTAGTTGCCAATGCCCATCCAAATCCCTCTATAGACTTATCGTTCATATTAAATCACCTCTTTCTTAAACCTAACTTCCCGAATGACTTGCGGAAATAGGCATCAATAAAGGCATTGATTTTTTATTATACCCTACAAATCTCTGTATCCCTAGCTAGGTCAAAGGAAGGAAGATTAAATACCTCAAAGAG
>Ga0315547_1001190_pt1 | contig 21376 bp, 14 predicted proteins | sample SalMarSW160240MG_2_FD_202542 | JGI IMG/M metagenome (GOLD analysis project Ga0315547, IMG submission 202542) | Salt marsh sediment microbial communities from the Plum Island Ecosystem LTER, Massachusetts, United States - Salt Marsh Sediment SW1601-240 ...
GGTTATTTTTTGACCCTTTTTATCTGGAGGCAATTAAAAACGGTATTGATCCCGTTTCCTGTTCAAAACTGTAGAGGTAATGGTTCTGAGAGACTAATAATTGCGTGAGAAAATCAGCAAACCCTAATTACACTAGAAAAGAAAATCCTGCAGGTTATCCTGTAAACAGAACAAAATATTTAACCCTTGATTCTCAGACAAAAATCTGGATTAGTGTGTGGCTGCCCACAGATCTTCAATTCGGAGAAACGATTCCCACCGTGATCCAAACATCGCGATATGGAAACATTTTCGATCCTGGCTGGCTCTATAAAGCGATGCAGACCTATGGGGTGAAGCCTGTGATGAATTATGAATCCGCAAAACTATTTTTAAAAGACGGATATGCCTATGTTTGGATTCAATCACCTGGATCCTGCCAATCCAGCGGACCCCGGATTGCAGAGTATCCCCCCAATGAGATTGATGCGATGAATTTGGCTATTGACTGGATCATCCAACAGAAGTGGTCCAACCAGCGCGTTGGAGCAATGGGCGGTTCCTATTCCGGTACCACAGCTGAGGTCTGTTGTGCTGCAATGAATCCAGCGTTAAAGGCTGTTCATTCTGTAGCTCCTGATTTTGATCCCTATACTGTTATACGGCCCGGGGGATTGGGGTCATCCAAATTTATCCAGACCTGGGTTCGAATGATCCGTTATATGGACCAGGATAACATAACCGGTCTCCTGACTTTTCCAGATGAACCAGAGACAACACCTTTCTGGAAGAGATTTTTCTATCGGTCTCTGGTTAGAGGACTCGGCAGACCTAAAGGGAACGACCTTGCTGTTTTCCAGCAGGCCATGCATGATCACCAAAATACACAGAGTCTCTATAAAACTCTCGAAGAAATTGAATATAAAGACCAGAAAACGCCTGAGTTTGAATATAACATAGAAGATATCGCCATGTATCAATACAAGGGAAAAATTGAAAAAGCACAGGTCAATACTTATACAAGAGCAGGGTGGTTCGATGCAGAGGTAGCCAAAGGAATTCTTCAAAAGTATTTGACTTTCAACACGCCGCAGAAACTTGTTATTGGTCCCACAGGTCATAATTTAAAAAACATTGTTAATCTTTATGAAGATGAGAACGAACCGAGCTTTGCCACAGCCCCAAAGGAGATATGCGAGGGGATGTTTGATTTTTTCGATCGACACCTGAAAACAGATACCGCACAAAAAGAAAAAAGGCGTATCCTCTACTTCACCCATGGAGTTAACAAATGGAATGAAACCCGCACGTGGCCTCCAGAGGGAACAAATGATCAGACATGGTATTTAGGACCAAACCATAGTCTGCAGACTAAATTTCCTCAAAACAGCGAAGGAGCTGATTCCTATACAGTTGACTTTACCGCAACTACCGGAGATCAAAACCGATGGATGACTCAATTGGGAAGGGCTGTTCACTACGGAGACCGCAGGGAAGAAGACAGGAAGCTTCTGACTTATACGTCAGCCCCTCTTGAAAGCGACTTTGAAATAACCGGAAGCCCCTCAGTCTATTTTTACTTATCCTCCAGTCATGAGGATGGGGCTTTCCATATTTATCTAGAAGACGTATCTCCGGAAGGACGGGTGACTTATATAACGGAAGGACTGCTTCGGGCTATTCATAGAATCAAAAAAGATCCCTCAGAGGCGCCTTTTGTGCCTTTAGGGATCTATCATACTTTTAGAAAAGAAGATGCTGAGCCATTGATCCCAGAGAAAATCACTGAGATCGGGATAACCCTTCTTCCTATGTCCAATGTATTCAAAAAAGGTCATTGTATCCGGATAGCTGTTGCTGGACATGATGAAGCCATGAAAGACCGCTGTCCTGAAAATGGTGTTCCTGAAATTACTCTCCAGAGAAATTCAGTATATCCGTCCCATATCATACTACCGGTGTGGGAATTACGAGATCTATAATATGGATGCAGACGGTAGCAATCAGAGACGAATAACCAACCATCTCGTTGGTGAGTATAGGCCCAGTTAGTAAAAAAAACAGTGAGAAATGAAGTTGGAAATATTTATAAAAAAGATATAATAACCATAAAAATAGCAAAAAGATGAAAAGAATGAATCGAATTATCATCTCATTGATGGCTTTAGTTGTTTTTGTTGTGCCGGTATTAGCTCAGGAAGATGGCAATCCCATATCCATTGGGACATATCGAAAACTTTATTCAAATGTTTTAAATGAAGATCGGATAATACTTGTCAACCTGCCCCGGGGATATGATGAAACGACGATTCGTTATCCTGTGCTGTATATTTTATATGGTGGTCAGGTTGAAGGATACTTCGCAGAAGCAGTTCATATTGTTTGCCGTCTCAACGAGGCAGGCAGAAATCCGGATATGATCATTATCGGAGTTAAGAATACTGACCGCTATCGTGATTGTCTGCCCATTAACCGGAATGGAGAACCGGGAGGTGCAGACAATTTCTTGAAGTTTTTTACTGAAGAACTGATTCCCTTTGTTAATCAATCTTACCGCACCAAGGATTTTCGCATACTGCTTGGTCCTCAGGCAGGAGCCACTTTTAGCATATATGCGTTGATGAAAAATCCCGGGCTTTTCAGAGTTAATATTACTACTAATCCATTTTGGATTCATGCAAACAGGGAATATATGCTTACAAAAGCAAAAGATTTTTTTGGTAAAGAAGGATCATTAAACAATTTTCTTTTCATAACCAGTAATACTAATGTTGATAACAACGCCACCTTGGAATATTTACAGCAATTTAAAACGGTCGTTGAAAAAGGAAAGAAAAAAGATTTTACCTTAGTTGTAAATCAACTTGAAAAAAAAGAATCAAACATCATCTCATCACCAAGATTAAGAAACGGCCTGGAAACTTTTTTTAAAGATTACAAATTCCTTCAGGACTTGCAAATCAACGGACTTGAAGATTTGAAAGAGTATTATCAAAACCTTTCGCAAAAATACGGGTATGAAGTAGATATTCCCGAATTTACATTAATAAGACAAGGGGATGGACTTGAAGAAAGACAGAAATTAGAAGAAGCAAAAATTCTATATGAATATGTGGTTAAGAAATATCCCCATGATCTTAACAGCTACGCCCGGCTGGCTGATTTACACCGAAGATGGGGTAATTATAATCTTGCTATAAATTATTATGAAAAGTTTCTCGAAAGGAGGAGAATGCCATTTATTGAAGAAAGATTAAACTCTCTTAAAAAATATTTGAATGAATCGGCGGCGTATGCTGTTGAAAAAGCTATCGTCAATTCAGGTATTGAAGCAGGAATTGACAGGTTTCGAGCCCTCAGCTCTGATAGTCAGAACAGATTAACCTTCAGCGAAAGCGATTTTAATTCTCTCGGTTATAATTTAATAACAAGAGGAAAAATAAATGCCGCCATAGAGGTATTTAAAATGAATGTTGAAAAGAATCCCCATTCGGCAAACGCTTATAACAGTTTAGCGGAAGCGTATATGAAAGCTGGAAATATAAGAGATGCAATAAAAAACTACAAAAAGTCAATAGAACTTAATCCTGAAAATGACAATGCCAAACAGATGTTAAAAGAACTTAAATAAAATAAAAAATGTACAAAGAGAAGCCATATATATACATCGAAAAAAAGGAGGAAAATAAATGAAAAAGTTTATTGCTCTGGTTTTGCTGTTTGCGATTGTCAGGATGCAGGACTTTCTTTTTACACTTGGTATTATTGCCAATCATAAACGTGTAAGACGGTTATTACGGTTAATGGGTGTTTTGGCTATTTATCCAAAAAGAAACCTGAGTAAACTTGGTAAAGCAAAATATATATGCCCCTATCTTTTGAAAGACCTTGAGATTGATCATCCCAACCATGTATGGGAGATCGATATCACGTACATCCCTATGTGCAAAGGATTTATGTATTTGACTGCAATTATTGATGTATATAGCCGGTATATTGTTGGCTGGGGTCTGTCAAACAGCCTTGAAGCAAAATGTAGCCTTGAAGTATTAAAAGAAGCTATTGCAGTTCATGGCAAACCTGAAATTATTAACTCTGACCAGGGAAGCCAGTTCACCTGCGAAGATTGGATTAACTATCTTGAAAAGGAAAATGTAAAAATAAGTATGGACGGTAAAGGCAGAGCAATTGATAATATTTTTATCGAAAGATTCTGGAGAAGCCTAAAATATGATCATGTATATCTTTTTCCGGCAGAGGATGGAATTGAGTTATACAGAGGGCTAAAAGAATACTTTAATTATTATAACAATGAACTTTCACACCAGGGGATTAACAGACAAATTCCTGTTAATTTATTTAAAAAAGTAGCTTGATGAATTTTCAGCTAAATACAAACTTAATATGGTTTCAGAATCGGTCAAGACCAATACAAATTACAAAGGAAGTTTTGACTACATCTGATTCCATTTTTTTCGCATATTTAATAATGTAAATTCAACTAATAAAACCAATCCGGTGGTCTGAGATTGGGTAGTATTAAACAATGGAATGCTGGAAACTATAATACTCCCTAAAATTAGGACCACTGGTTAAGGTGAAAAAAAACATTAATTATAACCAGTAATTATGAAAGAAAAACGAAAAAAACATTCAGCAGCCTTTAAAGCCAAAGTAGCTACTGAGGCATTGCAAGAGCGCGAGACTCTAAGTGAAATTGCCAGAAAATTCATGGGAACACTTTTCATGGCAAAAAAATTTCATCTGACACTAACAATTATTTTTTTGAATTTATCAATATGGAATTGTATTGGACAAATAAATAATAAAACTTCTATAGTCCCTATTTTAAAAAAGGAGTACGAGGCCAAAGGAATTAATTCTGTTATAAAACTTTACAGGGATCTTACTGAACTTGATACGGATAAGTATGATTTTTCTTCTAGACAACTAAGAACATTAGCCAGGAGTTTATTTAAACAGTCAGAGTTTGAAGATGGATTAAAAATATTAAAATTAAATGTTGAGATATTTCCAAACAAAAATACTGTAATTAATGACTATGCCGAAGGGTATTTTTTTATTGGTGATTATGAAAATTCTGAGAAATACTACAGACAATCTATGGAAATGAATCCAGACCACCGGATCGCATTTTTCCAGATTGAAAAAATATACAATGTTAGGCATTACGAAAAACATGAGTATTATATAACTATGCGAGATGGCATTAAACTGTTTACACAAGTTTATATTCCAAAGAACAAATCTATAAAACATCCTTTTCTTTATATGAGAACACCATATAGGAATCTTCCATATGGTGAAGAACCTCAAAATTATAAAAGAAGATTAGGTCCCACTTTTAAATATAGTAGAGAAAATTTCATTTTTGTTTTCCAGGATATTCGAGGCAGATTTCTTTCAGAAGGTAAGTATATGGAGATGAGGCCATATAAGAAGAACAAACAGGATAATGAATCAGATGAAAGCTCAGATGTTTATGATACTATTGAATGGCTTCTGCAAAACATTCCTAATAATAATAATAAGGTTGGTATGTATGGATTTTCTTATCCCGGTTTTTATACATTAATGGGATTAATTGATGCACATCCTGCTATTGTGGCATTCAACCCTCAGGCTCCTATTTCAGATTGGTTTATTGGAGATGATTTCCATATGAACGGTGCATTTTCTCTGCTAAAATATTTAGACTTTTTTAAAGGCTGGGGATTTGAAAGGAAAGAAATGTCAACATCACTTCCTGAATCTTTATTTGATTATAATAAAAGAAATATGTATGATCTTTTGTTGAAAACAGGATCAGCGATTGACGTTCAGAACAAATTATTATTGAATAAGGTTGTTTTCTGGGATGAATTTTCCAGTCATGACAATTATGATAAATTCTGGCAGGATAGAAATGTCCTTCAATATATAGGGAAAGTGAAGGCAAATGTATTAATAACTGGTGGATGGTTTGATACGGATAATCTATATGGATCATTAAAGGCATATGAGACAATTGAGAAATTTAATCCTGATATTAATAATTCAATTATTATAGGACCATGGTTTCATGGTGGTTGGATGTCAAGTTCTGAAGATCCTTATTTGGGAGGATCAGATATATATGTCGAATTTGCAAATGCTACAGCTTATTACCAGAAAATTGAGCTTTCATATTTTAAACATTATTTAATGGGGAAAGGGAATTTTTCTATCCCTGAAGCAAGTATGTATGATATTGGTGTAAACAAATGGAGATTTTTTGACCAATGGCCCCCTGAAGAAGCAAAATCAACAAATTTTTATTTTCATGAAAATAATCAATTATCTCAACAATTGAAATATGATGATTCCTCTATAAATTACTCCGAATTTATTAGCGATCCCTCTAATCCTGTACCTGCTTTTGAAGATCCTCTGACTCATTTTAATCCTGATTATATGATATGTGATGAAAGACATACAGATAAACGCAAGGATGTTATTGCTTTTCAGAGTGATATTTTAAATGAAGAAATTACAATTGCCGGATCAATATATGCAAATCTTTTTGTCTCTACATCTGGAACTGATTCAGATTGGATTGTGAAAATTATTGATGTTTTCCCTTCTAATATTGATGAATATGACAAGTATAAAGATAAAAGAGAAGATATGCGTGCTTACCAGATGTTAATCAGACATGGTATTATGAGAGGGAGATTCAGAAACAGTTTAGAGAAACCAGAACCATTTATTCCTGATGTAGTGACAAAAGTCAATTTTGAGTTAAGAGATGTTATGTTTACCTTCAAAAAAGGACACAGAATAATGATAAAAATTCAAAGTTCAATGTTTCCAATATACGACAGGAACACCCAGTCATATTCAGACATATACAATGCAAAAGATAAAGATTATCTTAAAGTAAACAACAAGATATTTCATAATGAGGAATACCCATCAGGTATTAGTTTTAAAATTCTTAAGAATAAGCATTAAAGCTTATTTTTATATTCTGCAGCCAATTCCCTGACATTGGCAACAGATGCAAGCATAGCTTCGGCAGTTACAATTGGTGAAATGGCAACAAGTCGTATTGCAGTTTTATTATTTAAACGGGTCATAGAAACAGATCTTATACCTTCCTTCTTAATTCTTTCATAAACATAAACCTGCAAATCATCCAGCATGTTTTCAGAGAAAACTTCAGGGATTATCCTAAAACACAATATTCCCAATTGCGGTCTATGCAAAACTTCAATATCCTTTTGCTTGACAATCTCTTGATATACCGAATGAATTGCATCTACAGATGAATGAAGATTCTTTCGTATCTTATCCAAACCCTGATGTAGTATAGTTGTTAATAAAGGAAATGCAGCAAAAGGGCGTGTTGTAGGAGGAGATTTTAAACCAGGATTAAGCTCAGATTCTTCCTTGCGATTGAAGTAATTTCCAAAAATTGCCATGCGGTTAAAATCATACTTGTTTTTTACAAAAAGTATAGAACTGGGAATAGGTACACCAAATTGTTTATGAGAATCCCAGCATATGGAATCGGCAGCTTCCATTCCGTCGAACATAAAACGAAGTTCCGGTATCAGAACGAAAGACAGGCCATACGCTCCGTCAACATGAAACCAAACATCCATATCCTTGCACATATCATAAACAGGCTATTACGCTTGTCAGGTACAGTAAACACCACATGAAAATATTTTACCGGAAGTAAATCAACTTCCCGGTTCATTGTATTTATCAATTGTCTCCTGCAGTGCAAGAGGAGGAGTGATCTCTTGATTTATTTCAATTTCAGAATATTCTACTGAACTGAGGTACGCAACGTCAACTTTAATCCCCAGTACTTTTGCTTCGACATTCAGGTTATAACTCACAGGCAACCCTGAATCATCCGGTAAAACTACGAAAATATAAAGTTAGATGTTAGAGGTTCAAAATTTCAGGGTAAACACCGTCTCAACTCCTGGATCTGATTTCACAAAGATCATTCCTCCATGTCGCCACATGATCTCCTTTGAAAGGCTTAGACCGATACCCGTTCCATATTCCCTGGTTGAATAGAACGGTACAAAGATTTCATCCATCTCATGCTGCTTTATTCCGCACCCATTATCCCTGACCTGGATTACCACATGCTCATCCATTTCATCGCTAATCAATGTGATTTCAGGTTCCTGAATGGTTCTTACTGCATGGATGCTGTTTTTTATCAGGTTGATCAGTACCTGCTCAATCATTTGAAAATCTCCTTTAATGGCAAGCCCTTCTTTTTTATACAGGGTTTCCAGCCTGATGTTATTATTTTCAAGTTCGGCTGAAAATAAAAGACTGACTGAAGAAAAAAGCTCTTTTATCTCAATGGTGCTGAGATTCGGATCAGGGATCTTCGATACTTCCCTGTACTTGTCGACAAAATCATACAGACCATCACTACGGGACTGAATTGTTTTGATGCTTTCCCGTATGTCTTCAATATCTTTTTGGTCAAGGTCTGATTGTTTTTTTACATTACCCGTTTCATCTTCAACCAGCATCATAATTGTTTCTGTAAGTGATGAGATGGGAGTTACCGAATTCATAATTTCGTGCCTCAAAATCCTGATAAGCCTGTGCCATGATTCGATCTCTTTTTGATCAATCTCGCTCCGGATATTATGGAAAGTGAAGATGCCGTAAGGAGCATCTTTTTGCTTGATCGTATTCTTTGCCACAGACAGGTATCTAATCTCATCATCTGTTTTATACTCCAAAAGTTTATGATCAGCAGGTTTCATTGATTCGATCTGTTCAGCAAATTCAGGGTTAATCCTCCTGATCTCATTCATGTATTTGATTCTTGGAATTCCCAGGATGATAGTTGCCTGCTCGTTTATGAGTTCAATTTTATCGGCTTTATCGATGGTGATAATTCCAATATTTATATTTCTCAAAATGGCATTTAGATAGTTAACCTGGACTTCTTTTTGAATTCCATCCTGTTCAAAAGACTCAATAATCCTGTTCATGGTTTCTCTTACCTCATCGAAACCCGATCCAAGTTTCTCGTTTTTGAACTTAACAGAGAAGTCAGAACTACCTAAAGCAAGTAGAAATATATTCAGCTCTCTGTTGGTCCGGGATACACTCAATAAGAAATCAATGATCTGAAAGATGAGGATAACCAGGGAGATGGCAGGCAGGAATATTAGTTTTTTATCATAAAAGATAACGATCAAAACACTTAGCAGGAGTGCATTTAGAATCAGGAGACTAATCCTTAAAATAAAGGCGATTGTATATCGTTTACAGGTCATACTTTTTTAACCTCCGGTGTAATGAGCTTCTTGAGATGCCGAGATCTTTAGCTGCTTTGGTAATATTCCCTCCGTTTTTCTCTATGATTTCAAGGATATGGTTTTTTTCAACCTGATCCAGACGATGTTCCTGTTGGTTACTCCATTGCCTTGAAGCATGGGTTGGTGGTAAAAACTCATCGGGCATAATTTCTTTCCTCTCACTCAGAATGATTGCCCGTTCGATACAGTGTTGAAATTCCCGGACATTACCCGGCCAGTCATATTGCTGAAGCTTTTCAATGGTGCCGGGTTGAACCTTCAGCCCATATTTCTTATACTTTTTTGAGAATTGATTGAAGAAATGATCAAAGAGAAGAGGTATATCTTCAATTCTCTCCCGGAGACTGGGAACACTGATCTCAACGGTATTAATACGGTAAAACAGATCCTCCCTGAATTTTCCTTCTTTCATCATGCTTTGCAGATCCATGTTTGTTGCACAGATCAATCTGAAATCTACCGGTACCGGTTTGGTTGATCCGACACGCATAACGGTTTTATTCTGTAAAACTGAAAGTAGTTTTGCCTGGAGAGGGATTGAAAGATTCCCGATCTCATCCAGGAAAATTGTTCCTCCGGAAGACAGCTCAAACCTGCCCGGTTTATCTTCAATAGCATCGGTAAATGCCCCTTTTATGTGACCGAACAATTCACTCTCAAAAAGTGTTTCAGAGATAGATCCCAAATCAACATGTATGAATATCTTATTCTTTCGATCTGACCATTGATATATTGTCCTGGCAATTAGTTCTTTACCTGTTCCATTTTCTCCAAGTATCAATACATTGGCCGATGTCCCTGCTACTTTTTTTGCTACAGATAGCGTATCGGTAATTGCAGGAGAGGTGCCAATACATTCACCGTAGGTATTGTTCCAGTCTTCGATTAACCGGCGTTGCCCCATCTGTAGATTCTTTATCTCATTCATGGATGCCCTGAGCTTCATCGCTGCGGAAACTGTTGCCAGTAATTTCTGGTTTTTCCAGGGTTTTAGGATAAAATCTGTTGCACCGGCTTTAATCGCTTTTACCGCCAGCTCAATATCACCATATGCAGTGATCAGTATGACTACTGTTTCCGGTTTACTCTTAATTATCTCATTCAACCATTGCATCCCTTCCTCTCCATCACGTCTTCCCTTATGAAAATTCATATCCAATAAAACGACATCAATTTCTTCAGATGATAACCGTTGCAAAATATTTTCCGGAACCTGTTCTATCTGTACATTACTATAAAAACGACTCAAAAAAATCCTGGAAGATTTTAGAACGTCGTAATCATCATCGATGATCAATATATTCCCTTCGCTTGTTTTCACGTTAACACGCTATTTACAAAATAACAGTTTTCATCCTCCAAGGTAAGAAAAATGTGTCAAAATCAAACACTAGTTGTAGCAATATCGCACACTCTATGGCGTTGAAATGTATTCAAATCTGTATAAAAAAATGAGAATCAATACTTTATAATTATTGGTATATGCTTTGAATATAGATTTCAAAATGATTAAATTCAATTTCTATGCTAAAGAACTATATCATACATACTTTCAGGATATTTTTCAGGGAAAAATTACACACATTGCTTAATATGGCAGGCCTTGCCATTGGTTTAGCCTGCGGGATGATAATTTTTTTGTATATACATCATGAATTGACTTATGATTCGCACCATGAAAAAGCTGACAGGATATACCGGGTTTGTCAGAATTATGTGACTTCAGGAAAACCCAGGAAATTTGCGATCTCATCACCACAACTAGGACCAAGGTTGGCTGAAGAATATCCACAAATTGAAGCCTATGTAAGAATAGATTGCATTAACAGTTTGCTGTTTCAATATGGGGAAAATGTTTTTACGGAGCTGGATTTTGCTTTTGCCGATTCCTCAATGTTTCAGGTCTTTTCTCACCGGTTCATTTATGGGGATCCTGAAAGTTGCCTGAAAGAACCGTATACTCTCGTATTAACCGAGAAATTATCCAGAAAATACTTTGGAAACCGTAACCCGTTGGGAGAAACGTTGCTAATCGATAATCAGTTCTCAATGACTGTGACCGGTGTAATCAAGGATCCACCTTCCAATACTCAATTGTCATTGTCAGGTTACATCTCCTACATAACGTATGACCGGATAGCACAATTACATTCGTTGGAATGGTCAATGTTTGAAATTAAAGACTACACGTACCTGTTATTCCATGACACATTTGACCGGGAAGCGTTTGACAGGAAATGGCCGGAATTTTATGAAAAATACCTTTCGGAAGATGCAGAAATATATGGACAGGTGTATGAACCCATATTCCACCGTCTGCGCGATATTCACTACCATTCAAACCTGGATGGCGATCTTTCTTCAGGGAATATAACCTTTCTCTACACATTGTTAATTATTGGAATTCTAATACTTGTATTGGCAGGTATTAATTACACCAATCTGACCACAGCCAAGTCTTTAAATCGGGCTGGAGAGATTGGCTTACGAAAAGTAGTCGGAGCCAGCCGCAGGTCACTGGTTTTTAAATTCATTCTTGAATCTTTATTGTTTTCAGTCATATCGATGGTATTGGCTTTCGGAATGGTTGAATTTGTTTTAGCGTTTACAAAATTTCCCCAAATTCTTGATACATCTCTTCACCTCGACCTTTTCCGGCAACCACTGATTCTTATTGGTTGTTTAATAATTACCATGGTTGTTGGCTTCTTTTCCAGTTTATACCCTGCTTTCTACCTGTCATCTTTCAATCCGGTACTGATTATACAGGGATTATTCAGACTGAAACCAGTAGGTGCTATAACCAGGAAAGCCCTTGTAGGTCTTCAAATCATGTTGGCTATTGTTGTTGTTCTGTTTACACTGTTATTAAATACACAAATTGGTTACCTTGAAAACCATGACCTTGGATTTGATAAAGAAAATCTTCTTATTATTCCAGTTCGTGATTCCAGCATGGTCGCTGCTGTCCCGGTAATGATGCATGGATTAAAGAAACTTCCTGGAGTAAAATCTGTTACGTCGGGTGGAAGCTATCCTGGAAATCCCTGGGGGGGACTTTATAAGTTTGAGGGTGAGGATGGTATGGAGGAGCACAATATTCCGGCATTCTTTATCGGTTATGACTATCTGGAAACACTTGGTCTTAAATTAATTGAGGGTAGAGATTTCTCTCAGGAATTTCCTTCAGATTCAGTTGGTGCAGTTATTATAAATGAAACACTGGCAAAGTATATGAACTGGAACAAACCATTGGGTAAGCGCATCCAGCAATTCGTTTTTTTCGATGCAGTTGTCGTTGGAGTAGTGAGAGATTTTCATTTTAGATCACTTCACCAGGAAATTCAACCCCTCCTGCTGCGTTTACAATATCAGTATGATGATTTGATTGTCAGATTGGACAGAACAGATCAGCAAAAAGTGTTGACATACCTGGAGAATAAATTCAAGGAACTGATACCGCACATGCCTTTTGAATATTATTTTCTCGAAGATAATTTCAACAGACTGTATAACAATGATAAAAGACAAATTCAGCTAATCAGACTCTTCTCGCTGATCACTATATTGGTTTCCTGCTTGGGATTGTTCGGATTGTCCTCCTATTCAGCAGCGAGAAAAACAAAAGAGATTGGTATACGGAAAGTTCAGGGAGCAAAAACCAGGCAGATAATTTTCCTCTTGCAGAAAGAGATACTTCTAATAACGTTGCTGGCTGTTGTGATTTCTGTCCCGGTGGCCATTTTGCTTTTCAGGATCTGGTTAAGAGGATTTGCCTACCAGGTGGGTCTGAATTACATGCTTATCCTGATTGTTATTCTTGCCTCATTTCTATTAAGCTCGTTAACTGTTTTATATCATTCTGTTAAGGCAGCAAGATCAAATCCGGTGGACTCACTCAGGTATGAGTAAATGAGACTATAATTTCAGGAGCATATGCGATCTGAAATTATTTAGTCGAACTTATCCCGATGCATATCGGGATCTTAGTTAATCGTTAACGGTTAATGGTAAAGTTTGATTTGTCCAGCCTGCCGTGTAATACTTCACAATTTCGGTAACAAAATTTCAAATAACCATTTTAAGGTAGATTTTATTCCAGGTCCATCTATCGAAATTGTTTTTAACCATCTAAATTTACCCCGGCAGGGGTAGAACAACGAGTAACCACTGGTGTAACCGGTGGTTAAGGTGTACAAGAAGATAGCAACCCTACAGGGGTTGAATATTCAAATGTAAGGAATTAGTATTCAATCCCTCCGGGATTGTGTTCTATGTATCCTCCAGACCTTGTACAAAAAATTAGGTAATCAATTAACCAAATATATCTTAAAACATGAAAACAAATTTGTTACCTAAATACTGAAGAAATACACTTGCCTACGGTAAAACAGCCTGGAATCTTTCTTACAGTGTAAACTTTGAAGATCCATTCCAGATGGTTTTAAAACCTCAATGTAAACACCGTCTCCACTCCCGGTTCTGATTTCACGGAAATACTTCCTCCATGAAGCTTCATGATCTGCCTGGAAAAACTCAGTCCTATACCATTCCCTTCTTGTTTTGTTGAGTAGAAGGGAACAAATATTTGCTCCAGCTGTTCAGGCAGAATCCCTTTGCCATTGTCCGTTATCTCAATCACGGTATTGTTCCCATCAACTTTTGCAGAGAGCCTGATCACGGGTTTATGAACACCGTATAGCGCATCGATACTATTGCTGATAAGGTTTATGATTACCTGCTCAAGGAGGTGAGGGTCTGCAGTAACCTGAATTTCTTCATCTGGAATATCTCGTTCCAGAATGACCTGTTTTTTCTGAAGCTCCCCCTGCATTAACCGACCGATACCGTCGAAAAGATCAGTTAGTCTGATACGTTTCGGTTTCACCAGTTTTGGTAATTGAGAAAGTTTCTGGTATCCATTCAGGAAATGATCCAGTCCTTCGGTTCTTTCCCGGATGGATGCAACCGATTCCCGAATATCTGAGAGGTTCAATTCCGTTAGCTCGGAGAGTTCCTTATCAATCCCGTTCTCTTTTTCGAGGATCATAGAGACAGTTTCAGTTAAAGAGTTTATCGGGGTAATTGAATTCATAATTTCATGGTTCAGTATCCGGATCAGCTTGTGGGTTGCATCAATCTCCCCCTGTTCAATCTCCTCCTGGACATCCTGAAGAGTGATCAGGCGCCAGGATTCATCCTGAAGTTTCAACCTGCTGATGTGGACAGAAAGATTTCTTCTGCCATACGGAAGATCCAGTTTAATGATGGACGATCCACTTCGTGTTATTTTTTCAATCTTGCTGGTGAATGAAGGTCGTGCTTCTTTCAGGTCAGACCAGGAGGCGCATTTAATAACCTGAAGCAGGTCGGATGCGGGATTATTCATGATCCCGATTTTCCCCGATTCATTCACAGAAATTATACCGACCTTAATGTGCTTCACCACCTCATCAAGATAAAGGTAATGAAGTTCCTTTTCCCGGCTCAGATCCTTGTATGTATCGATGACCCTGTTAAATGCCCTATTCAATTCAATGAATGGAGAAGATTTCACCTTCTCCTGGAAATGAATTGAATAATCCGAGTCAAAAATGATCATGAAGAAACGAAGCAGATTCTGATTTGTGCGGTTCAGGAATTCATACAACATGATCACCTGTAAAAGGAGAATAATGAGCAGGCTGATCAACGTAAATAGCATTTGATTTTCAATAGGCTCCCGTATGACAATTGAAATCAGGATCATGTTTATCATCAACAAAAAGATGCGAAATACAAGGGATAGTGTAAATTGATTCGTATGCATACCGTAAATGATTAATCGGGTTTTATTAAAACCATTTATAGACCGAATTTTTTCATTCTTCTGTACAATGCAGCGCGGGCTATACCCAGTTCCCTGGCTGTTCTTGTCATATTGCCACGATTATGGTTGATCGCTTTCATTATCAGCCGTTTTTCATTCTCTTCAAGATTGAAGAAGTTTTGCAGTTCAGGGGCAGGAACAGGATAACTGGTGGGGAACAGGTTTGCTGATGAGAGTTGTCCTGAACTGCTAAGTATGACAGCCCTTTCAATGGCATTTTTAAGTTCTCTGATATTCCCCGGCCATGGATAGTTTTTTAATTTTCTGAGGGTATGTTGACTGATTTTGAGCTCCGATTTGTGGTATTTCTGACGATAGATTTCAAGGAAATGATCAACCAGGAGTGGGATATCGTTTTTTCTCTCCCTGAGTGGAGGAACGTGGATCTCTACCGTGTTTATTCTGTATAAAAGATCCTCCCTGAATCTTCTTTCATTTACCATCTGTTTCAGGTTCCGGTTAGTTGCAGAAACAAGCCGGACATCAACCGGGATTTCAATGTGCGATCCAATCCGGATTATTTTTCTGTTTTCGATGACACTAAGCAGCTTTGACTGCAGTGGATGTGAGAGATTCCCGATCTCATCCAGGAAAATGGTTCCCCCTGAAGCCAGCTCAAACCGGCCGGGTTTGTCCTGATAAGCATCCGTATAGGCTCCTTTTACATGTCCGAACAGTTCACTCTCAAAAAGCGTTTCCGGAACAGCACCCAGGTCAACAGTAATGAATACCTGGTCTTTGCGGGCAGACTTCCGGTGGACCTCCCTGGCAACGAGTTCTTTCCCGGTTCCATTCTCTCCCAGGATTAACACATCAGCATCCGTTTCAGCAACCCTCTGAATCACTTCTTTTATCTTCTTAACCGGGTATGAATCACCGATGAAGATCTGAAAATCTTTGTCCATATCCTGGGATAGTCGTTCACTGGTTTTCTGAAAACGAATGACTTCTGTTTTTGCTTTTCGCAAACGGATACAGGAGAGGATCGTTGCCAGCAGTTTCTGATTGCTCCAGGGCTTGACAATAAAATCAGCCGCTCCTGCTTTGATTGACTGAATAGCCAGATCAATATCCCCATAAGCAGTGATAAATACTACCATGGCTCCCTGGTCGGTTTCAAGGATTTTTTCCAGCCAGTTTAACCCCTCCCTACCATCCATCTCTCCCTTCTGAAAGTTCATGTCTAAAAGAATCACATCAAAATCTTCCTGCTTCAGGATTTCAACCAGATTCTGAGGGGATGATTCAGTCCGCACCACCGGAAAAACCTGTTTTAAAAACATCTGACCACTGTCCCGGATTCCCGGATCATCATCAACCAGGATTATTTTTCCATCGTATCTTTGCATGATTAAACTGAATAATGGTTGTTTTTTAGGATACTGAATTCCTTTTTTAACCGGAATTCAGTATGGTAAAGATAGGGAAAATGTATTGATAACGGACATTGATTGTCCTGATAATAGTACATTTTTTTTAGTTGATCGTTGTTTCAAATATTTGTAAATAACTCTATAATAAGTTCTTAAGAATGATGGTATGCATTTTGATATGCTGAATATAAACTATCCACCATGTTTCGGTTCAATTTAAAAATCGCGATCAGGAACCTTTGGAAGTACAAAGGTTATTCTCTGATAAACATTGCCGGTTTATCGATCGGTATGGCCTGTGCCATCCTCATCCTGTTGTGGGTGAAGTTTGAATTCAGTTTTGATAATTTCCATGAGAACAAACAGGTATACCGGGTTATTCAGCACATTATTTTTGATAAGGAAGTGCATTGGTCGATTACTCAGGGTCCCTTGGGCCCGGCGCTCAAGGATGAAATCCCGGAAATCGAGGATTATTGTCGTATCGAACCGTCAAACAGAACCGTTAAATGGAAGGAGGATACTTATACAGAAAGGGGCATCTATGCAGACCCTTCTTTCTTTGATTTTTTCAGCTTTCCGGTAATCAGACACCTGGGAGATAGTATTTTCCATGGACTTAATTGCATTGCAGTAACAGAACGGCTTGCAAAGAAACTATTTGGTGATGAAGAACCACTGGGTAAGATCATTAGTGGAGGCAGTGGAACGGAATTCATGATTTCGGCATTACTGGCTGATGTTCCCCAAAACAGCCACCTTCAATTTGATTATGTCATACCGTTCCTTTTTCTCAGGGGACTGGGAGCATCGGTTGACCGGTGGGATAACAGCACTTTTTATACCTATGTACAGATTCCTGAAGGAATTAGTCGTGAAAAAGTTGCAGAAAAGATAGCAGATTTCCTGAAGCCGAAACCTACATTGGAGGAGTTTGCCATACTTGATCTCCAACCGATACAGGATATTCATTTCAGAACCGACCTGGATTTTGATATGGCATGGGTGTCGGATAAAAAGATGGTGACCATTTTTTGCATTATCGGTGTATTTATTATCCTCATCGCATGTATCAATTTTATGAACCTGGCAACAGCGCGTTCGGCAAGAAGAGCAAGAGAGATCGGACTAAAAAAAGTTGCCGGAGCTGTTCGTCGAAATATTATCCAACAGTTCTTTATTGAATCGACCGAACTGGCATTCTTATCGATTCTCATCGCTATGGCACTGGTAGAACTGGTCAGGCCTTCTTTCAACAGCTTTACAGGTGTTGAGATGAAAATCCCATACTCAGAACCCTGGTTATACATAGCCCTGGTTATTATTGTTCTTTTTACTGGTTTGTTATCCGGCAGTTATCCTTCTTTCTATCTCTCTTCCCTGAAGCCTGTCCTGATACTCAAAGGTGCAAGCAAACACGGAAAGGGACATGCCATTTTCCGAACCTCCCTGGTGATCTTTCAATTTACCCTTTCCGTTATACTGATTTCAGGGACCCTGATCCTGTACCAGCAGATAAATTTCATGAGGAAAAAGAATCTCGGGTATGATAAAGAAAACCTGGTCTGGTTCTATTTCGGACATAGTGAGCAAATCAGTAAACGATATGAGACAGTTCGACAGGAATTCCTGAAAAATCCTTCTATTCTCGCTGTTACACGTGCATCCAACATACCCACATACGGATATGCCTTTTCAAACAGCCTCTGGCACTGGGAAGGACAGGATCCGGGAAAAGAAACACTCATCCGGAATCTGCCGGTCGGATACGATTACTTTTCTACCATGGGAATAGAGGTGTTGAACGGCCGAACTTTCAGCAGGGATTTCCTTTCCGATTCATTAGCAGTGGTTGTTAATGAAGCAGCTGCAAAAGCCATGAATATGGAGGATCCTGTCGGAAAGTTCCTGAAATATTTTGATGGTGAAGAGCGGTATACTATTATTGGGCTTATCAAAGACTACCATTATCGTTCGTTACATAATATAATTGAACCACAATTTATACTCCTTGCTCCCAATAATAGTTACCTGATGATGGTGAGGCTGCGCCAGGGTAAAACGGATGACGGTCTCAAAACCATTGAAAAGGTTTGGAATCAGTTTTCACCTGATGTTGCAATGGAATATCATTTTTTAGATCAATCACTGGAAGCACTTTATGATTCGGATAAGAAGACTGGAAAGATCCTGTCAATACTCACAGTACTGGCTATATTTATTGCTATGTTAGGATTACTGGGGATGGCTGCATTTATGGCTGAACAGCGTACAAAAGAGATAGGGATCAGAAAAGCAATGGGAGCAACCACCCGTAAAATTGTCCTGATGTTATCGAAAGAATTCTCTAAATGGATCCTGGTTGCTAACATTATTGGTCTGCCATTGATGTATTTCGGGATGAAGAAATTTCTTCAACAATATCCCTACCGGATTGATATCGGGTGGTTTGTATTTATCATTGTTGCAATCCTAACCCTGATCATTGCTCAGGTGACAGTCTTTCTACAATCTGTCAGGGCTGCAAACACAAATCCGGTAGAATGCCTGAGGTATGAATAAGTTGATAAGTTCAATGTTAGCCGGCTTTATATTCCTATAAATTTATGATTCATAATCGTACATTTCCGTTAAGTTGGAAAAATCGAAAAACTGCAATATGGAGGCTTAAAATGAAAATCAAACTTAATTTTATTGTTTTAACAATTTTATTATTTCCTGGAAATTCATTTGGGCAGGACTCACTAAGTCACCAAACTGTATTTCCTAAAGGGATTTCAGTAGATTACGGTTTAGGTAAATATTCCGTTCGCGACAAATATATATCTCAGAATAAATATACAGGCCCAATATCATCATTAAATGTAACATGGTCTAATTTTAATAAAAATCGTGGCGTTCGTTTGAAATTTGATTATCGAAGCGGTTCAGAAATAAAAAATTTTAATTTGTCTGCTGATATTAAAGAATTTTCTTTTACAGGAACTTATACTTATTCAATTGGTACATTTAACTTGTTCTCAAAAAAAGTATATACATATCTTGGCCCATCCTGGGGTTTTTATCTGTATTCTCGTAATCAGTATATGGCAAGTCACATGATGGCTACAACACTATCTTATGCGGCACTGATTTCATTAGGATTAAATTCTGAATTCATCTGCCCCATTAAACCAAAGCTTCAAGCAGAAGGATCATTAGGATTGAATTTACTTTCTTTGGGAGGTCGTCTACCTGACCTGGAAATCGAAGAAGCAGAAATGATAAAACTACTTCCATTTTATTCGGCTACGAAAGGTTATTTCCATTTTGTTTTATGTTACCGATTTATAAGACAGGTATCTATTGGAATAGGGTACCAATTCCGTCTTATTTGGTTTAAATCATCAAAAGAATGGGAAAGCGAAGATGGCTGGTATGGTCTTTTAGTTGCTAATGATAATCTACTTTTTAGACTAACCTGGAATATTGGAGGAACAGAATAATGAATAAGATATTTTTTACGATTTTATTATTATCTGTATTAATGTTTGGTTGTGAGAGACTAATAATGCCTCCCGATGATCATAAAGACTATTCAGAACAAAACATTAAGGATTTTGAAGAGACCTGGAGTTTAATAAATTCGACCTATCCTTTCTTCGATTTTATGGCTCTGGATTGGGATAGTACTTATACCAGGTATTACCCGCTTGCAGAACAGGCAAAAGGTGATGAAATCTATACCGTTTTAATGTATTTACTTTCAGAACTTAAAGATGGTCACACACTTTTACACGTAGAAGGCGGAAGTGTTTCAATGTTTCCTTATATGCCGCCAAGGATGGAAAAGGATGTGGATACCTATAGTCCCTATGTTGTAAGAAAGTATTTTGATAAAGAACTCAAAGTATGCGGTGCGGATAAAATAGAGTATGAAATCTCGAATGAGAATATCGGTTATGTATACCTTTCAAATTTTGAAAGCGATGCTATCGAAGATTTTGATATGGTTCTGGAATATTTTCGATATACAAAAGGATTGATTATAGATGTAAGGCAGAACAGCGGTGGTTATAGTGAACAGGTATATTTTATTACAAGTAGATTTATTGATTCAAATATAGTGGAAGTATGGTATGATAAAAATGGCGATCCAACAGAACAAATAATTTACCCCCGCGGATCAACTTATCAAAAACCTGTTGTGATCCTTATAAATGGTCAAAGTATTAGTGGTGGAGAAGATTTTCCCGCCTTAATGCAGGCGCTACCTAATGTTACACTTATTGGCGACACAACCGCCGGCATGGGTGGATTAACTATAGATTTTACTCTGTCTTCTGGTAAAAGAATGACCACTACTCAAAAATATAACCTGTTTAGGGGTAAGCTTATTCAATGGAATGGAGTTCCACCTGACATATTGGTAGAACAAACTAAGGAGGATATTAATAGTGGAAGAGATAAACAATTGGAGTATGCGATTGAGTTTCTGAAGTGAATGGTCGTGGCATTAGAATTTAACACCTGTTAGGATTATTTTAGTTTTGAATTCGCCAGTATTAATTGATTATTAGTCTTTTAGCTCCATAGGAGTGAAATATTGTTTAGCCTTAATAATTCATCAGAGATTATCGCTATTTCACAGGGTAAACCCTGTGATTAGTAAAAGCCAAAATGAGTGGTCCAACTACATTGATATTACTCATCGCTTTACAGCGGATTCGTGAGCTCGCTTCGCTCGGTTCAATAGGAAATCGTTTCATGGACCGCAACTTGCCAAGCGTTTATAATTATATCCGTCAGACGGCCTGCCTGCCGGA